>PVMS01156559.1_pt1 | contig 11571 bp, 13 predicted proteins | sample 1853461 | NCBI WGS metagenome assembly PVMS01 (sample SAMN08582032, study PRJNA380276) | Marine sediment metagenome, whole genome shotgun sequencing project. | isolation source: ocean sediment barecode stripped | collected 2017
ACCCCGACATGTGTGAAGGTCAGGGCGCCTTCGCTCTGGGTGATGTACTGTATTGGGCTGATGCCCATGCCGCCGGCGACGAGCCCGCCCCCCACAATGCCCAGCAGGTCGGCGTAGAGGGTCAACAGGGGCATGACGGCGATCAACGCCAGCATGCGCGGCAGTACCAGGAACTCGATGGGCGAGATACCCATGGTGGTAATCGCGTCTATCTCTTCATTGGTCTGCATGGTGGCCAGCTGCGCGGCATAGGCGGCGCCGGTGCGACCCGCCATCACTATCGCGGTCATTAATGCGCCCATCTCCCGCAGCGTACCGATGACCACCAGGTCGGCCACATAGATTTCCGCGCCGAATTGTTGCAGCTGAGCGGCGCCCAGGTAGGCCAGGATCATACCCACCAGTAAGCTGGTCAGGCTGATGATGGCGAAGGCGTTGGGGCCGGTCTGGTAGCAAAAATCCCTGAAGTCGCTGAAGCGGGTATTGGCCTTGCCCATTAACATGCGGGTCAGGGCGATGGTCACTTCGCCGATGAAGCCCAGTGACTCCTTCAGCCCGCCCCAAACCTCGCGCAGCATTTTCAGCGGGTTGAGGGACTCCAGCAGGGAGGGGCTGGGTTTCGCAGGGAATTGCTGAGTTGGTACAGCGGTGGCGACCGCCAGCAGCCGGGTTACGCCCTCCGGCATATCCCGGGTGGTGAATTCGATACCCTCATCCAGGCAGTGGTTGTAACACTGCAGCAGAAAGGCCATGAGAAATGAATCACAGTCACCCAGGGCGGAGCCGTCCGCCGCTAGTTTAGTGGGGTGGCTGCTTAACAGCTCGGATCGCAGGGTGGCAAAATTCCCCGGGTCCTGACCTTGCACCCAATCGCCGGAAAATATCAGGGAGAAGTCGTCCTGATTCTCTTTGTGCAGCTGGTAATCAGGTGTCTGTTCAGTCATGCAGTGTTATTAGTTGTTGAGTCACAAAGCAGTCTAAAGGCTACTCACTGGAATTACCACGGCCTATTGAAAAGGCAGCGCCGGTTTGCTGGCGGCCATGATGTCGTAGGCTTTGTGGTAGATTTCGGCCACCGGGAGTTGGTTGTCCGCCTCCTGGCGTCTGGAGATCATGGTCATGGGGAACAGGTAGTCATCGCTCTGCTTATAGCGCAGGGCGCGGCTGCGCCCTATTCTGTCTTCATAAATGACCCAGTGCAAGCCCAGCTCGGCGGCCAGCAGGTCACCCATGATGACGCCCATGGCCTGTAATTCCCGGGTCTGGTCCGGGCGCACCAGGCGCTTGTCCAGCACTGCCTGCAGCAGCGCCAGGTCGTTATCCCTATCGCCGTTGAACGGGTGGCCAAAATTTCTCTCGGCCAGGTCGTCCATGGCGGCGCGCTGTAGCGCCATGTACTGCCGGTCCGTATTGGTCATTTCCCCGATGCGTACCTTGTCCTCAGCCAAGGCCCAGGGCGCGGCCCACAGCGCCCATAGTGCCACGGTCAGGCCGAGGATCTTCCTGTATGTCATGATATTGCTCTCCCAGTTGGTGAAAGCCGCTCATTGGCAGGCCTCAGCGCCTCATTTTAGCCCAATTTGGTTGTCATCCGGCTGTTGTCATGGATAATGGCGAACTTCCCCAAGGGTATGTGGGTGGCAGACCTGCGCCCAATTGATTTTTTTCGGAGAATGCACATGATTACCGGCAGTATTGTCGCTCTGGTTACGCCCATGCACGCCGACGGTAGCGTCGACTGGGCGGGCTTGGAACGACTCCTGGATATGCACCTGGAGGCAAATACCGCCGCTATCGGCGCGGTGGGCACAACCGGTGAGAGCGCGACCCTCAGCGTTCCCGAGCACTGTGAGGTTATCAAGTATTGTGTTGGGCATATCGCCGGCCGTATACCTGTTGTGGCCGGCACCGGTTCCAACTCCACCTGGGAGGCCATAGAGCTCACCCGGGCGGCGGCGGACGCGGGAGCGGATGCCTGCCTGTTGGTGACACCGTATTACAATCGCCCCACCCAGCGCGGTTTGTATGAACATTTCAAGGCCATAGCCGAGGCGGTCACAGTCCCCCAGATTCTATACAACGTCCCCGGCCGCACCAGTGTGGATATGAGCAATGACACCGTGCTGCGACTGTCGGAACTGGACAATATCACCGGTATCAAGGACGCGACCGGTGACCTGGCGCGCGGCCGCGACCTGATTGAACGCTGTGGCGAGGCCATCGCTATCTATTCCGGAGATGACCCGACCGCCATGGAGCTGATACTGGCCGGGGCCCAGGGTAATATTTCCGTGACCTCCAATATCGCGCCGGCGCTGATGGCCGAGTTATGCCGCCTGGCGCTGGCCGGTGACCGGGCGGGTGCGCAGGAGATCAATACCCGCCTTAGTGCGCTGAACGCGGCCTTGTTCCTGGAGGCGAACCCGATTCCGGTCAAATGGGCCCTGCAACACCGCGGTCTTATCGAGGAGGGGATACGCCTGCCTCTGACCACTCTCGATGGACAGTATCACGCAGCCGTAGTTGCAGCGATGGAAACGGCGGGAGTTTGATGCAGATGTCGGTTAACGCAGTAAGAACCACATTGCTCGCCGCCCTGTTGCTGGTGTGTACCGGCTGTGGCTACCTGTTTGGTGACAAGGGTGTGTTCCGCGACAAGTCACAGGACTACAAGAAAGCCCCCGAAACAGCCGTGTTGCGGGTGCCCGAGGGCAAGGATAGCTCGGCGCTACGCGAAATTTATCCCATTCCGCCGGTGCAGGACAATCTGTTGCTGGCCGGCGACTTCGAGGTGCCCAGGCCGGCGCCCCTGGTTGCCGGGGAAGGGGAAGATAACGTCCGTATCCAGAAGTTGGGCGATGTGAGTTGGGCGTTGATTTCCGTCGCGCCAGGCCAGGTGTGGCCACAGGTACGCAGTTTTCTGACTGCGGCAGGTATCCAGGTGGTACGGGTTGACGCCCGGGCGGGCATCATGGATACCGAGTGGTTGACCCTGGAGGGGCAGCCCATGGCCAGCCGCTTCCGTTTCCGAATGGAGCAGGGTGTGCAGCGCGGTACCAGTGAGCTACACGTGTTGCAGATGGACCAGGCCGGCGACGTGGACAGTTGGCCGGCTGAATCTAACAACTCGGAACAGGCGGATGAAATGCTGCGTGCGGTCGCGCAATTTCTGGCCGACAGTGCCGATTCCGCGCCGGTATCCATGATCGCAGAACAGGGCATCAGCGCCAGCGGCAAGATATCCATGCAAGAGTCGCCGGGCGGTTATACCTATATCCTGCTTGCCTTGCCCTATGATCGCGCCTGGGCCTCGCTGGGCCGGGCCCTGGAAAAGTCCACTTTTGAAATTACCGACCGGGATCGCAGTAGTGGTAAATACTACGCGCGCTTCATCGGCCCGAATGCCGAGGAAGAGGAAGGCTGGATGGATTGGCTGTGGGATAGCGATGAGGACCACCCCATGGCCGGGCAGATGTTCCTGGTGACCATGACACCGCAGGAGGAACAGGCGGTAATCATCCGTTTGCAGCCGCAGGACGATTCGATGGTTTTTGAAAAGCGCGACGAGCAGGGCTTGATGGCCCTGATCAAGGGCAATATCAATTAATCGGTCACAGGGGCGTAATTGATGCGGTTCGCCTCCCTGGGGTCCGGCAGCAAGGGCAATGCCACGCTGGTGCGCGCCGGCGACACCCTGGTCATGGTCGACTGTGGCTTTTCCCTGCGCGAGACGACCAGGCGATTGCAGCGCCTGGGTGTGGAGCCGCAGCAGCTGGATGCCATTTTAGTGACGCACGAACACTCCGACCACAGCAGTGGTGTGGCCGCCCTGTCCCGCAAGTACCGAATTCCGGTTTATCTCACCCACGGTACTGCCGGGACCGGTCGCTGCGACGACAGTTTCGAGCTGCGCCGCTTCAACTGCGAGGATGAGATCAGTATCGGTGAGCTGTCGGTCAAGCCGGTAACGGTACCCCATGATGCGGTAGAGCCCTGCCAGTACCGTTTTACCTGGCGCGGTCGCAGCCTGGGCGTGTTGACTGACTTGGGTAGCATCACGCCCCACGTGGTCGATAATTATCGCGATTGCCACGGTCTGCTACTGGAATTCAACCACGATCTCCCCATGCTACTGGCGGGGCCATACCCGCCTCAACTCAAGCGCCGGGTCGGTGGCGACTGGGGACACCTCAATAATGAACAGGCGGCGGATCTGTTGCGGCAAGTAGCCGGAGCGACCCTGAAATACCTCGTTGTGGCCCATATCAGCGAAAAAAACAACAGCCGCAGCAGGGCCGAACAGGCACTGCTGTCGGTGCTGGACTCCCTGGACAAGGTGGTGTTCGCGGAGCAGGTAGAGGGCTTCGATTGGCTGGAAATCGCCTAGTTGGATTCCCGCGCCCGATCCCGCTTCCAGCGCCGATTACTCCACAACCAGCTTTCCGGTTCGCTGCGTATGGCCTGTTCCGCCATGCGTATGTAGCTTTCCGTGATGTCGTGGCTGTCTTTGTCATAGGGCGGCCGGGCCAGTTCATGGAATTCGATTTCGTAGTGGCCCCGGCGGCGGCGCCGACACTGTGCGAACAGTACCGGGAACCGGGTTGTTTTGGCGATGATTTCCGCTCCGGGATAAAACGCCGCCTCCTGGTTCATGAACTGAGTCCAGTAGCTGCGCTCGCTGCGCACGGGTGACTGGTCCGCCACCATCACAAATACCCTGAACTCACGCCGGCGGCGCAATATGTCCCGGGTGGACTGGGCCATAGTGAGGGGTCTGGAGCCAAACTTGCGACGAATATCGAAAATGAGTTTGTCCACCGATCGGTTGTGCAGGGGCTTGTAGACCGGATCTATGGGAATGTCCATGGCGGAGGTGGCGCCGTGCAGCATCCACTCCCAGTTACCCTGGTGGATGGTCAGCACTATCACCGAATCCTGGTAATCGTTGCTGCACTGTTGCAGTAGTTCGGGGTTGACTATTTTCACCCGCTGGCGGAAATCCGCCTTGCTCATACGCCTGGCCTTGATGATCTCCAGGGCGACCTGCGCCAGTTGCAGGTAGAATTTTTTTGCCAGGACTGTGATCTCCCCTGCGCTTTTGTCGGGAAATGCCTTGCTCAGGTTTTGCCGCACTACCGCTTTGCGATAGCCCGCCACATAGTAAAGCAGCAGGTAGGCCAGCCAGGCGAGGCCATACAGTACAGGAAACGGCAGGCAACTCAGTAGGCGATAGAAGATCATTGGCAATAACAGGCCGCGGGCGCTAGTGGCAGTGATCGGGCAAGATTACGGCTTCCACCCGGTCAAAGCCGCCTTTGTTCGGGCACTGCAAGTCGGGGTTGCCGGAAAGATCGACGATGCGCAAATTGTGCAGTTGATACAGCGGTACCGGGTCGATTATCTGGTTGTTGTCGAGGTACAGTTCCTCCAGAGTGCCGATGGTGCCCAGTTCCACCAGGTTGCGGATGTTGTTGGAGGACAGTCTGAGCATTTTGATGTCGGGAAAGCTGGCCATGCCATCCAGGTCTTCGATACCCGCATGGCCGCAGTTGAGAGCGGCCAGTTGATTGGCGGTGGAGATTCCGCCATCGACGATAGCCTGTTCGAGGCAACCGCGCAGGGCCTCGTCGGGGACATCAAAATTTGCGAACAGGGGGAGGGGACTGTAGACCACCTTGTCATTGACCTTGAAGTCGTAGCTCTCACAGGCGCTCAGAAGCGCCAGCAACAGCAGGCAGGCAAGGTGGTAAACCGGTTGATGCGACATGAAGGCTCCTGCTCTTTTTAGCGTGAATTGATGAAACGGGTCGCGATGGGCGTGGCTCCCGTGCCGACAGACTACTATAATGCTATCGTGTCGAGCGGGAAAAAACGAGTGTTGAAGTGATGCCGGATTCAAATAATACAGGCGCGAGCGGGGCGGGCAAGGCTGCCGCCACAGGCAGTGGCGAAACGCCGGGAGCCATTAGTATCGTGCAGCGGGGGAATCTGAAAACGCTGGAGAAAACCCTGCGCAAGCAGTGGCGCATGGGCCAGAATATCGTCCTGTGCTGGAGTGCCGACGAGCGCGGGTTGCTGGTAATACTCGTGCCGCATTACTTTCTCGGCAACTACTGTGCCGCTGCGGATGCACAGGCGGTCCAGAACGGCGATAACGAGGCTTTTATCCGCGACCTGATTTCAGGCCAGCGACGAAAAACCCGCGACGAGCTGTTCGCGGTGAGCGAGCGCCTGGATATTTCCCCCACGTTCATCAAACTGAACACCGCTCTGGCTGAAGAACTCAAGGTATTGGAAGCGGTTGAGCAACTGATAAAACGCTATGGACTCAGTTATGTGCAGAGCCGGGCGGTGTTGCTGTTCGATATCGTCGAGTTCTCGCTGTATACGCCGTTTGAGCAGGCCAGCCAGCTGAACAGCCTGTCTTACTCGCTCAATTCCGCTTACAACAAGCTTTTGGCTCAGGGTATTGAAATTAATTTTGCCCGAACCACAACCGGCGACGGCTATTACATCTGGAATCGGGACCTGGGCTCCGGCGCCAACCAGGATTTGTTTTATTTCATGCTACTGGTGGTAGCGGACAACGCCGTGGCCCGGGCCGCATCGCGAGGCAACACCGTCCCTGTGATTCGTACCGGCTACCATATAGGCGGCCACTACGAGTTGTATCAGGCCGAAGGCGTGAACCCGTCGCTGTTCAGTTATATCGTGGGCGATGTCACCATCGAACTGAGTCGCATGCTGGATCTGGCCCAGGCCCACCAGATACTGATCGGTGATTTTCAATGTGAACAGGTCGGGCGCGGGTCGGCGGATATCAGGTCGATCACCCCCGTGACCGCCCCGTCGTTTGTCAGCGCCTGTAATCGTGATCTGTCCACGATGCACGGCACCCAACTGTCCGGTAAGACGATTGATTCGATGTCCTGCCATCTCACATCGCATGTAGATCGCGAGGGTACCAGCGCGCCGAGTCGTTTCCGGATAGTTGATAAGCACGGCTTGTCACGCCATGCCTACAACCTGCAGATAGAGATTAACCTGGAGGACCAGAACCTGTCGCTGGGGCTGGATGAAACGCGTTTGCCGGGTCGGGCGGCGCGGCGGCCGGAGCCTGCCGCGCAGGCATCCGGGCCCGGTGAGGCGCCCAGTGCCGAGGAGCTTTTCAATGACCTGGCGAGCATGCTGAAAAAAAGAAGCGCCAAAACAATAACGCAGGACTGAAAATAATATGGGGCAAACGCAATCTCTGGCGCTTCTTGGGGCAACCGAGGACGACCTTGAGGTAGCGACCGGGCTGGCCCGGCGGCTGGGTTTGCCCCTGCTGCCTACCGGCTCAGATCCCGGCGCCAATGAGCAGGTAGACGCCGTGCTGCTTGTCCGTGGCCGCTCTTTGTTGTTGCAACAGACTGGCAGGGCCGCGCCCGGGCCCGTGGCCGTGGAGTTTGGCAGCGGCGCCATGCGGCATCGCCGAAGATCCGGGCACAACGAGTTATTGGGTAAAGCGGCGGGATTGGGCAAAAAGCCGCACTTGCGGGTGCTTGATGCCACCGCGGGGCTGGGTCGGGACAGCTTTGTGCTGGCGGACCTGGGTTGCGATGTGATTCTGTGTGAGCGCCACCCTGTTGTCGTGGAGATGTTGCGCGCGGGTATGAACACAGTCGCGGCCTACGGTGATCAATGGCTGGTCGAAGTGCTGGGTCGTATGCGTTTGCAGCCGGGGGACGCCAGGCAATTGACGGTGCGCAATCTCCAGGGGCTGGATGTGATCTACCTGGATCCCATGTTTCCACCGCGCGGCAAGAGCGCCGCGGTCAAAAAAGAGATGGCCTTGTTCCAGTTGTTAGTGGGCAAAGCTGGCGCCGGGTCGGATGCGGATGAACTGCTGCTGTGGGCCCTGCAACAGGATGTTGCCCGGGTCGTGGTCAAGCGTCCGTCCAGAGCGCCAGACCTGGCGCAGCAGCCACCCTCTCACTGTATCAGCGGCAAAGCCGTGCGCTATGATGTTTACGTGCGGCGCAAACTGGCAAGCTGATGGAAACCCCTGATCCGGGTGCGAGACTGTTTGCAACAGGCGGCCGGCACCATAACCCATCGTAAACCTGGAGTGACATTTGATGTCTGATCATAAGATAACGGCACTGGTGACCGGAGCCTCCGCGGGCCTGGGCACTGAGTTTTGTCGTCAGTTGGCGCAGCGCTGTGATGCCATTATCGCAGTGGCCCGGCGCGGTGAACGGCTTGCCGCCCTGGCTGATGAGCTGGCGGACAGCGTGGAACTGCATGTGGTGGTGGCCGATCTTGGCAGCATCGAGGGCGTGGCCCGCACCATGGAGGCGATTCGCCAGCAGGGTCCGGTGGACTACCTGGTCAACAACGCGGGGTTCGCTACCTTTGGGCAGTTTGCGGAGCTGCCGATAGATGGCCAGCGCGGTATGGTGGATTTGCACATAGACGCCACCATTACGCTGTGCCGCGCCGCGATCCCTTTCATGCTCGAACAGGGCAGCGGATATATCATCAATGTGTCATCCATTGGCGCCTTCTCAATTGCTATTGCCAAGCTTTGCAGGCTGAACTGGCGGGCACGGGGATTGCGGTACAGGCCTTGTGTCCCGGGTATACCCGCACTGAATTTCACGCTCCGCTACTTGAAGCGGGTTTTGACAACAATCGAATTCCGGATGAGATGTGGATGAATGCCGGCGAGGTAGTCGCGGCCAGTCTGGAGGCGCTGGGTAGTGGGCAGGTACTGGTAGTGCCTGGTGAGACTAACCAGGCTCTGGCGCGGATGGGCTTGCAACAGCAATTAGACGCTTTGCAGTAGCAGGCGCTCCAGAATTCTTTTATAAATTGCCGCCAGGCGCGGCAGGTCGGCGGCCAGCACCTGTTCATTGAGCTTGTGAATGGTGGCGTTGATCGGCCCCAACTCCACGACTTGCGCGCCAGTGGGCGCGATAAATCGCCCGTCAGAGGTGCCGCCGGCGGTCGATAACTCGGTGTCCAGCCCGGTGACTTCCCGGATACTGTCCACTACCGCATCCACCAGCTCACCACTGGCGGTGAGGAAGGGTTGTCCGCTGAGCTGCCATTGTATGTCGAAATCCAGTTGCTGGGCCTCCAGAATGGCCTCGGTTCTCTGGCGTAGCTGAGCGTCGGTCACTGCGGTGGAAAAGCGGAAGTTGAACTGTATTTCCACTTCCCCCGGGATCACATTGGTGGCGCCGGTGCCACCGTTGATATTGGATATTTGCAAGGATGTCGGGGGGAAGAATTCATTGCCCTGATCCCACACGTGTGATGCCAGTGACTGCAGGGCGGGAAGCGCCCGGTGGATCGGATTGTCCGCCAGGTGAGGGTAGGCGATATGGCCCTGTACACCCTTGATGGTCAGTACCGCGCCCAGAGACCCGCGTCTGCCATTTTTGATAACATCGCCCAGTGTGTGGCTGCTGGAGGGTTCGCCCACCAGGCACCAGTCTATGGATTGACCCTGTTGTCGCAGGTACTCCAAGAGCTTGACCGTGCCATCCACTGCCGGCCCCTCCTCGTCGGAAGTGATGAGAAAGCCGATGCGACCGGGGTGATCCGGGTGTTGGGCGACAAATTCCTCACAGGCTACCAGCATCGCGGCGAGGCTGCCCTTCATGTCGGCGCTGCCGCGACCGAACAATGTGCCGTCAATCAGTGTGGGCTCAAATGGTGGTGTATGCCACTGCTCAATGGGGCCGGTGGGCACCACGTCGGTGTGTCCGGCGAATACCAGGATGGGGCCCTGGGTGCCGCGCTCAGCCCAGAAGTTGTTCACCTCGCCAAAGGGTAGTTCGGTACAGGTGAAACCCAGCTTGTGCAGCCGCTCGATCATCAGCGCCTGGCAGCCCTCGTCCCGGGGCGTTACCGAGGGCCTGCGGATGAGTTCGCAACACAGTTCCAGCGTTTTTTCCATGGGAGACTCTGCGCTCAGTTATGAGCGTGCAGTTCCTCGTTCAATTCCACTGCGCTGCGGTTGGTCAGGCACTCCACGGCGCCGGTGGTTGAGTTGCGGCGGAACAACAAGTCGGACTTGCCGGCCAGGTCGCGGGCTTTCACTGTCTCTACCGGCATGCCCTCGGCGTCCAGCATGGTGACCTTGGTGCCCGCCGTGACGAACAATCCGGCCTCTACAGTGCAGCGGTCCCCCAATGGGATACCGATCCCGGCATTGGCGCCAATCAGACACTCTTTGCCCACCGAAATAACGATATTGCCGCCGCCGGACAGGGTGCCGATGGTGGAACAGCCTCCGCCCAGGTCCGAGCCGCTGCCCACCAGTACACCGGCGGAAATACGCCCCTCGATCATGCCCGGGCCCTGCGTCCCCGCATTAAAGTTGACGAAGCCCTCATGCATGATGGTGGTGCCTGCACCCAGGTAAGCGCCCAGGCGTACCCGCGCAGTGTGCGCGATACGGACGCCGGCCGGCACCACATAGTTGGTCATTTTCGGAAATTTGTCCACGCAGCTGACTTCCAGTACCTCGCCGCGCAGCCTCGCGGCCAACTGTCGCCGGGGCAACTCGTTGAGATCGATGGCGCCTTCACTGGTCCAGGCGACATTGGGCAGTACGCCGAACAGGCCCTCCAGGTTGGTGCCGTGTGGCGGCACCAGTCGATGGGACAGCAGGTGCAGCTTCAGATAACCCTCGGGTACATTGGCTGGCGCTTTGTCTTCCTCCAGCAGCACAGCCACCACGGGCTGCGAACTTGCCAGGAACTGCTCCGCAAGCGCCGCCTGGGCCGTTTCACCGGCAGCCTCCAGAGCGGATTGCAGTGCCTGCAGTTGCTCCCGGTGCATGGCCAGGCCGGAATCGCAGTTGGCAGCGGCCTCAGCCAGCGCCGGTGAGGGAGCCAGCAGCGGCTCGGGGAAAAATATTTCCAGCCACTCGCCGTCACTGTTGTGGGTGCCCACGCCTAGGCCAAAAGCAAATGCGCTGTTCGTCATGTTAATTTCCTGGTGTGATGCCAGCTCTGTTCAGAGCGTGTGTCGATTGAAAATCTTCTGGTAGTCGGCGGCGGAGAAACCGGTAAAGCGCTCGTGCCCGGTGTCCAGCAGCGGCCGCTTGATCAGGGTTGGTTGCTCCAGGATGGCGGCCAGCGCGGATTGTTCGTCCATGTCATCCCTTTGTCGCTCATCCAGCGCCTTCCAGCTGGTGCTGCGCTTGTTGACCAGCTTTTCCCAGCCCAGCTCTGCCAGCCATGTCTGTACCGCATCCCGCTCCAGCCCATCGGCGCGGAAGTCGTGAAACTCATACTCCACACCATGCAGTTCCAGCCACTTGCGGGCTTTCTTCACGGTGTCGCAGTTTTTTTTGCCTTATAGCGTGATCAAGGTTCAACCCCAAGCTTTTCCGCTTACTCCAAAGGCCGCGTAGCATAGCAAATCCGGCTTGTTAGATATAGCGAACGGGCAGTGCTTTGAAGTGGCTGAGTTTGGGTTGTGCCAGATTGCCGGCCCAGTGGTTCCAGACACTCCTTGATACGGCCCTAAGCTTGCCCCGGTTTTCGAGTTGCGCAGCCGCCCGAAATGGCG
>PVMS01038814.1_pt1 | contig 11569 bp, 8 predicted proteins | sample 1853461 | NCBI WGS metagenome assembly PVMS01 (sample SAMN08582032, study PRJNA380276) | Marine sediment metagenome, whole genome shotgun sequencing project. | isolation source: ocean sediment barecode stripped | collected 2017
GCTGTGCTGCTTGTTTTGTTCAGCACTACGGCATCCGCTTTTCCGACCTACGAAGGCTGCGCCGACTGTCATGGAGGCTTCAGGGACAGCCCGTATACATCGCTACACGATGAATGGAACTGGGGTAGCGGTGTATACGGGCTGTCCCTGAAGCCTCCGTGACAGTCGGCGCAGCCTTCGTAGGTCGGAAAAGCGGATGCCGTAGTGCTGAACAAAACAAGCAGCACAGCATTCATTGAGGTTATTGAGGTCAATAGTCGTTTTACTGAACTCATCGCTTGCAAGCCTCGAAAGAAGGTGTTTTAAGTGGGATGATAATCAGAACCCTGCCGGGCATATTATCAGCGCAGGAAAGATTGGCCATTTCATCTGGGTGAACCTCGAATTTTCAGCATTAACGCGGGAGAATACGCCTCGATTCTTAACACAGGCTTAAGGCCTGTGGTTAATTGTCTGGAAATGATAGCATCTCTTATGCCGTCGACAGGATGGGGTTGGTCGGATTGTCCTGCTATGCGCATTGTCAAAAACTCTTGAATAAGACATAATTACTGACCGACCGAACGGTCAGTTTTAATGAAAATTTTGTGAGACAAAACAATGTACGCTGCAAGAAATTCGGGTGACAAACAGAGACAGGCTGCCGGGGAGTTGGCTATCCTGGAAGCGGCCGAGAGGCTTTTCGCCGAACAGGGCTATGACGGGGTTTCCATGCGGACCATTGCCATGGAGGCGGGAGTCAGCAAAGCCAATATTTACCACCACTTCGAATCCAAAGAGTCCTTATACCAGGCGATTCTGCAGTCCAGTGCTGCTGAAACGGCCATGCTGATCGAACAACTGGCCAACAGTAAGGGTGATTTTGACCAGAGGCTGGTTGAATTTGTAAAGGCTCATCTCGCGCACCTTTTCGACAGGAAAAACGCAGCCAAATTGATTCTGCGTGAGGCCTTTTCAGGGGATGAAGAAAGAAGCAGGAAGCTTTCTGAAGAAGTTTTCGGCAGGATCAATCACCGCATGACAACAATCTTGCGGGCAGGGCAGGAGGCAGGCGTGTTGCGTCAGGATCTCGATCCGGCGCTGTGCGTGATACTGCTGATGGGCGCCAATGTCTTTTTCTTCCAGGCACAGGAGGTTTTGAAGCATTTTCCGGAAGCGGAATTTGCTCGCCGGGCCGATCAGTTCAGTGAGGGAATGTCTGACGTTCTGCTCAACGGTATGCTGGAGAAACGAAATATCACCGAACAACAGGGGGGCAGCCGGTCATGATCAAACCACTTGTTCAATTTCAGCGAACCCTGCTTGTTCTGATTCTGTCATTTTCACTCTTTGCCTGTGGCGATTCGGGAGATGGCTCGAATTCCGGCGGTACTTTACACAGCGAGTCGCGCGCAGTTCCGGTGCGGCTTGCCGTGGCAGAACAAAAAGAAGTGCTGGTCGAGTTGTATTCTATCGGTCGCCTGGTGAGCCGTAACACGCCGTCGCTGGCCGCGGAAATCGACGCGCGCGTGATCGATGTACTGGTGGAAGAAGGTGAGGCTGTGGAGGAAGGACAGACCCTGGTTTTATTGGATACGACCAAAACCGAACTGGCCCGGCGAGAGGCACAGGCTGATATACAACGCCTGAAAGCCAGTATTGCCAATGAAATTCGCCGTGTTGAACGTTACCGTGACCTGAAAACCAGGGACGTCATGCCACAGGAACGCCTGGATGACGCGGAAGCCCAGTTGGCTGTTTATCAGGCCTCACTGCTGGCGGCTGAAGTCCGCCTCGCGATTGCAGATGACCGGCTCGCAAAGGCCCGCCTGCTGTCGCCAATGGATGGTGTGGTTGAAACCCGTCACGTTTCTGTCGGGGACTTTGTCAAAACCGGGAATCACCTGGTAACGGTCACGGATACTCAATCCATGCGGGCCATGCTGCCGTTCCCGGAAACAGTTGGCTACCAGTTGAGAGTGGGGCAAGCCCTGTTGCTCGAAAGCCTGGTCGATCCAGGGAATGTGGTGGAAGCGACCGTGAATCAGATCAGACCCCAGGTGGGTTTGATGAACCGATCGCTGATGGTGATCGCGGACCTGGAAAACCCCGGCAAATGGCGCCCGGATGCCACGGTTGAGGCAACGATCGTTGTTGACAGGCGCCCGCATGCCGTTGTTGTTCCGGCCAGGTCGGTGGTGTCGCGTCCGGCTGGTGACGTGGTTTACCTGCTCGAATCCGGTCACGCCCGGCAGCAGCTTGTCGTGACGGGCGAAAAAGGAGACGGTTGGGTTGAAATCAGGACAGGCCTGCGGGCAGGGGAAGTGGTCGTGAAAGAGGGCGCACACTACCTGAGCGATGGCGCGCCGGTGAGCGAGCAGGAAACGGAGCAGTGAACGAGTCATTGCCCGCCAACAGCAGCGTGAACAAGCGCGAGGGGGGGAGTGAGCCTGCCGGAAATGGCAATAAACCGCCATGTTCTGGCCTACATGCTTTCCGGTGTCTTGCTGCTGTTCGGGATCATCAGTTTTGACCGCATCGGTGTTGATCGTCACCCGGACATCGACTTTCCGATGGTATCAGTCAGGACCATTTTGCCGGGCGCGAGTCCGGAAATCATCGATTCCAGCATCGCCAACATTATCGAGTCCTCGGTCAACAGCGTTCCTGGTATCGATCACATTCAGTCTACTTCCGCCCCGGGTGTATCGGTCATCGTGGTGCGCTTCGGCCTGGAAAAGGAAGTCGATGTGGCCTTCAACGAGGTTCAGTCCAAGGTGAACCAGGTGTTACCCGAATTGCCGGAGAAGGCGGATCCCCCGGTTGTCGCCAAGGTGGAGTTTGGCGCCATGCCGGTTCTATGGCTCGCGCTGACCGGTGACCGAACTCTGCAGCAACTGAACCAATATGCGAGAAATGTCATTAAGAAACGGCTGGAAACCGTTAATGGTGTTGGTGAAGTCAGAATTGGAGGTGAGCGAAAGAGAACCATTCGCGTCAATCTTGATCCCAATCGCATGGCCGCTTTCGGTATTGCAGCCAATGATGTCCTGGGTGCTTTTGCTACCGAGCATGTGCGCATGCAGGGCGGCTTCCTGGTGAGTGGAGACCAGGAGAAGCTGGTCAAACTGGACATCGAATACCATGACCCGGAAGAACTGGAGTCCCTGATCGTCGCCTATCCTGAAGGCGCCCCGATCAGGCTGCGGGACATTGCCACGGTGGAAGACGGCCTGGCGGACGAACGCCAGTTTGCCAGCTTCAATGGCAAGCCAACCGTGGCTCTGGGCATCGTCAAGGTACAAAAATCCAATTCGGTGGCGATCGTGGATGAGGTCAAGAGGCGGCTCGAGGAAGAGATTCTACCCGAACTGCCACCCGGGATGAATATCGAAATTGCCCACAACGATGCGGAACTGATCGAGGATATCGTGGATGCGCTGGAGGAGCACATTCTGCTCGGAACCTTGCTGACGGCGCTGGTGGTCTGGCTATTCCTCAAGAGTGTTTCCGCCACGCTGATCATTGCCGCGGCCATACCCGTTTCTCTGCTGGGCGCCGTTGCCGTGATGTATTTTTTTGGCTACACCTTCAACACCATGACCTTGCTGGGCTTGCTGTTGTTGATCGGTGTCGTGGTCGATGACGCTATCGTGGTGCTGGAAAACATATTCCGCCAACGCGAGCGCGGCAACGAGGAACCGGTCAGCGCAGCGCTTGAAGGCAGCCGGCAGGTGGTGTTTCCGGTGCTGGCAGCGACCTTGACACTGGTTGCGATTTTCGCACCCGTTATTTTCATGCAGGGCATCATCGGCAGTTTTTTCCGGTCGTTTGCGGTGGTGGTAACAGTGGGTGTAGTGGTCTCACTGTTCGTGTCACTGACCCTGACGCCGGCGTTATGTTCCCGGCATCTGAGACATTCACCACAGCATGGGAAGCTGTATCGGCTTATCGAGGCGCCATTCCTTTTGCTTGACCGGAGTTACAAGAAACTCATTGATCTCAGTCTCACCTATCGCTGGCTGGTTGTCCTGGTGGCCGTGGTTGCGGTGCTCTCCAGCGGGTTTTTCTTTGCCCGGATCGATAAGGGATTCATGCCGGAAGAAGACGATGGAAGGTTTGTGATCGCCCTCAAGACTCCCCTGGGCTCGAGCATCGACTATACCGTGTCGAAGTTGCAGGAAGTGGAAGCCGCCTTTGCAGAATATCCCGCAATCATCGGCTCGTTTGCGACCATTGGTGAGGACCAGGCGGGGCAGGTGAGCCGTGCGAATATGATCGTAAAAATGGCCCGCTGGGAAGATCGTGACATTTCCCAGCTTCAACTCATGAACAAGTTGCGCCGCCGTTTAGCCCTTATCCCTGGCCTGGAGATCTTTGTTACCCGAATGCCGATGGTCGGTGGCAACCGGGGCGATACCTTACAATTCGTGCTGGTGGGCCCGGAACTTGAAAAGGTGGCGGAGCTGGCTTACGACGTCAAGGCTGAACTGGACAAAGTTCCCGGTATGGGGGTGCTGGACCTGGACCTGCAGCTGGACCTTCCTCAGCTTGAAATGAAAATTTCCCGTGAACGTGTTCGCAGCCTGGGGATAACATCCCGGGATGTTGCCCTGGCGGTCAATGTGCTGTCAGGTGGTTTCGATGTCGCCCGCTACAATGACGAACCGGGTGATGGCGAACGCTACGATGTCCGCCTGAAAGCGGGCGAAGGCAGTATCCGGCAGGCGCCGGACCTGAGCCGCATTTACCTGCGGGCAGCCGGTGGCGAACTGGTGCGGCTGGATAACCTGGCAACGCTTGAGCAAAGCCTGGGCCCAGCCGTGGTTTCCCGCTACGATTTGCAGTATGCAGCTACATTTTTCGGTAATCCGACCCTGGCTGATGCGGCAGCGATCAGCCGCGTGCATGAAACTGTGCGCGGACTGTTGCCTGTGGGTTATAAAGTGAAGATGACCGGGCGTGCCGAAGAATTTGGTAAGACGGTGAACTACATGTTGTTTGCCTTTGTCACTTCCCTGATCCTGGTTTACATGGTGCTGGCAAGCCAGTTCAATTCATTTATCCAGCCGCTGGTGATCATGGTGGCCCAGCCACTGGCCATTATTGGCGGGGTCGCTGCTTTGTGGCTGACCGGGCATTCACTCAACATATACTCGATGATCGGACTGGTGCTCCTGGTCGGCCTGGTAGCCAAGAATTCCATTCTGCTGGTCGATCTGACCAATCAGTTGCGTGACGAGGGTGTGGCTATCGACCAGGCCCTGAGGGAAGCATGCCCCAGGCGCTTGCGGCCGGTGCTGATGACCTCCTTCACAATCATCCTGGCCCTGTTGCCCGCTGCGCTGGGACTGGGAGCCGGATCGGATACCAATGGCCCGCTGGCCGTGGCCGTCATCGGGGGACTGATCAGTTCGACACTGCTGACCCTGGTCGTGGTGCCCTCGGTTTATTCCCTGGTTGAGCACAGGAAAGGCAGGCAGTGATTTCACGCCGGCGTTGATTGCCACGAGCTTAATCTCCATACTTTGGACTTTGTAGAGTGGATGGGAGGGCTTTGATGGCCGGTCTGTATTTTGAAGAATTTCAGCTGGGCCAGGTGTTTGATCACGCGCTCAAACGCACGGTTACCGAGGCGGATAACGTCTTTTTTTCAGCGCTGACCCATAATCCGTCGGCCCTGCACCTGGATGAAGAGTACTGCAGGAACGAAACCGAATTCGGACAGCGCCTGGTCAACAGCTGCTTCACTCTGGGCCTGATGGTGGGAATATCCGTCGGCGACACCACGCAGGGAACCACGGTAGCGAATCTGGGTTGGGATGAGGTTCGTTTTCCAAAGCCCCTGTTTCACGGTGACACGGTGCGGGTGCAGTCCGAGGTTCTCGAGCTGCGTGAAAGCCGCTCGCGCCCGAACAACGGCATCGTCATTTTCGAGCATCGTGCTTATAACCAGAACAACGACCTGGTAGCGACTTGCAAACGGTCTGCGCTGATGCTGAGGAAGCCGGAGGCATAATGTTACGTTCAATGCTATTTGTGCCGGGAGATAGTGAAAAAAAACTGGCCAAGTCCGAAGGCGTTCCCGCTGATGCCCTGATCCTGGATCTGGAAGACTCTGTCGCTGCGGAAAACAAGGTGATGGCGCGAGGGCTGGTGTGCGAATTCCTGGCTGCTCAGGCTGGCGAACGGCGCCAGCAAATCTGGGTTCGAATAAACCCAATCGATCACGCCGAAGCCGGCGCCGATCTGGGTGCGGTGATCCGGGGCAGGCCGGATGGGATAGTCCAGCCCAAGACACGATCCCCGGATGATGTGATATTGCTGGGGCAACGGATCGGGACTTACGAGATGGAGCATGAAATTCCGATCGGCTCTACCCGGATCCTGCCTGTGGCAACAGAAACACCTGCAGCGATTTTTTCCCTGGGGGACTACGTTCGCTGTGACAAGCGCCTGGCCGGTCTGACCTGGGGTGCGGAGGATTTGAGTACGGAAGTAGGCGCACTGGCCAACAAGGATGCCGATGGCAACTGGACGCAGCCTTATCAGTTGGTACGCAGCTTATGCCTGTTTGCCGCGCACGCAGCAGGGGTCGAGGCTATTGATACGCTCTATGCGAATTTCCGCGACCCTGAAGGGCTGCGCGCTTCCTGTAACGAGGCCAGGCGTGACGGTTTCAGTGGGAAGTTGGCCATCCATCCCGACCAGGTCGATGTGATCAACACAGCCTTCACCCCGGATGCTGATGAAATTGCCCGAGCACGCCGAATCGTGGACTTGTTCGATGCCAATCCAGGCGCCGGCACGCTGGCACTGGACGGCGCGATGCTCGATATTCCGCACCTCAAGCAGGCCCGCAGAATACTAGCCCGCAAATAGCACCAGTATGCCGGCCCTGGCTTGTCCATGCACGTCTGGACTTGTGCTTCCTTCAAGCCATAGCTATTGCTATGGCTCTCAGTCCAGCACGGTGCCCAGTCGCACCTGTCCTGCGCCAGCATCCGGCATACTGGTGCTATTTGCGGGCTGCCATGGCGGTAGCGGCCGACTAGTCTCCCTTCAGCCGAATTTTGCCTTGGCTTCCGCGCGGCGTTTGTGCAGCAGGGGCTCGGTATAACCGCTGGGCTGTTCACAGCCCAGGAACACCAGGTCACAGGCCGCCTGGAACGCCAGGCTGTCGTCAAAGTCCGGCGCCATGTTGCGGTACAGCGGGTCGCCGGCATTCTGCCCATCGACAATTCTCGCCATGCGCTGCATGGTTTCCCTGACCTGGCCCTCTGTACAAATATCGTGGCGCAGCCAGTTCGCAATGTGCTGGCTGGAAATACGCAGCGTGGCACGGTCTTCCATCAGGCCGACATGGTTGATGTCAGGCACCTTGGAGCAACCCACGCCGTGCTCGATCCAACGCACCACGTAACCGAGAATACCCTGGGTGTTGTTGTCCAGTTCAGCCTGGATCACTTCGGGAGCCAATTCCATGTCGCCGAGTAGAGGCGGCGTCAGGATGTCGTCCAGGCTGGCCTTTTTGCGGTCAAGCAGTTCCTGTTGCCGTTCACTGACGCTGTAGCGGAAGTAGTGGGTCGCATGAAGCGTGGCCGCGGTGGGCGAGGGCACCCAGGCGCAGTTGGCGCCGGCCTGCAGGTGGGCCATCTTGGTTTCCACCATTTTTTTCATTTCATCGGGCATGGCCCACATCCCCTTTCCAATTTGCGCCTTGCCGCGCAGGCCGCATTGCAGGCCTGTATCCACGTTCCAGTCTTCGTAGGCCAGGATCCAGGGCTGCTCTTTGATGGCTTCCTTGGGCAGCATGGGGCCGGCTTCCATACTGGTGTTGATTTCATCGCCGGTGCGGTCGAGGAAACCCGTGTTGATAAACACGACCCGTTCGCTGACGGCGCGAATGCATTCCTTCAGGTTGACCGTGGTGCGGCGCTCTTCATCCATGATGCCGACTTTGAGGGTATTGCGCTCCAGGCCGAGGCAATCCTCTACCCTGCTGAACAACTCATTGGTAAAGGCGACTTCCTCGGGGCCGTGCATCTTGGGTTTGACGATGTAGATGCTGCCGCTGCGGCTGTTCCGCAGCTGGCTGTTGCCCCTGATGTCGTGAACCGAGCAAAGCGAGGTGACCATCGCATCGAGAATGCCTTCAGGGATCTCCTGGTCCCTGGAATCAAGCACGGCATTGCTCGTCATCAGATGGCCGACATTGCGCACCAGCAGCAAACTCCGGCCCGGTAATGTGAAGCCTTCGCCGTTGGGGGCGAGGTAAGTGCGGTCCGGGTTGAGTTCGCGAATCAGAGTCTTGCCGCCTTTGTCAAAGCTTGCAGTCAGGTCACCCTGGATCAGGCCCAGCCAGTTTCGGTAAACATTGACCTTGTCTTGCGCGTCTACAGCGGCAACCGAGTCCTCGCAGTCCTGGATTGTGGTGATTGCTGATTCGAGGATCACATCTTTCAGGCCTGAGGCCGACATCTTGCCAATAGGATGGTTAGGATTTAGTTGAAGTTCAGCATATAATTCATTGTTCTTTAATAAAATAATTTGTGTATTATTCCTGAACTTATAGCCGGCAAACTGATCCGGTCGCGCCAGTTTCGTGCTTGACCCATCCTTCAGCTTTATCTGCAGGCGGCTTGGATTGGCAGAGTCATCTACCACATATTCGCGCACCGACAGGTGATTGCCATTGGCCAGGGGAAATACGTCATCGAGGAACCCGGCCGCTCTTTCAATGACCTGCTCCCCGCGCACGGGATTGAAGCTTGTGCCTTTTTCACGTCCCTTATCCTCCGGGATCAGATCGGTGCCGTAGAAAGCGTCATACAAGCTGCCCCAACGGGCATTGGCTGCGTTCAGGGCGAAGCGTGCATTGCTGACCGGCACCACCAGTTGCGGGCCGGCAACGCGGGCAATTTCCGAATCGACATTGGCCGTTGTGATTTCAAAGTCTTCCCCTTCGGGCAGCAGGTAGCCAATTTCGGACAGGAACTGCTTGTATGCTGGTAAGTCAAGACTGCCGGGATTACTGTGGTGCCACTCATCAATTTGTTGCTTGATCTCATCCCGTTTTGCCAGCAAGGCCTGGTTCTTCGGGCCCAGGTCAGTGACGATGTCAGCGAGGCACCGCCAAAAATTATCCGGATCGATTCCCGTTCCGGGAATAATTTCCTCATTGATCAACTTGTACAGCACAGCGGCGATGGATAAGCCGGCTGCCTCAATTCTTGAATTCATCTGTCCGAACCTGATATTCGCTTGTTTATTGCGTTTTTGACTGAAAAAACAAAACGTCGTGATTACACCCTATCTGGTGTGAATGCAGCCATTTCTCAACAGCTGTAGGTGTGGAATTTTATACTGCCTGGTCGTCATCGGCTATGCGTCTAAAGTAGAAATTTAGTTTACGTTAACGTAAACGTAAGTTATACTTCTGCAGGTTTCGAAAAAGACTGAACTTATGAGTATCAATTACAGCATCAGCGACCTTGCGGCTGAATTCAATGTGACCACCCGCACCATCCGGTTCTACGAGGAAAAAGGTCTGCTGAATCCGGCCCGCGAAGGCAACAGGCGCATTTACCGCCCGGCCGACCGCACCCGTCTGAGGCTGATATTACGTGGCAAACGACTCGGCTTCAGCCTGGATGAGAGCGCCGAGATTGTACTGATGTATGGCTCGCCTGGTAACAATCGAAGACAGCTGGAAAGACTGATCTCCCGGATTCGGGAGAAGCGTATCGGCCTGCAACAGCAGCAGGAGGACCTCACGGTCATGCTGGCAGATTTGCAGGACGCCGAAAAGAAATGCCTCGCCGCGTTTGGGGAACTGGGTCAGAAACGGCCCGCTGAAACTGGAAATTAACAGAGAGATGATTTTATGAGTAGCAACTATCCGACGCTGGATTTTGATTTAGGCGAAGACATCAACATGCTGCGTGAAGCGGTCTATCAGTTCGCCCAGACCGAGATTGCACCGCGCGCTGATCAGATTGACCGGGATAACCTGTTTCCCGCGGACCTGTGGCGCAAGCTCGGCGACATGGGGTTGCTGGGTATCACTGTGGAAGAAGAATACGGAGGCACACAGCTTGGCTACCTGGCCCATTGTGTAGCCCTGGAGGAAATAAGCCGGGCTTCCGCTTCCGTGGGTTTATCGTACGGTGCGCATTCCAACCTGTGCGTCAACCAGATTCGCAGGAACGGCAGCAAAGAACAGAAGCGCAAGTATTTGCCCAAACTGTGTTCGGGCGAACACGTTGGCGCCCTCGCCATGTCCGAACACAATTCCGGTTCCGACGTCGTGAGCCTTGGGCTGCGCGCCGACAGGCAGGGTGAGCATTTTGTACTCAATGGCAGCAAGATGTGGATCACCAATGGCCCGGAGGCCAGTACCTTCGTGATTTATGCGAAAACCGATGTGAGTGCAGGATCAGGTGGCATCACGGCATTCATTGTTGAGCGCGATACCCCCGGATTCTCGCGGTCACCAAAGCTCGACAAGCTGGGCATGCGTGGCTCCGACACCTGTGAGTTGGTGTTCGAAGATTGCAAAGTACCGGCGGAAAGCATTCTGGGCCGGGAAAATGGCGGCGTCAGGGTGTTGATGTCCGGTCTGGATTTTGAACGAACCGTTTTGGCTGCCGGACCGGTGGGCATCATGCAGGCCTGCCTGGATGTGGTCGTTCCCTACGTCCACGAACGCAAACAGTTTGGCCGCAGCATTGGGGAATTTCAGTTGATGCAAGGCAAGCTTGCGGACATGTACACCGGGCTCAGTGCCTCCAGGGCTTACCTCTATGCTGTGGCCAGGGCTTGTGACCGGGGGCTGGAAAGCCGCAAGGATGCCGCCGGTGTGATCCTGTTTACGTCGGAAAAGGCAACTCAGACAGCGCTGGAGGCCATCCAGGCGCTGGGTGGCAATGGCTATATCAACGACTATCCCACGGGCCGTTTTCTCAGGGATGCGAAACTCTACGAGATAGGCGCCGGTACGTCGGAAATCCGCCGTATGCTGGTCGGCCGGGAATTATTCCAGCATATGATTTAATTCGCTGGTCTCAATGAGGGATCCATCATGAGCAAAATTCAATCGAAAGTGAACAAGCGCTCGGAAGAATTTGTGGCCAATACTGCTCACATGCAGGGCCTGGTTGATGACTTGTGTTTGCGCATCGAAGCGATCAGGAAAGGCGGCGGTGAGAAATATCAGCAGCGGCATGAAGCCCGCGGCAAACTGCTGGTGCGCGACCGCATCAATGCCCTGATCGATCCGGGCTCACCATTTCTCGAACTGTCCCAATTGGCTGCTTTCCAGGTTTACGGGGATTCTGTTCCGGCTGCCGGCATTATCAGCGGTATAGGCCGCGTCGCCGGCCAGGAATGCATCATCGTGGCCAACGACGCTACTGTGAAAGGCGGCACCTATTACCCCATTTCGGTGAAGAAACATCTGCGCGCGCAAACGATCGCCGAGCAGAACAACCTGCCCTGTATCTACCTCGTGGACTCCGGTGGCGCGTATCTTCCACGGCAGGACGAGGTTTTCCCTGATCGCGAGCATTTTGGCCGTATTTTCTATAAC
>PVMS01059720.1_pt1 | contig 11568 bp, 10 predicted proteins | sample 1853461 | NCBI WGS metagenome assembly PVMS01 (sample SAMN08582032, study PRJNA380276) | Marine sediment metagenome, whole genome shotgun sequencing project. | isolation source: ocean sediment barecode stripped | collected 2017
ACCCGATCGCCATGTACTACTCAGACGTGTGCACGATCCCATCGAACCTCGCTGGAGATCCTGCGATCTCGATCCCGATCGGCCTCGATGACTCCGGACTCCCGATCGGTTTTCAGGTGATGGCACCTGCACTCGGTGAAGGCGTCATGTACCAGGTGGCGGCCGCGGTTCAGTCCTTGGCTGGTTTTGAGGACCGTGCGGCCCTCGCGATCTCTAAGGTCGTCGCATCCTGACTGCTTGGGAAGCGGTGATCGGTATCGAGACACACGTCGAGTTGTCGACGAACTCGAAGATGTTCTGTCGGTGCCCGGTAGACGACAACGCTGAGCCGAACACGGCATGCTGCCCCGTGTGTCTCGCCCTGCCGGGTGCGCTCCCTGTCCCGAATGAGAAGGCGATCGAAGGCATCATCAAGATCGGGACAGCGCTTGAGTGCGACATCAACGAGTCGTCGCTCTTCTACCGCAAGAACTACTTCTACCCGGACCTCCCGAAGAACTACCAGATCAGCCAATACACGTTCCCTGTGTGCGAATTCGGGAAACTTGAGATCGACGTCGACGGTGAGTTGATGACCGTTGGGATCACGAGGGTGCACATGGAGGAAGACACGGGCAAGAGCACCCACATGGGCGACAGCGGCGGCAGGATCCATGGCGCCGATCACACGCTCCTGGACTTCAACCGTGCCGGTGTGCCCCTTGTCGAGGTGGTCACCGAACCGGATATCACTTCGCCTGAGCAGGCGCGGGCGTACGGCGAAGAGCTTCAGCGCATCGTCCTGGCGCTCGGCGTATCCGATGCGCGCCTTGAGACAGGATCCATGCGATTCGATGCGAACGTGTCGGTGCGGCCGAAGGGCACGACTGAGCTTGGGACGAGAACAGAAACGAAGAACGTCAACTCCCTCCGCTCCCTCCAGCGTGCGATCGCCTTCGAGATCGACCGTCAGGTCAACCTGATCGAAGATGGGGGTGAGGTTGTCCTCGAGACTCGGCATTGGAACGAGGACACAGGTGTCACGACGTCGATGCGCAAGAAGGAGGAGTCCGAGGACTATCGCTACTTCCAGGATCCGGACCTCCTCCCGCTAGAGGTGACACCGGAATGGAAGGCAGCCATCAAGGACTCCCTTCCCGAACTACCTGCTGCCGCACGGGCGAGGTACCGGTCGCTGGGTGCGGATTCAGCCACCGCCTCCATTCTGGGGGACAATCCCGTTCTTGCTGGCCTGTTCGAGAAGTCGGTCGGATCTGGAGCCTCTGCGAGGAGCGTCGGCAACTGGCTGACAGGAGAGGTCATCGCCCACGCACGCCGAAGCGAGATCGTGGTCGAAGACACTTCCCTGGACGCGGACCATCTTGTTGAGCTTTCATCGATGATCGATGAGAACAAGGTTTCCTCTTCGGCTGCGAAGGAAGTTCTGATCGCGGCGATGGATGGGGAGGGCTCCCCAGCCGACGTCGCACAGGCGAGAGACCTGCTCCAGGTATCGGATGTCGGCGCCATCGAAGCGGCTGTCGACACCGTGCTCGCCGATAACCCCGATGCGATCGAGAAGATCCGTTCTGGAGACATGAAACCGATCGGGTTCCTGATGGGGCAGGTGATGCACGTCACCGGCGGCAAGGCAGATCCCAAGGTGGTCCAGTCCCTCCTCAGGAGCAAGACGCAGCAATGACTTCCCCCCGACCCCTCGTGATCGTTGCCGAGGCGATTGCACAAGCCGGTATCGACGCGCTCGAGAAGGGATGCGAAGTAGTCGACCTCGTAGGAGCTGATCGCGATTCGCTGCTCGCCGCGATGGCAGATGCTTCTGCCCTCATCGTCCGGTCAGCGACGCAGGTCGACCGAGAACTCGTTGAAGCCGGTCCGAAGCTGAAGGTCATCGGGCGGGCAGGCATTGGAGTCGACAACATCGACGTCCCTGCCGCGACCGAACACGGCGTGCTGGTGGTCAACGCACCGAACGCCAACACGATCTCCGCAGCCGAGCACACGATGGCGCTTGTGCTCGCCCAGGCGAGGCGAATCCCGGAGGCCGACCGCAGCTTGCGAGAGGGCAGATGGGACCGCGCCGAATTCCAGGGAATGGAACTGCATGGCAAGACCCTTGGTGTCCTCGGTCTCGGAAAGATCGGGACCTTGGTCGCCCAACGCGCGTCTTCGTTCGGCATGTCGATCATCGCCTACGACCCCTATGTGGCTGCAGACAGGGGTCGCAGATTGGGTGTTGAGCTGATGTCGCTCGAAGACGTGTTCGCAAGGGCCGACGTGATCACGGTGCACCTCCCGCGGAACGCAGAGACAGAGAACCTCATCGATGCGGATGCCATCGCATCGATGCGCGACGGCGTGCGGATCATCAACGTCGCCCGAGGTGGCATCGTGAACGAGGCCGATCTTGCGGCAGCTGTTGTATCGGGAAAAGTCGGTGGCGCCGCCGTGGACGTGTTCGACACCGAGCCGACAACGGACAGCCCGCTCTTCGACGTTCCCCGCATCACCGTGACACCCCATCTCGGTGCGTCGACGAGGGAGGCTCAGGACAAGGCTGGTATCGCGGTGGCTGAAGCGGTCGCCGATGCCATTGCTGGCAATCTCGTCGTCACGGCTGTCAACCTCGATCTCGGCGCAACGGTGTCGCCTGAGATCAAGCCCTTCATCGGACTGGCCGAGCAGCTCGGAAAGATCTTCGCAGTCCAAGCGAAGGGCCTGCCTCAGGAACTTGTGGTGACCTCGAAGGGACAGCTCGCACGGGAGCCCGTTCGGCCCATCGCACTGTCGGCGCTCAAGGGTGCTTTGGATGGATCTGCTGATGAAGCGGTTTCCTACGTCAACGCACCGCTGATAGCAGCGGCGAGAGGCGTGACGGTTCACGAGGAGTCGCAGACGGATGTCGACGATTATCAGTCCGTCATCAGGATCGCAGGTGTTGTCGATGGTCGCGAACGCACCGTCGCCGGGACCTATATGGCCAAGAAGGGCCCGGTCCTCGTTGGCGTCGATGGATACGACATCGAGGTTCCGTTGACGAACTACATGTTGCTCGTCCGTAACGATGACACGCCCGGCTGTATCGGCAGGGTCGGTACGTACCTTGGCGATCTGGGATACAACATCACCGACATGGTCGTCGGCCGAAAGTCCGATGGCGCAGGGGCGATGATGGGCATCGCACTCGACCAGCGATTCGACGATGTCCACATGGCAGACTTGCGAGCGCTCGAAGGGATTGCAGCGGCGCGGTACATCGATCTGAGCTAGATCTCTCGCTGTTCCAGTCGACGAACGCCGAAGCCGACCAGGACCATCGACACGACTGCTGTGACGATCAGTGGGGCGCTATATGTCCACCCACCACCGGCCGCCAGGTGGAAGGTCGCTCCGATCAAAGCCGACGGCAGCCAGTTCCCGATTACCGGAAGCAGCCCAACGATGCCAGTCAGGATGAGGGCAGCGATGGAGATCACGGAAACGATCGGGACGGGCTTGGCCAGCGACGATACGAACACAACAACCGCGATGGCAAAGACGAGATACGCGCAGTACAGAGCTGTTCCCAGTGCAACGTCTGCCACCGGAAGCGGCCCGAGGACGACGCGCGTCGTGAGGTATGCGACGAACGCGCCGAGCCACACGGAGACCATGCCAAGGATGAGTGGCACCACGATGCGGGGCGCAAGGAGCGTCCCTATGCTCGATCGAGATCTGAAGAAGATCGACAGCTCTCGCTTTGCGTCGATGCCGATGGCCATAGCCGCCACGACGACTATCCCGGCCAGACCGAGCTGCTCCACGTTGCCGAGGTACTGCGCTAGGCCCTCAAGGGGAGAGGGCTCGGGGAGGATGATCGTGATCTGATCGGCGAAGCGGTCCAACAGGTCTGGGAGATAGCGAGCCATGATGGGGCTCAAGACCGCAAAGAACACGAATACGCCGGGAAGCAGGAAAGCGCTGAGCGTCCGCACGATCCTCGTCCATTCGAGTCGCCACAACGTCATCGCGTAACCTCGAGGAAGACATCTTCGAGAGTTCGCCGAAGCGGTGTGACCCCGATCACGACGTATCCAGACGTCCCGAGCCACGGGACGAGATTCGTCTCGAGAGTGTCAGTGTGCCTTGCTGTGACGAGGATGTCCGTGTCGCCGCTCGCCTCAGCAGACGTGACCCATTCCTGCTGCTCGATCAGCTTTGCGAATGCTGCTGCACCGGATCGAAGCTCGATCGAATACGAGGCGACGGTAGATGTCGTCGCCAGCAGCCGCTCGAGTGAGCCCTCGTAGACCAGTCGACCCGATGACAGGATGCCAATCGTGTCGCACACTTCCTGGACGTCGTCGAGGATGTGGCTCGAGAAAACGACTGTGGAAGTGCCACGCAGCTCTCTGATGAGGTCAAGCACGTCTCGTCTCCCGAGCGGATCCAACGCAGCCGCAGGCTCGTCGAGGAGGAGCAGTTCGGGTTCAGAAACGAACGTCGCCGCAAGCCCGAGGCGTTGCAGCATGCCACGCGAGTACCCGCGTACCCGGCGATTCTTGTCCTTGCCAAGATCGACGACGTCAAGGATCTCGTCGACTTTCGATTCGGCCGTGTCCTGCTCAGACAGGCTGAGGGCCAGTGCGACGACCTCCCGTCCCGTCAACCATCTTTCGAACAAAGGCGTGTCTGGGAGGACGCCGATCGTGGCCGTCGCAACGTTGACAGATCCGCTCGTGGGCGATGCGAGACCTGCCATCAGGTTCAACATCGTGGTCTTACCAGCCCCATTCGGACCGACGAGTCCGTGCACGGTTCCCTGTTCAACCGTCAGGGTGACCCGATCGAGTGCGTTCGTCAGTCCGAATGTCTTCGTGACCTGTTTTGCATCGACGATCACAAGACGACGACCAGTATCCAGGTGAGCACCCAGCCGGCGGCCAGGCCGTAGGCGCCGGCCACGACGTCGTCCATGGTGATGCCTATGGCTCCAGGGAGACGCTCGGCTTGCGGGACGCCGGGGAGGACCTTGAAGATGTCGGCAAGTCGTGCGACTACCACGGCGACGAGCCATGGAATACCGCCGAGTCCGATGACTGCGATGAACGTGCCGGCCATCTCATCGACAACGACCCATCCCGGGTCGGCGTGATCGTCAGCGAATGGCCGAGACGACCAGAGTGACAAGGCGAGGAACAGGATGAACACTCCCGCGTGCAACACCCACGACTCGTCCCGCCAGAAGAAGGCAGGGATAGCAGCCAATGCGGCACCGAAGGTTCCGGCGCCGTTGTCCGAGCCCCACAGGCGCGAGGGAATGAGGCCGACGCCGAACCCCGAAGCCACGAATCGATGCATCACGACACGGTACACATGCGTTCTGTCGAATCTGATACGCAGTGCGACGCAGGCTTGCCTAGCGTTGCTCGTAGGCACTCAGAGAGGAATCCATGCGCCCATCACAGCTCGGCGACTATCGCGTCCCTTCGGATCCACAGATGCGCCCCGATGGTCAAGGCAGCGTCTTCGTCGTCACGCAGATGGACCTCGAGACGGACAGGTATCTGAACCAGATATGGCTATCGGACGGCTCAGACACACGTCCGCTCACCCCCGGCCAGACCGACCGCTCGCCACGATGGTCGCCTGACGGCGCATCGATCGCCTACCTCACCGAGGATGAAGACGAGACGATGCAACTCGCCGTCCTCGACGCCGGCGGGGGAGAGCCGAGAGTCCTCACATCGTTCGGCGCATCCGTGTCCGAACTTGCCTGGTCGCCCAACGGGAACACGATCGTGATCGTCGTCAGTGAGTACGTCGATGGCCACACAGACGAGGACGAACGCAAGCGCTCACCGAGGAGGATCACCGCACCAGCGTTTCGCTACGACAACAAGTCGTGGGTGTACAACAAGCGCAAGCATCTGTGGCTCGTAGACGTCGAGAGCGGCGATACGACGCAGTTGACATCTGGCGAGAACTCTGAGGCGGGGCCCGCGTGGAGCCCCGACGGGTCAACCATCACGTTCCGCTCATCCATTCACGATCGCCACTGGATCAGTTCTCTGAACCAGGTGTGCACGGTGTCTGTCGACAGTGGCGAGATCGAAGTGCTATCGCCGCTGGGGGAATGGGATTGGTCGGGATTCGACGTCTCCGGTGTGCTGCTGGCGCTCGGATCGATCTCGGATAAGAAGTCTCTTCTCCTGCCGCAGTTCCACCTCCTCGAAGGCGGAGGGTCGGCATCTGCCTTGACCGCGACTGACCATCACATCGACTCACCGGACCGTGCAGGAGCTTCAGGTGGCCCTGTTCCGTTGCCGAACGGGGGATTCACCTTCATCGCTGAGGATCGAGGAGCCTGGCGGGTGTTCTCGCTGGACCTTGACGGTCGAGTCGAGGCGCTGGCTTCGGGGAATCGTGCGATCACAGGTTGGCATCCGGGCCCCGAGTCATCCACGGCTGTCTTCACCTCGACCTCGACCACACAGCCCGGTGAGGTCTACAGCTTCGCCTCTGGTGACGAACGACGTATCACGCATCTCAACGACGACTTCTGCGCCAAAGCAGGCCTGATAGAACCCGAAGAGTTCACCTTCGAGTCTGACGGCGTCGAGATCCACGGCTGGGTGTATCTGCCCGCTGGCGACAACGATGTGCCGCTGCTGCTCAACATCCATGGGGGTCCGGCGACCCAGTATGGGTGGGGGTTCTTCGACGAGTTCCAGGTGTACGCCGGAGCGGGCTACGGAGTTGTTGCCATCAACCCAAGAGGATCATCGGGATACGGATACGACCACGTGCACGCAGTGGTCGGCCGTTGGGGTGATCCGCTACCGCCGGACTTCGCTGATCTCACGGCGGCACCGTACGAGGCAGCGAACCGGTTCCCCCGTCTCGATCTCGATCGTATGGGTGTCATGGGAGGCTCGTACGGTGGCGTTGCAACGGTGATGGTGACGTCGCTGGATCAGCGGTACCGCTCGGCCGTCGCAGAACGAGGTGTCTACAACTGGGTCTCGTTCGCTGGCACCACCGATATTCCCCACTTCGTCGCGATGTACGTTGATGCGGCGATGCCTCACGATGTCGATGCCATCTGGAAGGCCAGCAGCCTTGCACGAGCCCACGCGATCACGACGCCAACGCTCGTGATCCATTCCGAAGACGACTTCCGCTGCCCTCTGGAACAGGGCCAGCAATTGTTCACACTGTTGTACACCGCGGGCGTCGAAACCGAGCTTCTTCTGTTCCCTCCCGGCGAAGGACACGAGCTGTCGCGCTCGGGAGATCCGAAGCACAGAGTTGAGCGATTCGATGCGATCCTTGCGTGGCACGAAGGGCATCTCGGGTCCCCTCAGTAGTGGCAGGGTTCGTGCCAAACTGAGGGCATGGAAGCCACTGAATACATCTGGATGGACGGCGAGCTCGTTCCGTGGAACGACGCGAACATTCATGTGCTGTCCCACGGACTCCACTACGGCACGGGCGCGTTCGAGGGGATCCGCGCCTACGAAGCGATCGATGGGACGGCGGTCTTCCGTCTCACCGACCACATCGATCGTCTTGCGCGGTCAGCGAAGGCGTTGGGCATCCCGTTCGAGTACAGCGTTGAAGAACTCGTCGAGGTCAGCAAAGAACTGCTTCGTGTCAACGGGCTCACATCGGGCTACCTCCGACCGATCACGTTCTTCGGGACCGGGTCGATGGGCCTCAACCCGGCAGGAGCGAACGTTCAGATGGTCATCGCCGCGTGGGAGTGGGGTGCCTACCTGGGTGAGGATGGACTCCAGAACGGGATTCGGGTAGCCGTGTCGTCATGGAGGCGGCTGAGCCATGACTCCTTCATGCCCGACGCCAAGGGAACGGGCGGGTACATGAATTCGGTGCTCGCCAAGACGGCCGCGATCCGTGCGGGGTATGACGAAGCATTGATGCTCAACAAGGATGGGCTCATCGCTGAAGGAAGCGGCGAGAACCTGTTCATGATCCGTAACGGTTCGGTGTTCACGCCACCGACATCGGCTGGCGCCCTCGATGGCATCACGCGTGACTCGGTGTTCCAGCTTCTCGAGGAGGACGGTTACACGATCCGCGAGAGCGCGATCAGCAGAACGGACCTGTACTACGCCGATGAGGTGTTCTTCACCGGGACCGCCGCCGAGGTCACACCGGTGCGAGAGGTAGACGATCGCCCTGTCGGGGACGGTAAGCCCGGACCCGTGACGCGGCGGGCCCAGGACCTGTTCATGGGCACGGTGACGGCGAAGCTCGGCCTCCATCCCGAGTGGCTCGAATACATCTAGATCGCGAACGGGCACAGTCATTCACTTTGATCGAGAGGCAGCATGAAGATCGTCCGCATCGACGCCGATGCCAACGACATCACGTACGGAACCGTCGAGCCTGACGGCATACGGCTCTATCACGGGTCGCCGTTCTTCCAGTGGGAGCGATCTGAGACGGTGCTGCCCATCACGAAGGTCAAGCTGCTGGCACCGGTGATACCGACGAAGATCATCGCCGTGGGCAAGAACTACGCCGACCACGCCGCCGAGATGAACTCAGACGTACCGCAGTCCCCGATCATCTTCCTCAAGCCGCCAACCACCGTGATCGGCCCCTTGGCGTCGATTCGTCTCCCTCCGGAGTCGGCGGAAGTGCACCACGAAGGTGAACTTGCTGCTGTCATCGGGAAGGTCACGCGTCGGGTGCCGCCCGAGGAGGTGAGCAGCCACATCCTTGGGTACACGGCAGCCAACGACGTCACGGCGAGGGATCTGCAGCGCGCAGATGGCCAATGGTCGAGGGCGAAAGGGTTCGACACGTTCTGTCCGCTCGGCCCCGCGATCGACACGGAATTCGATCCGAGCGAGGATCATGCGATCACGTGCTCGGTGAACGATGTTGTCAAACAGGAAGGGTCCACAAGCGACTTGGTGTTCGACGTGAATGCTGTGGTCTCCTTTATCTCCCAGGTCATGACGTTGCTGCCCGGAGACGTCGTGCTCACCGGGACCCCGGCAGGTGTTGGACCGATCGTGGCGGGTGATCGAGTCGAGGTCGACATCGACGGCATCGGCACGCTGCTGAACCCGGTGACAGGGCCATGACCGTGAGAGTTCGGTTCGCACCATCGCCGACGGGCTATCTCCACGTCGGGGCTGCACGAACCGCGCTGTTCAACTACGTGTTCGCCAAGCAGAACGGCGGTTCGTTCATCCTCAGATCGGACGACACCGACCAAGCGAGATCGACCGACGAGTTCCAAGAGGACATCCTTGAGCATCTGCGGTGGCTGGGGCTCACATGGGACGAAGGCTTTGAGGTCGGGGGAAGCCATGGCACCTATCGCCAAACGGACCGGTTCGACCGATACCGCGAGGTCGCACGGGAGTTGCTTGAAGCTGGTCACGCCTACTACTCATTCGCCACGTCGGAGCAACTTCAAGAATTCAAGAAGCAGGCGAGAGACGCTGGAACATCTCCCGCCTATGACGGCAGCCTCGAACCTGAGATCGGTGAGATATCGAGGAGGATGCTTGATGGCGACACCGCCGTCGTTCGCTTCCGGATCCCGAGGCCGGGCTCGACCGAGTTCGAGGATCTCGTCCGCGGGGACATGGTCTTCGATCACGCCCAGGTCGACGATTTCGTCATCATGCGAAGCGACAACACGCCGACGTATCACCTGGCATCGACAGTCGATGACGTCGACTACGGCATCACGCATGTGGTTCGTGGCGAAGATCTCTTGTCATCGACGCCAAAGCACATCCTGCTCACCGAAGCGATGGGTGCCGATCAGGCGACGTATGCGCATCTCTCGCTGCTGATGGGCCCGGATGGGAAGAAGCTGTCCAAGCGTCACGGCGACACCGCCATGAGCGCCTACCGCGAAGCCGGGTATCTGCCAGAAGCGGTCAACAACTATCTCGCACTCCTCGGTTGGTCGCCAGGCGACGATGAGACGATCGTGTCGATGGATCAGATGATCGACAGGTTCTCGTTGTCGTCTGTTTCGAAGAACCCGGCGGTGTTCGATCCGGCGAAACTCGAGTGGATGAACGGTGTGTACATCAGGGAGATGACTGACGAGCAGTTCGCGGCCGCGACCTTGCCGCTGATCGTTGCCGATCTGGGACGGGACCTCGCACCTGCCGAGGCAGACGCCTTCGGGATGCTCGTCCCCTTCGTGAGGCAGCGCACCAAGCTCCTCGCCGAGGTCCCGGACCAGGCGAGATTCCTATTCGAAGCACCTTCCGCCTACGACGAGAACGCATGGACCAAGGTGATGGACAAACCCGAAGGCCCTGTTGCCCTCGACGGTGCCACGGCTGCCCTGTCCGGCCTGTCCGAGTGGTCCACCGGGGAGATAGATGCCGCCCTTCGTTCGATGCTTGAAGCGAACGAGCTGTCGGCACGCAAAGGACTCCAGCCGATACGGGTCGCGCTGTGTGGCTCGACCGTGAGCCCGCCCCTGTTCGAGTCGATCGATATCCTCGGAAAGGAAGAGTCGTTGGCGCGGATCGCATCGGCGAGGGCCCTCTTGGCAGCCGCGCCCGTCCCCCTTTCAAGGGGGACGGATGAAGAGCGCAGCGATGAATCAGGGGGATAGAGGGAGCGCCAGCGACCGACGGCGGATGATGAATCCGGATGGCGGCCATGGGATGGCTGATGCGCTGGTCACGTTCCTTCCCTCAACGGATCTCGGTGCCTCTCGGAACTTCTATGAAGGTGTTCTCGGTCTCGACCTCGTGGTCGACCAATCGACCTGCTTGATCTTCCGGGTCACGAACTCGGCGTTCCTCGGTGTCTGTCACAAGAGTGAGTTGCCTACACCGAGCGGTGTGATCACGACGCTCGTGACGGACGACGTCGATGCGTGGTGCGATGGCATTGCAGATCGCGGCTGGGCCATCGACAGCGGTCCGGAGCACTCAGACGTGTACGGGATCTACCACGCCTTCCTGTCGGATCCATCGGGCAATCGTCTCGAGATCCAGCGGTTCGATGATCCAACCTGGATGACTCCGTAGCGGAGATTTCGAGTCGTTAACAGGAGCGAATCGAAGCGCACCCTTGTGTGCGGTACGGGGTTCGCTATCGTATCCTGCGCTCTCTATCGGGGGTGGTGTAATTGGCAACACGCCGGGTTCTGGTCCCGTCTTTGAGGGTTCAAGTCCTTCCCCCCGAGCTGGCAGACTCTCTGGTCAGCCAAAGCGGCCCCGTCGTCTAGCGGCCTAGGACGCCGCCCTCTCAAGGCGGTAGCGTGGGTTCAAATCCCATCGGGGCTACCAAAGCCTCCCTGCGTTGGTCAGGGAGGCTTGTTTCGTTGAAGAGCCAGGGGTTGTAGCCGGTTCCAATGCCACTGGCCCCGTACGAAAGCCCTCCAGGGAAGACAGCCCTCAGAATGCTGGTCGCTGTTGGGGTGCGAGCTGGTTCCAATACCCGTTGAGGTCCTCGAGAAGTTGATCAGCGAATTGCAGAGCCGCCTCAAGCCGATCTTCTGAGATATCGTCTACCGGCATGGACTTCTGCAGAGTTGCCTTCAAGACCTCCAGTCGAAGCCTCTCGCCTTCATAG
>PVMS01107661.1_pt1 | contig 11568 bp, 10 predicted proteins | sample 1853461 | NCBI WGS metagenome assembly PVMS01 (sample SAMN08582032, study PRJNA380276) | Marine sediment metagenome, whole genome shotgun sequencing project. | isolation source: ocean sediment barecode stripped | collected 2017
CTGGAACTTTTACCTTTCTTTTCTTTGTTTTCTTAGGGAAAAGATTGCCAATCATATCAGAAATATTCACATCCATTTCATCCATTCCTGAGGGAGAGAAGATTTGAATTGGCATATTTTTAGATGTGACTTCGATGTCAACGAATCTTTCATCAAGCTTTCCTTCTCTTAAGAGCTTTCTAAGCTTCTGCCTGGTATCGCTGTTTGATTCCACTTCCTGGTTTTCAGGATTGGCGCTTGGGGTAGGTAGCAATAAATCTAGCATTCTTTCTTCAGCAAGATCCTCAGCCTTAACTCTTACAGAGGTTTTTTCCTCATCCGTCACCAGTTTTATTGCTATGTCCGTTATATCCCTTATCATAGATTCTACGTCTCTTCCCACGTAACCGACCTCAGTAAACTTTGAAGCTTCAACCTTTAGGAAAGGAGCCTGTGCAAGTTTGGCAAGCCTTCTGGCAATCTCGGTCTTCCCAACCCCTGTTGGGCCAATCATAAGAATGTTTTTTGGTGCAATTTCATCTTTTAATTCTGGAGAAACGCGCTGGCGTCTCCAACGGTTTCTAAGTGCGATTGATACAGCTCTTTTGGCTTGATTCTGTCCTATTATATATCTATCTAGCTCAGAAACTGTTTCTCTTGGTGTGAAGAATGTTTCATTACTCATTTTCATTTAATACCTCTACAGTGATATTTTCATTTGTATAAACACATATTTCAGATGCTATCTTTACAGATTCTTTTACAACATCCTCTGCGCTTAAATCTGAATATCTCGTAAGTGCTTTAGCCGCAGCTTGGGCAAAAGGGCCGCCTGAGCCTATCGCAATCACATTGTCGTCGGGCTCGAGCACATCCCCGCTTCCGGAGATTAGAAACATCGATTTATTGTCTGCAACAGTAAGCAGCGCTTCTAATCTTCTTAGTATCCTGTCGGTTCGCCAATCCCGCGCAAGCTCAACTGAGGCTCTGCTCAGATTACCTCTATATTCTTCTAATTTAGCTTCAAACTTGTCAAATAAAGTCATTGCATCCGCGGTTGCTCCAGCGAATCCTACAATTACCTTGTCTCCGTATATTTTTCTTACTTTAGTTGCGAAGTGCTTTATCGCCGTGTTGCCGAGTGTAACCTGGCCGTCGCCTGCCATTGCGACCTGCTTGTCTTTTTTAACACAAACTATTGTTGTTCCATGAAAGTTTTCCATTTTTTACGCTCTCGGGTGTGTTTTATCGTAAATCTCCATCAATTTTTCTATCGATGTATGTGTGTAGCGCTGTGTTGTGGACAGGCTCTTATGTCCCAGCATCTCCTGTATAGCTCTTAAATCAGCCCCCCCGCCTAGTAGATGTGTTGCAAAAGTATGCCTTAGAACATGCGGGCTTATATTCTTGGGTATTCCTGAGATCGCAGCATACTTCTTGATTATTCTGTCTATGCTTCTGGTGCTTAGTCTTCCGCCCCTTGAATTTACAAAAAGATAATCGTCTTTTGGTTTCAAATCTAGTCTTTGAGGCAGATAAGTTTTGATTGCTGTGGAGGCTTTTGAACCTATGGGAACCATCCTCTCTTTATTACCTTTTCCTAAGACCTTTACGCTCATCGAATTCAAATCAAGCTCATTTAAGTTTATTCCTACAAGCTCACTTACTCTCAAACCACAAGAATAAAGCAGCTCAAGTATGGCTCTGTCTCTTGATTCATAAACATTATCTGAACCTGGTGTTTCTACAAGCTTTACAACTTCATCAACTGTTAAAAAGGTGGGAAGCCTTTTTTCCCCCCTCGGAGTGGGGACTAGTTTCGCGCAATTCGATTTAAGTTTTCCGTCTCTGATCAGAAATTCAAAAAAAGTTCTTACCGAAGCCAGTTTCCTTGATATTGATGCTTTTTTATTTTTACCGTATAGCCTGCTTATATATGTCCTGATTGGAGTTTCATCTAATTGCGCAAAGTCGATATCTCCATTATCCGCTGATACAAGTCCCATTTCCTTAAGAACTAAAGCAAATTCTTTGATATCCGCCATGTAGGCTTTAAGGGTATGTTTAGAATAATTTCTTTCTGAGCTTAGATAGTCTTCAAAACTTCTTAAGTATTTATCCATGACTTTTAATTAATATAAGCATTGCTTTAAATCTTTCAATGAAGGAATTAATATTGTGAGGATTGTTTAGAGAATAGTCTAATAAATCTTATTAAGCTTTTAATGCCAATTAGGATGAAAAAATTAGCTCTCGAGAATATATAATTCGAAAGAAATTCTACCTCTTAGAGATTTCATCCATAAAGATAGTAGATACTTTAATCCTTTTTGCGCCGACGTATCTCTTCGCGTAATACTTCTTATCAAGGTGTGATATCGACACTTTATGTGTTCCTGAAGAAGCGTGGATAAATAGGTTGTTGCCCATATATATGCCAACATGCGAAGGATACCTTGCATAGGTTCTAAAAAAGACTAGATCCCCGGTTTGCAGCTGGCTTTTCGCAACTCGTGTGCCCGCATTGTAATAAATATCTCTGGCTGTTCTAGGCAATTCAACGTTGAACTTGCTGAAAATTTTCTTTACATATCCAGAGCAATCGATACCGGTTTTAAAGGAGTAGCCGCCAAATCTATACGGTGCGCCCAGATACTGCTTTGCCATTCTAATGATGTTTTCATTGGTATTATTGTTATTAGCATAGGTTGTTTTGTTCTCTTGTACTCTATATTTAGCCGAGCTGGGAATGGTAATTTGTTGACCTGCCCTAATACTACTCCCTCTCATATTGTTTGCTCTTTTTAATGTTCCAAGGGATATTCCATGTCTCTGTGCGATAACCCCCAGTGTATCTCCTCTTCTTACAACGTACTTAGTGCTCATTTTCTGAGCGGGCTTCTGCGCAGATCGTGTAGGGATGTTTGAGATTTTAGAATTGCCGGGAACAACTAATTTCATTCCAACATAGAGATCATTTCTAGTTAAATTGTTAGCATCCTTTAGTTCTTTAACCGATACACCGAACTTCTTTCCAATTCCCCCCAGTGTGTCGCCCGTTACGACAGAATACTTTGGAGTTGAGGAATTCCCCCGAGTGTCTGGTATATGAGTGCCTGGGATTAGTAACACATCACCAACATTTATTCTGCTGTTTTTTAAAGAGCTCGCTTCTTTGATTTTTGCAACCGATACTCCGTAGCTCTTAGATATTCCGCCAAGCGTGTCACCCTTTTTAACTATATATTTTGTTTTGGAGTGACGAGCTATTTGTTTGGGTACCGTTTTAGCCTTTTTTGCAGTAGCTTTGTTCTGATTAGTTAAACCGGGGACTTGCAGAATTTTTCCAATCTTAAGATTGTCATTTGTAAGATCGTTTGCACTCTTTAAATCTTTTACGGAAATGGCAAACTTTACCGCGATATAACCAAGTGAGTCGCCTTTTTGAACGGTGTAATTATGTGAATACTGCGGTTTGGATACTTTCTTAGCTGATTTTTTTTTCTCAGATTTATTGGACGCGGTTTTAAATTCTTTATTAGGGGTTAAGAAGAGATCTTGTCCAATCTTAAGATTGTTATTATCTAGATTATTCCATTTATTAAAGTTCTCTTTGGAAATTTTAAATTTGTTCGATAAATCATAAATCGTGTCGCCTTTTTGTACTGTGTATATGTTTGAAACTGTTAAATTAGACTTGGTATTGTTTTGGGAAATACTTTGACTAGTTTTTTTGACTTCAGCTTTTGTTGAAACTATTGCTTTGCTATTATCTGAGGAGGTTTTGATTTCAACTGCAGGGTTTGGAATAACGAGCTTTTGCCCGATTTGCAGATTATGGTCATTAAGCTTATTCGCATTTTTTAGATCATTAGTTCTGACGCCATACCTCTGTGCTATCTCCCCCAGAGTATCACCCTTTTTAACTACGTATCCATTATTATTAGATATTGTTTGGGAGGGTTTTTCTTTTTTTGGTGAAACTGTGATCTTTTCTTTGGATAGTAAAGCAGTGGCTTGAACGATTTTTAGGTTGTAACTCTTTAGTTCGTTTACCCCCCTAAGGTCTGACAGGTTAACATAGCGTTTATCTGCAATATGTCCTAAAGTGTCGCCGTTTTCTACCGTGTAGATGTCAGGAGTTTTTTGTTGGATGTTTTCAGACGAAGTACTTCTCTTTTCTTTAACAGAAGGGGTTACAATTTTATCTGTTGAAAGTACAGCTTTAGTTGAAACTACAGTTTTATCTGTATAAATGGCTTTATCTGTAGAAATACTCTGGCGGGGGATGAAAAGAGTTTGCCCAATTTTCAATTTGTCATTCTTTAGTTTGTTTGCATTTGTTAAATCTTTAGTTTTAACACCAAATATTACGGCAATTTGGCTAATAGTGTCTCCACTTTTTACAACATACTTATTATTGCTTTTTAAGTTTGATTCTGGAATTAGTAATTCATTGCCAATTCCTAAATTGTTATCATCAAGTTTGTTTACTGCTTTAATATCTTCTACCGATACTCCAAACTTCCTAGATAGATCGTAAAGGTTGTCCCCTTTTTTGACAACATAATTAGTAGTTGCAAAGGCTATTGTTGGAAGAAGAAGTGTAATCAATAAAAGAAGAGAACGGCTAAGTACCATACCTATACCTCCTAAGAGAAAATTCAAAACGTATCCAACCCAGAATACAACTGGTCGTCCAGACCAGCTTCTCTCCGTCTTTATATTGATTTAAGTTGTCAAAGAACAGGGGGTTACTAACTAATGTTAATTCCAGACATTATACACGATACCAATCTAAAATGTAAAGGTTTTTAAGTATATCCATATTTTGTAATAACACTGTCGAATTTATCCGTGGTATTAGTATATTCCTTAGCACTGTTATTGTTTTAACAGGGGCGTATTATTTAGTAGCCAATCATCAAGCGGCAACCCACGGCAATGTAAAATTTTTACAGCGCCCTCTTCATCTCTTTCTCTAATTAGCACCTGTTCTATTAATTGGGAAGCTATTAGCTCTATTTCATTATTATGAAAACCTCTGGTGTCGATTATCTCCGACAATCTGAGCGTAATGATTCCAGTCTTTGATACACTAAAGTCCTTGTCCCCTGAATGCTCAATGTTAAATGTAACATCTGAGCTCTCGGAACCGGAAGTAAATTCCAAAATTCCCGTAATACGAATGTAGTCAATGGTTGGCAAGCTCTATTTGGTCCTTGAGTTTACTTAAATATTGTGTCTACTTATTTAATCTCTCATGTTCATAGATATATAGAGTAATTCTTCTCCTAGTTCCCAGTTTGTAGTCATAATCTGAATCTCCCCTCTATTGCTGAGCTCTTTTAGTGTTTCGACTATTTCAATTTTTGTTCTGTTATATTCTAACTCCGGATTGGTTTCAATGATTTTCTCCGTGAGTTTGTTGGTATTTGTATTTCCCTGACCTGCTCCCGCGCGCAATATATTAAGTAATTCAGTTTCCCATTTTTTCATAATCGAAAAGTTATTCCTCTAACAGCTGATTTAGAATATTGCGCCCCTTACGTAAGTCCTAGATTCTAAAACGAAATATAGTGTATTATAAAGTAAATCGCAATAGCTGTTAGAGAAATATTTCATCTGAACTTTATGATCGATACGGATTTATGAAACTTCTAATATACACTCATGAATTTCCTCCTTTCTTAGGTGGACTCGCTACAACCAGTTATAAGCTAGCAAAGGGAATCGGCGATTCTACAATAGAGGTTGTAGTTCTTGCTCCAGGCTACTCCTCAAATGATAAGGCCGTTGATGAAAATCTGCCCACTAGGGTAATTAGAGTTCTTGGTCTGGGAAACAAGTGGGTAAAGAAGATACCCTTCATGGAATCATTCTTGGGATGGATATTTCTTATCAAAACCCTGATAACAGAGAAGCCTGATACCGTACTCTTCATAACAGAAGAGGCCGAGGTGGTCGGAGGGCTTTTGCCGTTCTTTTCATTTCATTCTGTGGTTCGTATAGCAGGCTCCGGTATTACAACGTGTTTTTACGGAAACAGATTCACTAAGAGAATACTGCGTTTTCCCATGCGGAGGCTGTATGATAAATCCAAAATGATTATTGCTGTAAGCAACAGTACTAAAGAGCTTGTTCAGAGTGTGGGCGTTCCCCAGGGGAAGATAGAGGTTCTCTACAACGGTGTTGAGAACTACATGTTGGCAAAAGAACCTGATATAATCGCTGTGGATAAATTGAGGGAGAAATACGCAATTGGAGACGAGGATAAAGTTCTCTTAACCGTTGCCCGGGTTCTGCCCAGAAAGGGTCAGGATACTGTGATCAAGGCACTGCCAATAGTACTTAAAGAATTCCCGAGATTGAAATATATGATTGTGGGCGAGGGCAGATACAGGGCACAATTTTTAGAGCTCGCACGTGAGAAGGATGTGAGTGAAAGCGTGATTTTTACGGGCGGGGTCGCGCATGAGGAGACCATCAATTTTTTTGACATGGCCGATATATTTATTATGCCCAACCGCTACTGGAACAATAAAATAGAAGGTCTTCCAAACGCCTTAATTGAAGCTAGCGCCAGAGGTGTGCCCCTTATAGCGGGTGACCACGGGGGTTCTAAGGAAGCTGTGAGAAACAATATGACCGGTTTATTAGTAGATCCTCAGAGTGTTGAAGATGTTGCCCGGGCTATCTTGGAAATCCTTAAGGATGATAAAAGGGCAATGGAAATGGGTAAATCGGGTAAAGAGGTGGTCACGAAATACCATACGGAAGAAGGGATGATTAGGGATTATATAAGTGCAATAAATAAAGCAGCTCAATAAAATGACTGATTCAAATAAATCACAGAAAAAGCTTTTTAAGAACGCCTCCTGGCTGTTTGGTGGCAAATCAGCTTCCGGAATATTTACCGCTATACAGACAATAGTTGTTGCCAGAATGCTGGGCGTTAGCGATTATGGACTGCTTGCACTGGTTATTGCATACATATCCGTTCTCAACATGTTTTTCGATCTCAAAGTCTGGGAGACCGCCACTAAATATATAGGCACATATTTGGAAAAGGGTGAGTCTGACAAGACTCGGTCCATGATTAAGCTCTCATATATCCTAGATATTGGGAGCGGTGTTGTTGCCTTTATTATAGCAATTCTTAGCGCAAAGCTTATTAGTGCATATATTATTCATTCCCCGGATGCTTATATACTTATCTGGATATTCTCCATAAGCCTATTTATTGATACGGCCAATTCAACTTCGGATGCGATTCTAAGGGTTTTTGACAGATTCAAAAGTATCGCCTTTATAAATTCTTTTCAAAAGCTGTTCAGGCTTATTGTGGTCGTAGCTCTTTTGCTCGGCGGTTTCGGAATAAAGGGAGTTCTGTACGGGTTCATCCTCGCAAGTTTCATTGGTTTCTCAATCAGAATGTGGATTGTGATAAAAACTCTAAATGAGAATGACCTGGAAGGCTGGTTCAGTGCGGATGTTGGACTGATTAAAGATGAATGGAAAGGGATCTTATGGTTTCTGGGTAATACTAGCTTTATAGCCACGCTTAAAACCGGAAACGAAAGATACCTGGGAATAATGATACTGGGTTATTTTGTGGGAAAAGACGCAGTAGCTTATTACAAAATTGCAAGCACTGTGGCTTCACTTGCAAACAAGGTTGTTGATCCTCTTTATGAAGCTATTTATCCGGAACTTGTGAAATTTGCCATCTCTAACGCTATTAAGGATTTTAAGCGGATGATTAAAAGTACTACAAAGAGTCTGGTCTTAATCCTCATACCCCTTACCGTTATCATAATAATCTTTGCCGAACCTATTATAAGTATCGTATTCGGTAAGGATTATGTCCCCGCGACAAATGCGCTTAGAATTCTGGCGGCGGCTGTACTTATAGTACGATTTACGTTCTGGATAAATCCGGCCCTTCTTTCAATGGGCAGACCCGGGCTTAGAACTATATTGGGCGTAATATCAACATCTATTTATCTAATTCTTATGTTCCTCCTGGTTCCCGAATATTCATACATAGGGGCTGCGTTTGCTTTTCTCGGATATTCAGTTGTACGCTCATCCCTTGCTTTTAAGTTCTTCCGTGACGCGCTCAAAAAAATAGAATAAAAAGCGTCGAACATTATTCGCCGATGCTCCAACTTGAGTTTTAATAGTTTAGGAACTCTTTGCATTCTAAATAGCTCTTTGGTTGATTCCTTTTGTATCTTAGCCTCTCATGATATATATTTTCCCTTAAATAGAAGGAAATAAATTACTTAAGTTTTCAGAGGAATAAGTGGTTATATCACATTCTAAAAAGTTCTTATTTGTTCACATACAAAAAACAGCGGGCAGGAGCTTTGAGGCTGTTTTAAAAGAGAATATTCCTGACTTAAAGAGTTTTATGGGAACTCATGACCATGCTTTATGGGCAAGAGAGCAATTAGGACCGAAGTGGCCCGATTATTATAAGGTTGCATTTGTCAGAAACCCTTGGGAGAGGTTGGTATCGTGGTATACGATGATTCAGGAAAAAGGCAGGAAGACTTTGTATAAGAGGATATTTGGTATGAGGAAATATAATCTTCTTACACAGTACGTGCTTTCTAATTCAAATTCGTTTGATGAATTTCTTTATAATTGTGTAGATACAATTGACGATATAGACGGCAAAAAGAGTATTCTTTATAATCAGCTGGATTATATAACCGATAGCGAAGGCTCTTTAATTGTAGATTTTGTCGGCAAATTTGAGAACCTGAATAATGATACGGATATAGTTTTCAAAACCCTTGGTTTAGATAATGTTACACTCCCGCATAAAAATAGCTCTAAACACAGAAATTACCGTTCCTATTATTCTGAGGAAACAAAAAAGCTGGTTTCACAAAGATTTGAGAGGGATATAGAATTTTTTGGTTACGAGTTTTAAGCAGCGTGTCATAATGCCCTATAACTTCTTAGAAGCTTAAGTGCACACATACAAATGAATCCATTATCCGCATTTAAAGTCGCATACCGTGCTATCGAATCTAACAAGGTTCGTTCAATCCTGACAACTCTGGGGATTATCATAGGGGTTGCGGCCGTGATATGCCTGGTTGCTGTCACGCAGGGTGCTGAGAAAATGATCGAAGATCAACTGACAAGCCTTGGTGGGAACTCTTTTATAGTTAAGACCGGCAAGAGAGGTGTGGGATCTCAGGATAAAGCATATATCCTGACCCCTAAAGACGCTGAAGCTATTAGAGAGTTAGAGATTGTTACCCATGTGTCTCCAATTATTGATATAGGACAACAGATAATATGGGGGAGCCAGGATTGGTATACGCTGGTATTAGGAGTGGGGACTGATTTTGTTTCTATTAATGACTGGTACCCTGAAAGCGGCAATTTTTTTAATAATCAAGATGTAGCGGAAGCGGCCAGAGTCTGTGTTCTCGGGAAAACAGTTGCATCCAATCTCTTTGGATCCGAAAATCCGGCAGGTCAAACAGTTAGAATCAATAAAAACATCTTTAATGTAATAGGGGTTATGGGTTCTCTCGGGCAAACCTCAGGAGGAAGGGATCAGGACGATATTGAATTGATCACTTACACAACATTTCAGAAAAGAATAATGGCCATTAATAATGTAGAAAGCATTTCAGTTTCTGTAAGAACCTCAGAAGACATTTCGATAGCTGAAACTCAGATTATTGATCTTTTAAGAGAGCGTCACGGCTATGGGACTGATGAGGAAGATAGTTTTTATATAAAGAGTCAATTGAGCATAATAAACCGTATCTTTGCAATTTCCAGGATTATGACAATCCTTTTGGCTAGCGTAGCGTCGATTTCGCTACTGGTCGGAGGCTTTGGAATTATGAATGTTATGTTGGTCTCTGTAGGAGAGAGAACAAGAGAGATTGGGATAAGGATGGCAGTTGGAGCTAAGGAAAAAGATATTCTAGCCCAGTTTTTAATAGAATCAGTGCTGCTTTCACTAGCAGGTGGTGCAATTGGGATTATCATTGGGATACTCGGATCACAAATAGCTTCTTATTTTACCAACTGGCCTGTAGTGATTTCCCTGGGAGCCACATTATTGGCATTTAGCGTCGCTGCAATTATAGGAATATTTTTTGGGATATATCCCGCGCGTAAAGCGTCCAAATTAGATCCTATTGAAGCCCTAAGATATGAATAATCTTCTCAAAAACTTCCTGTTAATATTTTTCTCACTCATTTTAGCGCTAGTAGTAGCGGAGGGTTTTTCAAGGGTTTTCTTTGATCCGATTGATTTTCTTAAGCCACAGACAGTGTCTGACGAAGTGTTGAGATATAGAATTGAGCCTAATTCGGGAGCACACGATTCCTGGGGTTTTAGAAATAAGTCAGTTCCCGATTCTGCTGAAATAGTTGCGGTTGGGGACTCACATACTTATGGTATCAGTGCGACAGCTAGCAACTCATGGCCCAACATGCTTCAGAGAATTACAAACAAGAAAGTATATAATCTGTCGCTAGGAGGATACGGTCCGGCCGAATACTTATATTTAATGGAGGAGAAGGCTCTAAAACTTGATCCGGAACTAATCATAGTTGGTTTTTATCTCGGTAATGATTTAAAGGATTCTCTCTCCGCGGTGTATAGTGTCCCAATTTGGGAAGATTTAAGAAATGGTGGAGTTGCTTCAGATCTAGAAGATAAAAAAGATGAGAAGATAGCAGCAAATAACAATATTGGTGATTGGTTTTCGGCTCACAGTGTATTATACAGAATTGTTAGCTCTTCATTCATAGGTGATAACCTGAGGCAGAGTAGAAGAATTAAAAAAGGTGAAGATATTTTAATGCTTGAGGTCCCGGAATACGGAATTCATACGGGATTTACTCCTGACAGAAGGTTAGAGGGCCTATCCTTGAGAGACTCCGAAGTCAGAGAAGGGCTTAGGCTGACCCTTTTGTTGTTCAATAAGATGAATCAACTAGCTCAGGAAAATGATATTGAATTCCTGGTTGTGATAATACCAACTAAAGAAAGTGTGTTTTCAGAATTCATATTAAAGAGCGAAGAGCCGGCTGATTTTAGTAAGATAAATAGGCTTATGCAAAATGAAGAAGTAGTTAATAAACTGGTAAAAACATATTTCAGAGATCATAGTATCCCTTATGTGAATATGCTGGATCCCTTGAGAAACGCAGCCGGAAGGGAGCAGATATATCCCAATAATTTCGGGGGCCATACGAATAAAAACGGATATAGAATAATTGCCGAGTCTATAAATCAATATCTCAAATCTGATAATAGTCAGCAAATCCACTAAATGTGAATTCTTTACATATTAAGAACCAACTTTTATAATTTCTCTTCTGAATAACCATGGATAAAATGTTTGATACCAAGATTAAGATATGCGGAATTACGAATATGGAAGATGCCACGGCGGCTTGTGAGTGGGGAGCGGATGCGTTGTGTTTCATATTCTACAGAAAAAGCAAAAGGTATATAGCCCCTGAGATTGCTCGGAGCGTCATATCAAGTTTGCCGCCTTTTATTACGACTGTAGGGGTTTTTGTAAATCACTCTCTTGA
>PVMS01156834.1_pt1 | contig 11568 bp, 11 predicted proteins | sample 1853461 | NCBI WGS metagenome assembly PVMS01 (sample SAMN08582032, study PRJNA380276) | Marine sediment metagenome, whole genome shotgun sequencing project. | isolation source: ocean sediment barecode stripped | collected 2017
AATTTGACAGGGGGTGTTTTGCAGCTGGAATGCTCTGAATTGATATCGGATTTTTTTAAGAAGAAAAGGTGATGATTTTTTACTTTTTGTAACAAAAAAATCGATTTTCCAGTACAATTAAGAGATCATATTTTTAGTTTTTATGCCTATATTTGCTTGATGTTTTTCGCATGAAATTGCATCTCTTAAAAATGCATGCAGATGAAACGGATTATTTTATTTTTTTTCTTTTTAAGCATCGGGGTATTGTATGCACAAAACCTTGAAAGTGTTCCCGGTAAAAATCACACTACCATTCGTGTTTATAATACCGAGGGAGTGCTGGTTAGTGAAATCAATTATATTAATAACCGGCCTTTAGGTCAATATAAGTATTATTATAATGATGGTAAGCTGATGGAAGAAGGAGAATGGAATCAAGGACATCAGGTTGGAATTTTAAAGCGCTACGATAGAAATGGAAATATTTGTCAGTTTTTTAATTTCAATGATAAAGGTAATCGGGTTGGAAACCAGCTATATTATTATTCATCTGGGAGAATAAGAGCCGAGAAATTATTGGACCTTGAAAGTAATCCTGTTAAGATCATTCGTTTTAACAATGAAGGGAGACAAAAATCCTACATTACTCTCTAATTTTATTTTTAAATCTTTTTGTTGATTGTTTGTTTTAATTGAAGCAATGTGTTTTCATTTTCTTAGCAATTCTTATAACTTTGCCGCTGAACAATAACAAGCAAGGAAATTATGTACCCACCCGAATTAGTAAAGCCCATGGAGGCTGAATTGACAAGTAATGGATTTAAAGCAATTAATAGTTCCTCTGAATTAGATAATGAAATAAGCAAACCAGGAACCACATTGGTTGTTGTTAATTCGGTTTGCGGATGTGCTGCAGGATCTGCTCGACCTGGAGTTATACATTCGTTACAAAGCGATAAACGCCCAAGCAACCTTATTACTGTTTTTGCAGGTGTTGATCGGGATGCGACAGATCGTGCGCGAATGCATATGCTGCCTTATCCTCCGTCTTCACCTTCTGTAGCTCTATTTAAAGATGGAAAGCTGGTAAGTATATTGGAAAGACACCATATCGAAGGGCGTACTCCTGAAATGATTACTGCACATTTAGGCATGGTGTATGAAGAGTATTGCTAATTAGAAAAATTGACTAACATCAATTAATTCCCTTTCGAAACTACTTTCGGTACCATAATGTAATCTGAATCGTGTTGAGGAGCATTTTTTAATGCCTCCTTTTGTGTGATGGTTTCTTTGGCGATATCCTCTCTCAACACATTTATTTCTTCCGACATAAATATCAATGGTTCAATGCCATCAGTATTAATTTCGTTTAATTTATCAACGAATTCAAGCATTTTATTCATGTCATTTTTAATTTCATTTCTCGCTTTATCGTCAAATTCGATCTTAGCCAGGTTTGCTAATCTATCGATCAATTCATCACTTACTTTCATTTAGATTCAAATTTCGAAGGATATCGTTCTTTTAAAGGGGTTTCAATAATCTCAGCGCAACGCTGGCGCAAAGCTAATAAATCCTTTTGGTTAAGGCCTGTTGTTATTATTGGTGGATGTATAATTGCTTTTGAAATACCTGGCAAGGCATTTCCTGAAAAGAAAACATCATCACCCATTCTTTTCCAATTGTTAATAAATGTAACTGGTATAATTGTAGCTTGGTGTTCAATAGCTAATTTAAAGGCACCGTTTTTAAACGGATTGAGAACAGGTGCACCACCATAAATACCCCCTTCTGGAAAAATAGCCAGATTAATGCCCTCCTTTAATTTTTCTGAAGCCATCATCTTAGCTTCAGTACTTTTTCTCAAATTCTCCCTGTTTACTGGGATATTCATGCCTTTAAAAAAGATTCTTAAGATCGGCCAATGCAATATTTCACTTTTACCTAAAAACAAAAAATATGAAGGGATGATCGAATACATATGAACAATATCAAGATGTGAAGTGTGATTTGCAATTACAATATAAGGTGGTTCCGGAAACGATGGGTGGTTTGATTTTTTTAGTGGAGCCAGGCCCACCCATTGTAAAAAAGTAGCAACCATTTGAAAAAGTCGGAATACTTTTTCGTATTGACTTCCTCTTTTTAATAAAAACTTAAAAAACGGATATGTTAAAGTTAAAGTAATAATAAACACCAATGCGAAGTAGAGCTTATATATAGTGCTTATTAGTATTCGAAAATATTTCATTTATTAACCTTTAGTTAGGCTATTTATAAAACCAATTTGATAAAGGTTTTGCTTGTTTTTATGCCTTTTGTAAATAAATTGATGAATTTATTGTTAAGCAAACAAATTAATAACAATTATTCCTAAATACTTATACTATAGTGAAGTGAATTACGATACTTAGAATTTAAGTATATTTAATCCCTGGAATTATTTAGCACTTTTTCGTGAAACAGCTTACTTTAATATTTGCATTGTTATTGTTTTTATCCTGCGAAAAGGAGATACATTTTACGAATGATGATTTCCAGACGAACTTTACTGAAAGCGAGATTTTATGTTTAAATGCTGGTAATAGTTTAAATCCCGGGTTTGTTCAATTGTATTTTTCACGTAAAAATGAAATTATTGATCTGATGTTTACATCTGGCCTGGGTATAAAAAAGCTTATTAAATTCAATTCAGAAATTTTTGCAATCACAAAGAACAGTGTTTTAAAATTTAATTCTGAATGTAGTGCTATTGATAGATTATATGGTATAACTGAATATGATGATGTAAAATTTAATGGTAACTATTTTTATTTCTATTCAAAGTATAGAAACAATATAACGGTTATAAATATTATTGACGGTTCTTTTATAGATTCAATAGAATTGGATTTCGAGTTGGTTGATTTTGAGTTTGGAATTAACGAATTATATCTTTTAAGTATAGATAGCTTATTTGTTGTGTCGTTAAATACATTTGAGCAAACAGATAATGCATTACTTTATGGTGCTTGTAAGGATATAGAATTACTAGATGATTTTAACGCTTATGTTGTATCCAAAGCTGTTAGTAATGAAGTAATGTTAAGAATTACTTTAAATAATTTGAACATTGTTGGATTGTTTCAATTGCAAAGGGGTCATAGGCTAAAAAAAATTGAAATTGATCAAGAAAAAAATTTCATTACTTATATAACTAACAATGCCCATTTTTATCATGGTATAGCTTCAGATCTGACTTCTAATTTTTTGTTTATAAATAAGCCTTTTCAGGATGTGAAATCTTTCGTTTATACCAGTTTTAACGATTTCGTAATGGTGGATGATAAATTTGGTTCGGGAAAGGGAAGGTTATATCAATATTCATTTTATGGTCCTCAAATCAGTGAAATAACCGTTGGGCATAATCCTGTTCAATTATTACTTATCGATTAAGTAATAATTGTGATTTTTTAATTCAAATTCGCCTGCTTTATTTATTAGATTTTTTCTCACTCTAATTTTTGTTAGTAGGATTCTTATATAGAGCTCAGATTAATATATTCTGGCAAAATAAATGTGATTAATAAATCGCTAATTATAAAGGCTTTCAATAAATTTGAACAAACTTAAAATATGATCATGCGAAAGATATTTACACTCCTTTTTATTACGCTTTATTTAAACGGTTTTGCCCACGAGGGGATGTGGTTACCAACCCTTTTGAACATTGATGCCATGCAGGCGGAAGGATTAAAACTAAGTGCAGAGGATATTTATTCTATCAACCATTCGAGTTTAAAAGATGCGATTGTTCATTTTGGAGGGGGATGTACAGCTGAGATCATTTCCGATCAGGGGCTATTATTGACCAATCACCATTGTGGATATTCCAGAATACAGGCCCATTCGTCACTCGAAAATGATTACCTGAAAAATGGGTTTTGGGCAATGACTAAGGATGAAGAGTTAAAAAATCCTGGATTGACCGTCACTTTTATCGTTCAAATAATCGATGTTACCGACCGGGTCCTTGATTCGATTGATAACAACACTTCAGAAGAAGTTAGGGCTGGAATTGTAAAAGCTAACTCGTTGGAATTGGTTGATGAATACACTAAAGACACACATTACAATGCTAATGTGGTTGCTTTTAATTATGGCAACGCTTATTATTTATTCGTTAAAGAAACGTTTAAAGATATTCGTTTGGTAGGTGCACCTCCATCAGCTATAGGTAAGTTTGGAGGTGATACTGATAATTGGGTTTGGCCTAGACATACTGGCGATTTTTCTATCTTCAGGATTTATACCGATCCCGAAGGAAAACCCGCAGATTACAGCGAAGAAAATATTCCATTAAAGCCCCGGCATCATCTACCAATTAATATGGATGGTATTCAGGAAGGTGAATTTACTATGGTATATGGATTTCCAGGACGTACCTATGAATATATTCATAGTGCAGCAGTTGATTATACCGTAAATGTTTCCAATCCAATGAGGATTGAAATGCGGAAAACCAGTTTAAAAGTTATCGATGCGGCTATAGATAAAAATGATGCAACCCGTATTAAATACGCCGCAAAACAATCTCGAATAAGTAATTCATATAAGAAATGGATTGGACAAAATCTTGGGCTTGATGCTTATGACACCATTGGAAAAAAGAAAGATTTTGAAGCTGAGTTTCAGGCTGAGATAGATGCAGATACCGAATTAAAAAGTAGCTACGAAAACATCCTGCAAGATTTAGAACAAAAGATTATTAAAGGAAAAGACGCAACACTTGCTCGTGATTATTTTGCAGAGTTTTATTACTACGGTCCCGAATTATTTCGATTTGCAAGCTCTTTCCGAAGTTTAGTTGATCTGTACTCACAACCTGAATCAGATCAGGAGGAAATTGATAAAAATTTACAAAAACTTGATAAAAGGATTACAGGTTTCTTTAAAAATTACGACAAAGCGGTTGATCGCGATATTTTTGAAGCTTTGTGGCTGCTATATCATAAGGGAGTGCCCTCTGAATATAAAGTTGATTTTGAGAGTTTAAGTGATGAGGAATTGAAGGATACCGATAAGTTAAGTAAGATATTTTATGAAGAATCTTTTTTTAGCGATCAGGAAGCGTTAAGAAATTTACTAAACAGTAATGCTAAAAAATTTCTTAAAAAAGTAGAGAAGGATCCGGTTTATCAGGCTGGAATTGCGATATCAGAAAATTATTCCGAAATTATTAAACCTGTGTATGCTGCTGGTTTATCCGAAATAAATTTATTGATGAGAGACTATGCTAATCTTCAAAAACAACTGTTTTATGAAGATTCTTTTTGGCCAGATGCTAACAGTACGCTTCGATTATCTTTTGGTAAAGCCGAAGGATCAAAACCTAGAGATGGCATGACTTATACCTTTAGAACAACACTTGATGGGATCATTCAGAAAAACAACACAGGAAATAAGGATTTTGCAATTCCTGATCGCTTACGTGAATTATGGGAAACTAAAGATTACGGTCCTTATGCTGATGAAGGAGAATTGCCTGTTTGTTTCCTGGGTTCTAACCACACTACCGGAGGCAATTCCGGAAGCCCGGCTATTGATGCAAATGGTAGCCTTGTTGGATTAAATTTTGACCGTACCTGGGAAAGTACCATGAGCGATATAATGTTTGATCCATCTATTTGCCGCAATATAATGGTTGATATAAGGTATGTGTTGTTTATAGTCGATATATACGCTGGCGCCGGCCATTTGGTTGATGAAATGACTCTTGTGAGTGAATCAGAATTGACCACTCACTAAAAGCAAACTTTAATTCTTTGAAACTATATTGTATAAGCGGCCTTGGGATTGACCAAACCCCGTTCGAGTTTTTAAAAATAAAATCGGATTATGAACTTGTTTATATTAATTGGATCGAGGCCAAAAAGAAAGAGTCTCTTTCTGAGTATGCGATTAGGCTGGCTGAAGTAATTGATGATTCCGAGTCCTTTTCGTTATTAGGGCTTTCCTTTGGGGGGATGATCTCGATAGAAATCGCTAAAGTTAAAAAGCCCAAACATCTCATTCTTTTATCAAGCATACCAAAGTCTGGTCAAATGCCAAGACTGTATAAATTAGGAAAAGCAATTAGGGTGTATTCCTGGTTTCCTTTTGAATTGGTTAAAAGAAATGTAAAGCTGACTAATAAACTGATTGGCATCAAGGGAAAAGCGCATCAAAGAATCATGAATAATGTATTTGAGAAAACTGATTCAGAATTTTTAAGATGGGCGGTTCGTGCTATTCTGACATGGAAAAATAAGGAAGAAGTTCCACATAAAAGTATCCGTGGCACTAAAGACAAAATTCTTCCTTTGTTAAAATCTGATGCGGATTATATTATCGAAGATGGCAGCCATTTTATGGTTGTTGTTAAAGCTGATAAAATAAGCCGGATCATCAACGAAATTCTGGATTAAAATTCTGCATTCTTTGGAGCCCTTGGGAAAGGGATTACATCACGAATATTGGTCATTCCACTTACAAACATCATCAATCGCTCAAATCCCAATCCAAATCCACTGTGGATACAAGTCCCGAATTTACGTGTTTCGAGGTACCACCATATGTGTTCATCGGGGATATTAAAATCTTGGCATTTTTGTTTTAAGACATCATATCGTTCTTCACGCTGCGATCCTCCAACGATTTCACCGATCCCTGGGAATAATACATCCATAGCAGCAACGGTTTTACCATCGTCGTTCGATCTCATATAAAAGGCTTTAAAAGAGGCTGGATAATCGAATATTATCACCGGTCGTTTAAAATGCTTTTCTACCAAATAGCGTTCATGTTCAGATTGTAAGTCTTTTCCCCATTCTACAGGATATTTAAACCGCTTTTTCTTGTAGGGTTTCGATTGCTGTAAAACCTCAATAGCTTTCGTATAATTAATTCGTTCGAAATCGTTATTAATTACGAATTCCAATCGCTCAACCAGGTTCAACTCAGGACGCTGGTCTTGAGGCTTCGACTTGTTTTCCTGTATCTCTCGCTGATTTAAAAAATCAATATCATCTTTATTGTTCTCAAGAGCGTAACGACATAAATATTTCAGAAAATCTTCTGTCAGATCCATATTGTCGCTAAGATCATTAAAAGCCACTTCGGGTTCGATCATCCAAAACTCTGCTAAATGCCGTGAAGTATTCGAATTTTCGGCACGAAAAGTCGGACCAAATGTGTATACCTTACTTAGTGCCAAGGCAGCTAACTCTGCTTCAAGTTGGCCTGAAACGGTAAGATTCGTTTCTTTTCCGAAAAAGTCATCTTCAAAATCAACTTCACCAGATTTGGTTTTGGGGATGTTATCTAAATCAAAATTGGTAACATGGAACATTTCCCCTGCTCCTTCGGCATCTGACCCGGTAATAATAGGCGTATGCAGATTAAAAAACTCCCGGTCGTTAAAATACTTATGAATAGCAAACGTCATAGCATGTCGAAGACGAAACACAGCACTAAAAGTATTTGTCCTGAATCTCAAGTGCGCATTTTCTCTTAAAAACTCAAGACTGTGTCGCTTAGGCTGCAAAGGATATTGGTCTGGGTCGGCTTCTCCCAATACATCTATTTCAGAAACAACTATTTCAACCGCTTGCCCACGTCCTTGCGATGGAACCAACTTACCTTTAATGTATATAGCTGCACCCGTAGAAAGTTTTTTTAAAATATTTTCATCGGTGTTTTCAAAATCTACAACTGCTTGTATGCTATTTATTGTAGATCCATCATTTATAGATAAGAACCGATTGCTTCTGAATGTTCTTATCCAACCATTTAATTCAACCTCCTGTCCGGATGCCTCCGTATCTAATAATTTCCGAATACTCATATTTTCTATTTAAAGTGCAAAAAAACATTTTTTTAATTGCAATTCAATCCATTATTGGTAATAATTAGAATCAAAAACCACTTATCACGAAAATTAGCCTCAGGAAACAAAATAAACAAAAAACGTTTCCATTGTCAAAAAGTTTTCTACATTTGTCCGCAGAAATTAAAAAATGGAAGAAAAGAAAGCGGAAATCATTGATAGAACCCTTGATTTATTTTCTAAAAGAGGGATTAAAAGCCTGAACATGGGTGACATATCATCTTTGCAGCATATTTCAAAAAAGACCCTTTACAATTATTTTAAAGATAAGAACGATCTGGTATGTTCTTGCATGAATTTTGAATTGGAAAGAACCAGTGCTGAAATAGAAGTTATTACTCAGAAAGGGATGAATGCAATTGATGTGAGTTATGAAATATCTCAATTTGTCATCAATCAACTAACCAATATGAATCCAACACTATTTATAGAATTGGAATCATTTCATCCTGATGCATTAAAACTTTTCGAGGATCACCAGGAAGATTGTATAGGGCGTACCATTCGCGAAAATATTGAAAAAGGTATGCATGAGGGATTGTATCGTGCCGATTTAAAAGTTGAGATTGTAACCAGTATCTACATGACGTTGATGTATAACTTGATATCAGCGCGGTTGGTAAACACAAAGAGTTTTTCTTTTTCTGAGATTTATATGGAGTTTTTTAAATATCACATCCATGGTATTTCAAGTGAAAAGGGGCAGAAGTATTTAAAAACAAATTTTAAAAATAATGGGTAACAATATTATAAAATCCTTTGTATTAGCACTGTTGATATTTATCACAGTTCCAGGACTCGGGCAAAACTCATTTCATTTTACGTTGGAAGAAGCGCAGGCTTATGCGCTTGAAAATAGCTATAAATCGAGGTTAGCCGATTTTGATGTAACCGAGTCCGAATTTACGATTAAAGAAACCATGGCCATTGGATTTCCACAAATAAGTGGAGATGCAACTTATAATAACAATTTAAAATTGCCGGTTCAATTAATTCCTGCTGAGTTTGTGGGGGGGGAGCAGGGAGAGTTTTCTGAGATTGTATTTGGGACCCAACATAATATTTCGGCCAATTTATCTGCTTCGCAATTAATATTTGATGGATCTTTTATTGTTGGTTTAAAAGGGGCTCGGATATATAACAAGTTGGTAACACAACAAAAAGGTGCTACCAATTTCGAAGTAAAAAAGAACACTTCCGATGCTTATTATACTGCAATAGTAGCAGTAGAAAACCATCGTATGCTTGGCGATAACTATGCAGAAGTTTCAAAGCAATTAGTTGAGACAACTGTTATGTACGAAAACGGTTTCGTTGAAGAGCAGAATGTAGAACAACTTGAATTGAACCTGGGAAAGATCGAGATAGCCTTAGAAAATGCAAAGCGACAAGTACAGATATCAAGAAACCTATTAAAATTTCAATTAGGAATTTCGTTGAGCGATTCTGTAAACCTTACAGATAATATGGAGACCCTGATTGAAAACGCAAAATATGATATTACAGGAAGGTATACATTCGACATAAAAGATAATATCCAATACAAAGTAGCTGATTCATGGGTTGCGGTAAGAGAAACGCAGGTGCAACTTGAAAAAGCTATGTTTCTTCCTTCAATGAACTTATTTTTTAACCAAAACTGGAGTTCATATAATGATGAGTTTAATTATTTCTCAGAAGGAGCGCAATGGTTTGATGCAACAATGTTTGGGGTAAGTTTAAATGTGCCGATTTTTAGCAGTTTTCAGCGCTCGTCATCATTACAAAAAGCTAAAATAATTTCAGAAAAAGCACTTGTTCAACGCGAACTATTAGAAGCAGGCTTGCAACTGGATCTAGCTGTTGCGAATTCAAATTTTAATCAGGCTCTTGCCACATATGAAATTTCAAGACGCAATGTAGAAGTTGCAACTAGTATCAGGAATAAAACCAACCGTAAATTCCAGGAAGGGATGTCTACAAGCTTTGAAGTCACCCAGGCCGAATCGCAATTAATAAGCGACCAATTTAACTATATAGAATCGGCACTACGCTTATTCGAAGCCAAAACCAGAATAGATGAACTACTCAATAACTAACATTCGAAAGATGAACAAGCATATATTATATTCAATATTAATAGTAGCCTTAATCTCCGGTACAATTACTTCTTGTACAAATGGGCCTAAAGGAGATTTGGATCAATTAATTGCCAAACGCGATTCTTTGCAAAATGAATTAATCGAAGTTGAGGCCTTGATTTCAGAAATTGATACAGCACATGTGTCTGAACCGGCTTTGGTAACAATAGACACCATAAAGCAAGGTACATTCGAACATTTTATCGAAATCCAAGGTATTGTTGAAGCGGATAAAAATGCTATGATCACATCTGAGATACCTGCTATAATCAAAAAGATCCATGTTAAAGAAGGGCAGAAGGTAAAAAAGGGCGCTTTGCTGGTTACACTTGATGATGAATTGTTAAATAATAGGATCAATGAATTGCAAACCCAATTGAAACTGGCTGAGTATGTATTTGAAAAACAATCTAATTTAAGAAAAGAGAATATCGGCTCACAATTGGACTATGAGAAAGCTAAGAATAATAAGGAATACCTCGAAAGCGCTTTAAAAACTGTAAAAGCACAAAAAGGAAAAGCTAAGATCACAGCTGTTTACGATGGGATTGTAGATGAGATATTCCCAAAAGAAGGCGAATTAGCGGGACCACAAATGCCTTTGATTCGTTTTATTAGTCTGGGAAATGTAAGCATTAAAGTTGACGTACCTGAATCTTATTTAAGTAAAGTGAAAGTAGGGGACTTTGTTAGTGTAAGTTTTCCGGATCTGGGAAAAAGCTTTACATCTAAAATAGCCAATCGAGGAAATTATATTGAGCCATTAAATAGAACATTTAAAATTTCGATAGATCTTCCGGTTGAGGATAATATCCTATTGCCGAATTTAATTGGTGTTGTAAAAATCAAAGATCTAATTGTAGAAAACGCACTGTTAATCGAAAGAGATAATATTTTACAAGATGCAACAGGAAATGATTACGTTTTTATAATCGAAATAAAGGAAGATAAAGTTATAGCGAGAAAAGTGTTTATCGAAAAAGGGGAATCATACGGCAATATTACCTATGTAAAAAGTGGTCTTAAAGGATCGGATAAAATTGTTGCGCAAGGAGCGCGTAGTATAATTGATGGTGAAGAGGTGCAGTTCAATGGCATTCATGTGGCTAACGGTAATTTAAGTATTAATCATGACAGATAAGAGATCTAAACTGAAAGATTTTAAAATTTCTACCTGGTCTATTCAGAACAATAAGACCGTTTACCTGATTATAGTTATTGCAATACTGGCCGGGTTTTCAGCCTATGTTTCAATGCCACGTGAAAGTTTTCCAGAAGTAAATATACCCAAGATCTGTGTAGGAACCCCTTATCCGGGATCATCGGCGAAAGTTGTCGAAGATAAAATTACGCGTATTCTCGAAAAAGAGATCAATACAATAAAAGGGATAGAAAAACTTACATCTACATCTAGTTTGGGGTATTCTACAGTTGTGGTTGAATTCGATTTTTCAATTACTCCTACAGAAGCATTGCGACTAGTAAAAGACAAAGTAGATATAGCAAAAGGAAAAGCCGAATTTCCAAAAGATTTGCCACTTCCTCCTGACATATTTA
>PVMS01169910.1_pt1 | contig 11568 bp, 11 predicted proteins | sample 1853461 | NCBI WGS metagenome assembly PVMS01 (sample SAMN08582032, study PRJNA380276) | Marine sediment metagenome, whole genome shotgun sequencing project. | isolation source: ocean sediment barecode stripped | collected 2017
ACTTGTACAGCTTCAGACATATGACGCCCTGGACGTAACTCATGAAAATGATGAAAGATACTATGCCTAATGATAGACCATGATGCTTCATTGTTGGCTCAAAGCCAGTTGTTCGGTGATTTGACGATTGAGGACCGCAAGCGGATCGCGCAGCTTTGCACCAGGAAACATTTTGCACCGAAGCAGGTTATTTTTCACCAGGGTGAACCCGGCCGGGAACTGTACGTTGTTGTTTCAGGACGCCTGAAGATTTCAGTCGCTTCCGAGGAGGGAAAAGAACTGAGTTTTTTCATTTTTCATGACAGCGATATTTTCGGCGAGCTTGCTTTGCTGGACGGAGAAAGAAGAAGCGCTACGGTGACCGCCATCGGGCCTTGTGAGTTGCTGGTACTCCATCACAATGATTTCCAAGAGCTATTAAAGCAGCACCAGCTGATTGGCCTGAAGTTACTGTCCTTGCTGGCTGGACGAATTCGGGCAACCACCTTGCTCTATGAAAATTCTGTTTTTATCGAAATACCAGGGCGACTGGCCGGCAAGCTGCTGGAACTGGGCGCGGAGAATGGCACCGAATCTGATGGCGGCATCCAGATTGACCTTAAACTATCGCAGTATGAGTTGGGCACCTTGATCAATGCTTCGCGAGAAAGCGTCAACAAACAATTGAAGACCTGGGAAGGCCAGGGGATCATCGAAATGAGGCAGGGGAAGATTTTCCTGGCCGATTTGCCTGTACTGGAAGCACTAGCCTGAATAATGAGGGTTTTGCCTGGTGTGAAACTGCTCACAGCGAGGCGACAAAAAGGCAAGGATAATGTTTACTGCTAGAATCAAGAGAAACTGCCATGATTTCTGAGGTGAAAACTTTTCACGGAAAAAAAAATGTCAATTAATCCGACAGATACTGATCGAGGCCTGAAAATCGACTCACCACTTGGTGAGGATCTGGTTTGCCGTTCTTTCAGCGGACAGGAAAAGCTGGGGCGGTTGTTTCATTACCAACTGGACCTGCGTAGCCTGAATCGGAATATCCAGTTCGAGGACATCGTGGGGCAAAGAGTGACAGTAACCATGGAACTCTCCGATGGAGAACGTTATTTCGATGGTTATGTGACTGAATTCAGGTACACGGGTACGGTGGGCCAGTATGCGTCATACCAGGCGACGGTAAAACCCTGGCTGTGGTTCCTGACCCGGACTGCGGACTGCCGGATTTTTCAGAATCAGAAAGTACCGGATATCATCATGTCGGTTTTCCGCGATAACGGTATGTCCGATTTCAGAAATGCGCTCAGCGATTCTTACCGGGACTGGGTTTACTGCGTGCAGTACCGCGAAACCGATTTCAATTTTATCAGCCGCCTGATGGAACAGGAGGGTATCTATTACTATTTCGAACACATCCATGGCAAACACACACTGGTTTTGGCCGATGGCCTGGGCGCACATGAAACATACCCCGCTTACGAAGTAGTTCCCTATTTTCCACCGGACCCCAATGCAGCACTCAGGGAACGGGATCACCTCCAGCAAGTGAGCCTTACCCAGGCCATCGTGCCGGGCTCTTATTCGATCAGGGATTTCGACTTCGAGAAACCGAGGGTCGACCTGTCTGCCACATTCATGGAGATACGGCTTCACGATTACCCGATTCCAGACCCTGAAATATTCGATTACCCGGGTGAGTTCAGCGAAGTAGATGACGGTGAGACCTGTGTCGATAAAAAGCTGCAGGAATTGCAAGCACAACATGAGCGGGCACAAGCCAGCGGCAGTGCCCGGGGTATGTGCAGCGGTTGTCTTTTCACCCTGGAAAATTACCCTCGTCATGACCTGAACAAGGAATACCTGATCATTTCGGTGACTCATGACATCAGGTCCGATGTGCTGGAAACTTCAGGAGGCGGCGGGGCAGAAGATTTTTATTCTTGCCATTTGGAAATCATGGACAGTTCCGAGCAATACCGCAGTGAGCGCATCACACCCAAACCGGTCGTGCAGGGGCCCCAAACGGCGATTGTGGTTGGTCCGTCCGGCGACGAGATCTACTGCGATGAATATGCAAGGGTCAAAATCCAGTTTCACTGGGACCGTTACGGTAATGACGATGAAAACAGTTCCTGCTGGGTGCGCGTTTCTCAGCTTTGGGCCGGCAAGAATTGGGGAGGTATTCACATTCCCCGCATCGGTCAGGAAGTGCTGGTGAGTTTTCTTGAAGGAGATCCAGATCAACCCCTGATCACCGGCAGGGTTTACAACGCCGACCATATGCCACCTTATGATTTACCCGCAAACAAGACTCAAAGCGGCATCAAGTCACGCAGTACCAAGGGTGGCAGGCCCAAGGATTTCAATGAATTTCGCTTTGAGGATAAAAAAGACAAGGAACAAATCTATCTCCACGCCGAAAAGGATTTAACCACGGTGGTGGAAAATCATGAGAAGCGAAGGACATACAACACCAGAGTTGTGATAGTAGGTTCCAGCGACAATGCTCGACCTGGGGATACCATTGAAGAACTAAGCGTACACGGTAAACGTCTGGTCACCATCAGGGGTGATGATGGCCTGGTGGTCCTGGAGGGTGCTAATGGACGCAAGGTTCAGATTCGTGACGGAGACTACGAACTCGAAGTGCAAAAAGGGAACTATCTTCTTAGCGTTGCCATGGGAGACGCCAACACTGAGGTTAAATCGGGCAACATTTCTATGCAGGCCAACGCGGGAAAAATCACCCTGAAGGCCGCTCAGGCTATTGAGTTGATTGTTGGTGCAAACAAGGTGACCATTGATAATGCGGGAGTGGCCATCGAGGGCGTGAAAGTCGAGGTTAATGGCATTGCTTCCACGATAATCAAGGGCGCAATAGTGAAGATCAATTGACAAGCACGAGATAAGGACGAGCATGGAAGACAAATGGAAGAAAATTGATCATAAAAAAGCCTGTGATGTCATGGATACCAATTATCTCGATCCGGGGTCGTCAGATCTGTTGGATGAGGAAATGCGGCCTGAAGCATTTATCCGCAAATTGTCAGAAGCAAAAAAGTGGCGGGATGCCGTAAAAGTTATGGCGCACATTTTGCCGCGAAGAGAAGCGGTGTGGTGGGCCTGTATATGCGCCAGGCAAATGGAAGATCTCACCAGTGACAAAATGGAAATATTGGCCCTGGAGGCTGCAGAGAAGTGGGTCTTCAAACCGACCGATAAAAAGCGGTTGAATGCTTTTCAACTGGCACAGAAAAGTGATTCACCCTCCGCCGGAACGATGTCAGCGATGGCGGCGGTGCATAGTGAGAGAACACTTCAAGTTGCGAAAGGCCAAAAGTTGGAGTTGGACAGTGATGCATTTCCGCATATCGTTGCCGCAATTGCGATGATGTCGACCAGCGCGGCGGAAGAATCCCGGGTTGAGCGGCAATACCGGCAAATTCTCAAAAGTGGGGAACATATTGCCTGTGGCGGAAACGGCCAAATAGAACAACAGAAAGACTGAGTGAAATTAGTCTGGACGGTTGTTCTTGGACGGGGGCGGGAAATAACGACGAAAATGAACTGCGGTGACCTGGACGACCCCCTCATCTTCCACTTCTGGGCGTGAAATCACCTCGAATTGCGCCGTTCCCTGATAGCTGTCCGGGGTTGCTGCACGATCCAGGATCAATAAGTGAAAATTTCTCTTGGAGGGACCGCGAGGCAACCAGCGGGCAGTGGCCCCAAAACAGTTTTCAAGATCCGGGATCGTGGTGTTCTGTGGCGAAAGGAACTGGAAGTGAACCGATGTTAACAGCCCTTTTCCTGCCTTCAGGTTTTCAAACCCCAGTTGTATTGATGTCAATCCATTAATTTTCGGTATCAGTGTCCAGCGCTTTTCAGTTCGTTCACTCACTGTTCCGTATTCTTCTATAGCTTGCTCGGGGCCGAAGCTGTGACTCAGGAAATGGTCATTGAGTTGTCGGATAGGTTCAATGTTCATATCAACGGTCCTCCTGTAAAGCTGCTCACGAGTTCAGGCTGACAAGCACCAGGTCTAAGGCAAATTGCGATATTCGCTTTCGGCTTCGTCGCCCTGGCGCCACGCATCTTCTTCCTCTGGAAGGGCGAGGTACGAATCGTAGGCGCTGTCGGGCAAATTATCCCGGTAATTTCTCCGGTCGCCATAAACCGAGGTGTTGACCGCTTCTCCCATCTCGCCTTCCGAGGTTCCGTCTTCTGCAGGATTATCAACGGCGGCCTCTGCCGTCTCTTGCGGTATAAACATATCGTTTGCAATTTCAGTCGCAGAATCGCCTTCGGCGGCGCGATGTTGGGCGGCGTTGTACCACTGCTCACCGTGGCGACCCTCATGGTAAACTGTGTTGACCAACTCGGCCATTTTTTCCGAGTCCATTTCGCCATTGAGCAAGTCCTCACTGATATCAACCTGCCAGTTTGAAAAATCAAGTTCTCCCAAAGTCCCATCGGGGAGGTCGGTGGGCGAAATGGTCAATGGGGGCATGTGATCCGGTGTGGCGCTGTTGATGGCGTTTTGCATTGCTGCGAGTCGTTCTGTGGGGGTCAGATCATCCCAGTCAAGCTCGAGTTGCAGCATGGCCAATAAGAAGGCATTCATTGCCGATGCTGACGCCATACCAAAACCGACATCACCGATGATGACGTTTGGTGCGCCCATCACGAAGGGGTTTGGAGGCCCACCACCTTGTAATATATCCCCCATTCGGCACGCCATACGGTTGTTGATCAAAACTGTAGTGCTACCCAAATAGCACTTTTCGGGGCCGTGGGGCGCCGGGGCGGGAGGGGCTATGGGAATCGGACATATGCATGTGTCATCGAGCGCTCGCCAAGCCATTAAGTTGCCAACAATTACATTAATTGAGCCAATACCGGGAACCGCCGGAGTACCATGGCTTGTCGGGTCAGTTATGCGTGCAGCAAACGGCATAAACCAAAGACCTCCCTTAAGGTATGAGGATTCTGTTTGTCTTGCCTGCAAAGGCTAAAGCTATCCCATGGTCGCGGATTCAACGTCCAAACGCAACGGTCATCATTTTGTGGTTAGAAAGAAAACACCCATCGTTCATCTATTTTATTACAAGAAATCAAGTAAAAAAGACTTGTGGACCTAGCCAGGATCAGTGATATACCTCTTTCGAATAGCAGGCTTACTCAAGCAAATCCGGGTCCGGAATTTCAGCGCCGGACAGGTCAGCGAAAAACTCCTGAACCCACTTGGGTCCCGGGCGATACTCGCAGTCTTCGGAGTGTTTTTCCGTCCATTCCAACGCCATGATCAGAGGAATGTATTTGTTTTCTCCTTTTTTATGTACACCGTCCATACTGCTGAATGTATCGGCAACGGAAACTGGCAGCTTCAGCCTTTTGATGTGCTCTTCTTCCAGTTTTGCACAGTGGCTGGGTGATGAAATGACCAGGTATTCGCGACAAATCAGGGGACGGAACGGGTGCACTGAACAGGATTCATCTTCCAGAAACGGGCAGGCAATCCCGAGCTCGAAATAGTCTTTCACCATGGCGCCCGTTTCTTTTTCTGACAATCGATGGTAATTCATGGCCTGATCCATGACGCCCGATTCCCTCAATCGTTGAGCTGCTTGTGCAAAACGTTTTTCAATTTCCAATCTGCCGGGGTCCGGCATTTTTTTAACGACCGCTGTCAGCAAGCGCGCTTCGGCTGGAGAGATCGGCACGTGCTGTCGACAACAGGCCCCGCAGCCTTTCTTGCAAGAAATTTCCACACCTTGCTTCTGAACTTTCTGCTCCACACCATCAACGATCAGGTTGGACAATTCATGCAAAGCGGGCAGCAGCGACTCCGGCGGAACTTCATCGGCCGGTACCACCAGGTTCAGTTTCAGTATATTGTCACCGATGCGCAGTTCGGTAGAGGCTCTGAGTGTGGGGGTTTCAGGAGGCGTGTCATTCATTGCTCATTTATACCCCATTTCTGGAATGGTTGGTAACTGCTATGCTTTAAGTGATAAATCTGATTGTATTTGCCGAATGTAGCTAACTTGTTGGAATACATTGGAGTTACTGTAGCTGTCCGCATGCATAATTTTTCAGAAGGAAAAAATGGAAAATGAGCACACATAGATTTTCTGTCCCGATCTGTCAGGTCTGGAACTGGTACGATATCGATGACGGTACACTGGCTCGAATGCCGTCACCGGTGCCTCCGACGCTTGGTTTGGATGGGTCGGAGGAAGAACAGCCGGTTGTTGCCACCGGAGCCTGCTCCTATCTCAATCCTGTGCAGTCAGAATCAGGCACGGTCGCAGCACCCCAGGCCGCTTTCGATCGTTTGCGTGGCAATAGTAGTGCTGCCAGAATTACTTCCGTACAGTGTATTGACGGACATACTTGGGGTGATGGATCGACCTCTGCGACCGAAAGGCAAGAGATTCATGTCGATGGCCAGACGATCACGATAATTCGGCCGTCGGACGTAGATGCGGCAGGTAAAAACCTTCCCACGACCGCACAGTTGGCCGAAGCGTTGCGTGCGGTTCCGGCGAATCACCGTTCCCACACATCCGAAATCGTTGTAAGCCCGGTGGCTGAGCCTCGTTCCAGACCAGGGAAAACAATAGCGGCTGATGCTTCACGCGGTAAAATCACTTTTTATCCCCTTACTCGCGCGCAATCGCAGAACGATTTTGATAACCGTGTCATGCATGAAACCGCCCACAACTACCAGGAAATTCTGTGGGTCAATGGGGCGACGGCTGTCGCTGCGTGGGGAGATGCTATCGAGAGTGACAACCGCAGTCCCTCGCCTTACGCAACCGCAGGCTTTGGCGAAGATTTCTGTGAATTCTATGTCCTTTACATCACAACCAGGGGCACTGCCTGCGAGGGGATAGGGAGGCAACTCTATTCTCATCGCTGGGCATTAATGATTGAGTACCAGTCGCGGTAAGGTTCGGCGGTTGCATATTTGTCCTCCAGTTGCGGGCTAATGAAATCAACCGAAAGATTGCTCGATCTGTTTGATCATCAAGTACAATGCTGTCGACTCTATCTGCTCCGACTCATCAATCTGGCATTTTTGACCAGCATGGTATCGACTTGGTTGTTAAAAGCGGCAGGGTTAGCGGGGTGACGATAAAATTCTGCCGGGGTCCGACATATTTTCAACGATCGCATTAAGCAGGCGCGCTTCGGCTGGAGAGATCGGCACGTGCTGCCGACAACAGGCCCCGCATCCTTTCTTGCAAGAAATTTACATACCTACCTTTTGAATTTTCTGCTCCACACCTTCGATGATCAGGTTGGACAATTCGTGCAAAGTGGGTAGCAGTGACTCCGGCGGAACGTCATTGGCGGGCACCACCAGTTTCAGTTTATTGCCACCAATGCGCAGTTCTGTAGTGTCGCTGAGAGTCCGGGTTTCAGGAGTAGTGTTGTTCACTGCTTAGTTATACCGTAATTCTTGATTCTTCGTCTATTCGATCTTGATGAACGTAGCAGTATCTTCAGCCAAGCCTGTCGGCTCGGTGCTTGAGCGCTGACCGCTGGCGTGTGTCAATCACGCTTCAAAAATGAGCTCATTCTCTATGCTGTAGATGCTGCCCATTTTTTAAATGGCGAGAACCAATTAACAGATAGAGTTATTGGTTACAAACCGGAATAACCGGAATCCAGAAGAAATGAAAATATTTCATCAACCGGCTGATACAATTGAGCTCAGGAAATTGATATTATTTTTAAATGATAAGTTGAAAGCGTCTAAAATGACAACACCAGCGCAACTACTCGATCACTACAATAGCAACCTCCGCCCCAGTCTGGCGCGCCCCATGGACTTCGCAGCCTGGTACAAGAATCTCCCCGCATTGGGGACTGGTGCCAACCCCGTGAACGTAAACGTACACAAGTATCGGATGAACACAGAAGATCCGTCCAATCTCGATGAGGCGGGACGAATTAGGGATCTTGTTGCCGATAACGAGATTCAGCGAGCGAGGAGTTCCGTAAACGCCTGGGTTCGGGGGCTGCCGCGTAATGATGCCGCTCTGGCTCGACTGCGCAATTTACGATTGATTGGGTCCCACGGCCAGGGGCCGCGGCGTTTTCGCCGGGTCTTTACAGGGAAAGGCTCGCCGCGAGACATTTCCTTGGTTCTTGGCCTCCTTGATGTCAGCGGTCGGTTGGCTAGACTGTTCCCCGGCTTCGACTCCCAAACAGCGATGCAGAGCTACTGCGACCGATTCATCGGTGTAGATTGCAGCGGTTTTGTGAACAACTACTTCACGGCTCTCGGCCGGCGCTCCTCGGACGACCTCACCGACAGGCCGGGAATCCCCGTATATGCAGGTGTCAGCCGACGCCTTACGGCCTTGCCAGGCTCACCGCGAAATCATGTTTTCTGCTGGGTGAAAGGTGAGTCCCACACAGGTGTCGCCCCCCGTGCGAAAATCCGGTTCGCGCACATCATTGCGATCGACGATTGGGTCATGCCGCCAAGCGCCGACGATCCGGCGGGTGCAAGGTTCCGTTGCACACAGTCGTCGTCAAGTCTTGGGGGTATCACTAATCAGGTCTACGAAATTATCGCGGGTCTTCCACTTGGTGATGAGCGTCCCCGGCGGCCCCCCAATTGCTGGCGCATCCAACGCATTAGGGGCCTGGGCGACAATGTGCTCGAACCCGCAAATATCATTTGGAACGATGTCTTTCTTGCTCCGCCCTTCTGAAAGAGTGTAGATATCGAATTTAAATGTTCACGAGTAGCGTGCTTACCCAGGTCAGGAAACGGGGATGTATCATCAGGTACATATCCTGTTTGTGATCAGGCTGATTCTCCTACCTCATTGCTTTTTCAGTTTACCTCGCTGTCTTCGACACACATCTGCTCACTGGAGTATTGTCTTCTCCGGGTGCGTAGAAAACAAAACGGGTAGATCACAGGGATATAGTTTGGGTGCAGCAACTTCAAAATAGCCAGGTCATCGAGCCAGCAGCCGCGGTGAGATAGCTGTTTTCATCATCATGCACCAACAAGCCTACGCGCTCCGGGTCGACGATAGGTTAAATTATGCATTACAGTATATCGTTCGAACAGAAGGCAACTAATGAACAGGCATAAACGCGTCTTAAGAAATCGCATCGGGAACTGGCTTGCGGCAGCACTCTTGCTATCAGGGATCGGTGGAGTCACGTCGACATTTGCCGAAGACATCAAAGGTTCAAAGGACCACCCACTGGTCTCGCGTTATGAGGGTTCGGACATATTTTTCTACAAAGCGGAAGCTTTTAATGAATATCCGCTGTTTATAAATGAAATATCCGCTTCAAACGGCATTGAAGGGCAGCCCGACTCGGTGATGTGGCTCGAAGGTCGCATAACCAGGCTACTTTATGTAAATCCTCCAGAACGATCTTCCCTGACGGTATTGCTGAAGACCGCTTGAGCGCCTGGGGTGTCGGGTACCTGTCGCCAGTTGCGTCCAATAGAAACGACGCCGGTAGAGCAAAAAACAGGCGCGTTGAATTGGTTGAGGAATAGGTCGTTGGAATCTGTTGCTGACACGCGAATAAGCAGAAGGAGCTCATTATGGAAAGTAAATTCAAATTATCCAGTTTTAATAAGAAGTTCATCGGAGTTGCTGCACTAATCTTTTTGCTGCTTTTTGTCGTATTTTCGGACAAGGCGCCGTATCAAACAGGAGTGTTTATTGGAAGGTTGTTTTTTTTATTCCTATTGCCAACATTGTTTGCATGGATTGTTTGGCGTTTTACCGGTAGGAAAAAAAAGGCTGCGAGCATTACATTCAACATTGTTTTAAGCTTGATTTTGCTTGGCCAAATTGGGCAGTTTGGAAACAAGCAACAGCAGTCTCAGACAGTAAGGGAACTCCAGGAACACAAAGCAGAGTTCAAGAAAGAAGTCACAAACTCGGATGATCCAGCAGTGGTTTCTGCGGCTTTTGATAAGTTCTCAGATTCCGCGATTGAAGGCATTAATGAGTTGTCTGAATCAAGCTCAGGAGATGAGAAAGAGTTTTTTAAAATAATGGGCGAATTCGCCAGTGAAGCACAGCTAATGGTTCAGGACTGGCACACAGCAAACAATAAGGTTCAATCACCAAGGATTCTTGATTATTCCCTTTTGACTAGCGATGAAGAGTTTGACTACCAACGTAGTATCTTAAGTGAATATATCGAAAAAACAGTTTTGTATAATGAATTTTTTGAAAACATGGTCCCAAATATAAAAGCGAGGTTAAGTGTATTGGGCGAGGATAATTCATATACGAAAGGTGCTGTAGATGCAGCAACCGAGAAATATTTTAAACAAAAGCCAATTTTTGAACCACTCATGCAAACCCACATTGAGTATGGTAATAAGCTGATTCAGATCCTGGACTTTCTTCAAAAGAACGAAGACGAGTGGGCCTATGAGAATGACGAACTTCTGCTTAATGGCGATGAGTTATTGAGTGAATATAATAAGATGGCTATGGCACTCGATAGCAACATAGAAACGATTAACACGCTGTCGAATCAGCTTGTGAATCAAATGTAAAGTTTGAGCATTCAGGTGTATCCATCAGGCCCGGTATTGCATTTCAGTTGGCTGTGAGTCCGAAAGCTTTACAGAGTGTTGCTTACTCTGGAACTGGCGAAATGCTCAGTCAGAGCAAAGTTTCTACGGATGCAACGATCTGCCGGAATAGAAATTCCGTTGCGGCTTCGTCGATCCTCTTGGGATCCGAATCGTAGTTGAAAAAACGATGACCGTTGCGGCTGCGCAGGGTGATTGTCTCCCTGGAGCCCGAGAGGCCGAATATTGCGTCTACGTCAGCAACTTTCGGATGAGGGGGAATGCGCGCTGTGGATGGCGGGCGGTTTGCTTCCTCGTTCCGGTCATAAATAATGACGTGACGGTATCGCTGGTTCAATGCCTGGACAAATCGTGGCATCAACCGACCATTACCCGATACAGCCAGCGAAAATTTAATCGTGGAGGCTTTTAGCAAGTGTTCTGTCATTTTGTATCTGGCCTTTAGAGATGAAAATCATTTGAGCATGGTGCCTGCCCCTTGCTGATCACGCAATCGGCCATAGAAGTGGCCCCTAAAAATCGGACAGCGCTGCTTTGACATCGCTGTGCCAATTGTCACTTCGATTGCACTTCCCACGGCCCCGCCAGTGCTTGCAAAGGTGAAGCAATCGACTGGAACCGCCCCAGCACAGCCGTGTTCTGATTACGGTAGCTGACCAGGGGCATAAGGCCTTCATCGAGTATGGCCACCATTGTGGATTCCGACAGCAGCAACTCTGCACAAGGCTGCAATTTGGATTCATCGTCTTCGATGTAGTTGTGCGCCGGCAGGTAGCCCAGGTTAACGTGGGCGCCAGGTTCCATATCCCAGCCCTGGTGCGTGAAGTTTTCAGCCAGCAGCCGGCCGCAGGCAAACGCGGGATTGGCCCAGAGGTAGTCTTCGTGGTTGCGCTGTGGCATTTCCTCAAAATGAAAGCTGTCGATTTCCTCAGTTTCTTCACCGTAGGGAAGTCTTGCCAGCACACGGGGCAAGGCGG
>PVMS01000259.1_pt1 | contig 11567 bp, 12 predicted proteins | sample 1853461 | NCBI WGS metagenome assembly PVMS01 (sample SAMN08582032, study PRJNA380276) | Marine sediment metagenome, whole genome shotgun sequencing project. | isolation source: ocean sediment barecode stripped | collected 2017
GCAATAGCGGCACCCACCAACAACAAGAGCAACACGAACGCCATAAAGCCAGTCTACGACGTCCCGACTACGGAATACGGACTACGAGTCCTAAATCGACGGATTGGAAAGAGTGACCGCCGTCGACGTGTCCCTCAATGCGCGCCACCAAGTTTGGTGTGATCCCAGGTGGCCGTCTTCTCGACCTCGACCACCACGGCGGTGTTCTTGGGAGCGAGCCGCCCGAAAGCAGCTTGGAGGGCTTCGGGTTCGAGTTCCCTTGGAGCGTCGTTGATCATCGAGAAGATGGCCACCTGGGATCACACCAAACTTGGTGGCGCGCGTTGAGGGACACGTCGACGGCGGTCACTCTTTCCAACCCGTCGATTTAGGACTCGTAGTCCGTATTCCGTAGTCGGGACGTCGTAGACTGGCTTTATGGCGTTCGTGTTGCTCTTGTTGTTGGTGGGTGCCGCTATTGCATACGGGGCCTGGAAATCGCACCAACGCACTGTGGCAGCCTGGCGGCGGGTAGCCGTCGAACTGGGACTCGACTTCATCGTCGGCAATCGCATGTCCCGACCCATTCTCACGGGGACAATGGCCGGGTTTCCCGTCAAGGTCGACACTTACGTGCAGCGGTCGGGCAACAGCAGCACGACATACACGCGCTACCGCGTCACCTATCCGTCCCTGGGCATGAATCTTCGACTGTCACGTCACGGAATGCTCTCGGCGATCACCAAACTCTTTGGGAAACAGGATGTCGAGGTTGGCGACGATTCATTCGACGATGCATTCATGGTCAAGACAGACGACCCCTCCCGACTGCGTTCCTTACTAACGCCTTCGGTGAGATCCGGGCTGCTCCGACTACTGGCGTCGCATTCAACTGCCAAGGTCAACGACAGCTTCGTGCAGATCACCCGAACTGGTTTCCAGAAGAAGCCCGAGGTTCTCCAGTCGACCGTCCATCGCATGCTGGCGACTGCTCGCTTACTTTCCTCACCGACGGCCGGGGTTAGCGACTCCATGGTCATCGATCGGGAGCACGGGATGCTGGCCGAGGTCGCCACCCGGGCTCGCGACCTTGTCGAGGCGAACCCGGACGATGTCGAGCCTCGCATCTTCGAGATCGAGACGCTTGCGGCCGCCGGAGACGACACAACCGCCACCACCAGGATCGCCGACCTCGAGAAGCTGGCACCGGCGGACCCCGACGTCGCCGGCTGGCGGGAAGCCCTAGCGGCGAGACCCGCACAACCAGCCGCCACGCCCGCCGAGTCGACCGACACCGATGCCGCCGCGACAGCGCAGGAACTGTTCGGTGGCAACGAACTCAGCTTTGAGACACGAAAGAAGTTCAACGCCGCGTACCTGGGGCGAAGGGTAAGCTGGGAAGGCACGGTGAAGCGGCACGGCCAGTCACGCACCGTCATCAGCGTCGCCACAGTGAAGCACGACCTTTATGGCAACACCGAGATCGACGTCGTCGCCGAGGACACCACAGGTATCTCGCCGACCGAAGGCCAAACCGTCACCGTGACAGGTACGTTGGCGACTATCGACCCCTTGATGCGCAACATGTTCGTGCGGGAAGCATCCTTGAGCTGAGGGCAGATCTCTCTGCCACATGCTCGACGTATGACGGACTCTGGGTGACGCCGGGGCTGCCCCCGTTTCAACCCGAGCGCGGGGCGAGCGGCCGAGCGGCCGAGCGGCCGAGCGGTCCTCTTCACACCGATATCAGCGGCCCAAACATGAAGACCAGGCCCACACTCGCCACCCCGACTGCAAGAGCAGCAGCAATTCCCACTACGAAGGGTTTGACTCCGAGACCCTTGAGCTGGGTGATCGAGGTTCCGAGCCCAACTCCCGCCATGGCAGTCGCCAGCGTATACTCGGCCCAGGTGCGGATCCAGTGAGTGAGGTCACCCCACAGCGCCTCCCCAAACATCCCGAATGCCTTCCCTCCGGATTCGAGTCCAGCGTCCCCGATGGAGCGCAGGCCAGCCATGAACAGAAACCCGAGGATGAACACCGGTACAAGTTGGAGTAGGCCGGTGCGTTGGGCGGTGCCTTCGTCCCCGGCGTCCTGGCGGCGGGCGTACACATACGTGACTGCCGGGATGGCCACCACCATCAACACATTGCGCACCAGCTTGGCCACGATGGCGGTGTCGGCTCCGCTCGGAGACATCGTGATGTTGAAGGACTGATCATAAATGAGCCCGGCGCCGGCTACCTGGGCGGTCTCATGGATCGATGTGCCCATGAAGAGCCCAGTCTTGATTACGTCGCCTCCGAAGATCAGGTCGCCGAGGAATGGGTAGATGAACATCGCGGCAATCCCAAAGATAGTGATGTTCGCCACCGCATACGCGACTTCTTCTTCCTTAGCCCGAATTCCGGGCGCTGTCGCCACGATCGCGGTTGCGCCGCAAATGCCGGTGCCAATGGCGATCAGCGTCCCGAGCCGATCAGAGAGCCCCAGCCAGCGACTCGCCGCCGTAGCGACGAACAGGCCCGTTAGGACGGCTCCGATGACGATCGGGATACCGAATCCGCCGATCTTGAGTACATCGAGAATGCTGAGTCGAATCCCCAGCAGGATTATGCCCAGCCGGAGGACTTTCTTCAGGGTGAACGTCACTCCGGGAGAGAACGTCTCAGCGACGCCGACCGTGTTGCGGATGACAATCCCGAGGACAATGGCAACGAGGATAAAGCTGACAAGGCCGTCATAGCCGAGGGCGCTGTTGACCAGTTCTGCCAAACCAGAGGCAACCAAGACGACCACTGAGGCCAGTAAGACGCCTGGGACCAAAGACGGTACCTGGTCGAAGGTGGTGCCAAGAAGGAGATTCTCGAAGAAGGTTGGTTTGCGCGACGTGGACGTGGAGGTGGAGGTCATTGCTCTTCCGTTGAAAGGAACTGGCGAGCGGCCATTCTGTCACACCGCCGCGCTGTGCAGAATTCGGTCTTGAGACCCACAACGAGTTCAACTCGGAGTGTGCCGGGCGCCAGATCAGCCGGGATGGGAGGTCAAGAGGCGTCGTTGACCTGACGGTCGTGTTCGCTGCCATATACTGAATGTATGACTGACTCTGGGGCGCCCCAGGACCGCCTTCGTTTTGACCCGAGCACCGGCCGCGTCATCCGCCGCCCGCCTGCGCCCGGGTACGGCAACTGGGTGGGAGGCCACAAGGTCCACTACGACCAGCGGTCGGGGCTCTTTGCAATGTTCTACCGGATCCGCACTCCGCTCGAAGAGAGGCGCGGCGGAACCTGTGCTGTGGCAGTGAGTCGTGATGGCATCGAATTCGAGGACGTGTGGACCGCGTCGAAGGCGGACCTCGCCGCCAATTCGATCGAGGTCGGTCACCCGGTGCGTGACCCGTCCGGCGAGTGGCGGCTCTATGTCTCGTACGAGTTTGCCCCCACCAGCGAGTGGCGTATCGATGTCATCCGTGGTCCCGAACTCGCCGACTTGGATACACAGGGCAGACGGACGGTCCTTGCCCCCGGTGATTACGCTCTCCCCTGGATCAAAGACCCTTGGGTAGTGCTCCGTGACGGTCAGTACTGGTTGTACTCGGCGGTGCCAGGCCGGACTCCCCCCAATGTCGTAGAGAACACCGTCCATGCCAAGCCGCTGGACGCTTCAGCGCTTTCGATTTCGGACGACGGGCTCTATTTCCCAACTATCGAGTATGTCTTCGAAGGGACGACCGATGACAACTGGCATAGCCGTAGAGCGAGGCTGGGGTCACTTTTCCGTTGGGGGGAAGGATGGATCGCAACGTGGGACGGTGGTCGCACGTTCTTCGACAACTACGAGGAATGGTGTGGTCTTGCTAGCTCACCGGATGGGCGGCAGTTCGAGCGTCTCGCCATCGATGGGCCGTGGGTGAGATCACCCCATGGCTGTGTTCGTTACGTGTACGGACTGAGGGTCGACGACCGCATCTACTTCTACTACGAGTACACCCGGCAAGACCTCTCCCACGATCTCCGGGTCGCAACTGTCGACCTGTAGCCGCTCTTCCGGCACAGACCACCAACGCGGAGAGATTAGAAGTCCAGCAGTTCGGGCGTGTGGCCGGTGGCTTCGAGGAACCTGAGGAGTCCGTCGCTGGATATTGACGTTGTCTTCGTGTTGTCGAGGGGATGGAAGTTGAGCGGTTCGTGCTCCAGCATCTCGCTGTCCAACACTATCTGGACAACCTGTTCATGATCATTGATGGCCGCAAACGGTGTGACCGCGCCCGGGATCACGCCGAGAACACTCATCAGCCGCTCGGGACTGGCGAACGAGAACCTCCCGGCGCCAAGCCGCTCTCCTAATTCCTTCAGGTTGATCGTCCGGTCCTCGAGGGTCACCACCAGCCACATGCCACGCTTCTTGTTCTTCAAGAACAGGCTCTTGGAGTGGGCACCAGGCATGTCAACCCGGACACGGCGCGCCTCCTCGACCGTGAAGACTGCGGGGTGCTCAACGGTGCTGGTCGCGATGCCGAGGTCGACGAGGTACGCGAGCAGGTCTTGAGACGTGGCGGGAGGCATTGGTTCGGTCACAGCGGCACCCTAACCCGCACTGACGCCGGCCGGATTGCCGCACCGACTCAAGCCTCGTCGCTAACGTGCCGACTCATGGGGGTGGAAATGGAACGTTGGTCCCTCGGGAAGATGCAGAATCCGGTACGCGGGTTCCTCCACGGCACCGCTGCCCTCGCCGGGGTGGTGGGGACCGTGCTCATGACCATGCACGCTCGCACGTGGCCAAGTCGGATCGCCGTCCTCATCTTCGGTCTGGCCATTATCGCTCTGTATACGACATCGTCGCTTTACCACTCGGTTCCGTGGAAGCAGATCGCCAAGAAGCGTATGCAACGTCTCGATTACTCGATGATCCTCGTGTTGATCGCCGGCACCTACACCCCCGTCCTCAGTGTCGTTTTCGATGGGTCGCTGCGCACTATTGCACTGGTGGTGGTGTGGGGTATCGCCATCGTCGGCTTTGTCCAGAACATCTTCTTCCCGGCTGTGCCCCATTGGTTCTCGGTGACCTTGTCAACCACCCTGGGTTGGCTGGGGCTCTTCATCATCTGGCCGCTGACCACAAGGGTCGGGCTGATGGCAATGGGCCTCGTCGTCCTCGGCGGTGGCCTCTACACCATCGGCATGGTGTTCCTCGTAACCAACCGGCCACGCCTTTGGCCGCGCGTCTTCTCCTATCACGAGGCATTCCATGTCCTCGTCGTCTCAGCAACCTCGGTCCACTTCCTGGTGATCTGGCGCTACATGGTCCCGCTCGCCCGTTAAGAGTCGGCCCGGTCGGATTGATGACCGGCGCCACACTCGGACAGGCTTGAATAGGACGGCGACATCGTCCGCCTGGCGTTGCCCCCGCGCCTAGTCTGGTTTTCCGGCGAGTCGAGTGGTCCAATGTCTCGCTGACCACAGCAACGGAGCAGGAACCATGAAGCTCATTAACCACTGGATTGACGGCGAGTTCGTCTCCGCGACCCCGAATCGAACCGGCCCGGTATTCAATCCGGCCACGGGCGTCCAGACCGCGGAAGTGGCGATGGCCTCCAGCGACGACGTCTCCCGCGCCGTCGAGGCGGCGAAACGTGCCTATGAATCATGGCACCACGCGCCATTGACGCGGCGCCAAAACATCATGTTCGCCTTTCGCGAGCTGGTAGCAAGAAACCGGCTTGAGCTGGCGAAGGCATTGACCGCCGAGCACGGTAAGACGATTGACGACGCCTTCGGCGAGGTGCAGCGCGGGCTCGAGGTCATCGAGTTTTCCTGCAACATCGCCCATCTGCTCAAAGGCGACCACTCCGAACAGGTTTCAACCGGTGTCGACACTTACACGATGCGGCAGCCACTGGGAGTCGTCGCAGGTATCACCCCATTCAATTTCCCTGCAATGGTCCCAATGTGGATGTACCCCCTTGCCATCGCCTGTGGGAACACTTTCGTTCTCAAACCGTCGGAGAAAGATCCAACTGTGTCCCAGATGGTCGCCGAGTTGCTTGCAGAAGCGGGCCTGCCGGACGGGGTATTCAACGTCGTCCACGGAGACAAAGAGTCGGTCGATGCCCTACTCACTCACCCCGATGTTGCCGCCATCTCGTTTGTCGGTTCCACGCCCATCGCGCGCTATATCCACAGGACCGGTACCAGCCACGGCAAACGTGTCCAGGCGCTCGGTGGCGCCAAGAACCACATGATCGTCTTGCCCGATGCAGACATGGACCTGGCGGCGGATGCCGCGGTGTCGGCCGGCTTCGGCTCGGCAGGAGAGCGATGCATGGCGATCTCTGTCGTGGTCAGCGTCGGCGGTGCCGCCGACATGCTGCTGCCCAAAGTTCAGGAGAGAATCGCCAATCTGAGGATCGCCCCCGGCGACGAGGAAGGCGCCGAGATGGGGCCACTGGTCACTCGCCAGCACCTCGACAAGGTCGCCTCGTATGTCGCTGCCGGCGAATCCGAGGGGGCATCCCTCCTGGTGGATGGGCGTGGACTGGAAGTCGAGGGGTTCGGTGACGGCTTCTTCATCGACCCCAACCTCTTCGACAACGTCACCGACGACATGTCCATCTACACCGACGAGATCTTCGGGCCTGTGCTGTCGGTGGTTCGCGTCGAGCATTACGAAGACGCGATCAAACTCATCAACGACAACCAGTACGGGAACGGCACGGCAATCTTCACTAATGACGGAGGCGCGGCGCGCAAATTCCAAAACGAGATCCAGGTCGGGATGGTCGGCATCAACGTCCCGATCCCGGTCCCGTTGTCGTTCTACAGCTTCGGAGGCTGGAAGGATTCCATTTTCGGCTCACACGCCATCTACGGCCCGGAGGGTGTCCGCTTCTACACACGGCCGAAGGTTGTCATCAGCCGGTGGCCGGATCCGATCCACCGCGGGGTGGATCTTGGCTTCCCCCAGACCGACTGAGCTCCTGTTCGTAGCGAAACGCGTTTCGGCACATGCCAGAGCGCTGAGTTCGCTCGGCGACGCCCCCAAGCTATTCACCGAAGGATGAGTAGCGGGCTCAGTCGGAGGGTTTCATGGCGACTTGTGGGTTCGGTCTGATGAACCAGCCGATGAACCCGACAGGCAATATGAACGGTATGACCAATCCCGCCAACGAAATCCACGCCAGAACGCGACGCCGCTTCTGGAAGAGCTTCACGACCCCAATGATCCATACGGCCAGGATGATTGCCAGCAGCGGCGCTGCCACAATAACGTCGATTTCGACCTCCAGACATACCGATGCTCGCGTCTCCCCGTACCCTATCCAGGTTGCGGACCTCCGATAGTTCCAAAAGAATCTGAGCATTTGGAACGTTCCAACACATATACTACGCAGCGGGACGTGGCCGTTGCAGCGACACTTCCCTGCCCGAGTTTCCCTTACGAACGAGCCGATACGGCCAAGGAGCGAGCACATGTTGGAGAACACCTACAAGAGTCCTCTGCACACAACGGCCCGGGAGTATCCGACTCATTTCTGGAACGATTCCTACTCAGGCGAGGAGTTGGCATACGCGATAGAGCATGGCGCGGTTGCCGCAACCAGCTCGTGGTCCGGGCCATTCGGGGAAGAATTCATGCTCCTCAACCCGTATGTGGGGTAGCCCATCACCCGGGAGTCAGAGTCATGGTTATCAACAGCGTCGAACGACTTGTCTTTGCCGAGCAGTTGGTCATCGAGGCCGGGCAAGTGGCGATGTCTTATCGTGGGCAAGATGACCTGGAGGTCCGATCGAAGGGTGTCCTCGACTGGGTGACGGAGGCCGATGTCGCGACCGAACAGCTCATCCGACGTCGCATCAGCGAGGCCTTCCCCGACGACCTCTTCCTCGGGGAGGAGGGTTCCGACGACGCCCCCACAGCCGGGGCCGGGAATGCCATTTGGGTCGTCGACCCTATTGATGGCACCACCTGTTTCGTATCTGGCTTGCCAAGCTGGTGCGTCTCGATCGCATGCGTCGACGAGCGCGGACATCCATTCCTCGGCGTCGTTCATGACCCCACGGGAGCTGAGACGTTCGCTGCGTTGGAAGGTCATGGGCTCACCATCAACGGTGACGAAGCCTCGGTCCCCAGCCGCGGCATCACCGACGGATTGGTAGGCGTAGGGCACCCTCGCAACGCCCCTGACGAGCCCACCTTGTCATTCCTCCACGGCCTGTTCGCGGTGGGTGGTTTGTTCTACAACACCGGCTCGGCGGCGCTCGCCCTGGCCTATGTCGCGGCCGGACGGTTGGTCGGCTTCTTCGAATCCGACCTGCGGGCCTGGGACGCTCTCGCCGGCGAGGTCCTGATCCGCGAATCGGGTGGGCGGGCGACCAACTTCCTGCGCGATGGATCATTGACCACTAGCAAGCCGGTGCTCGCAGCAAACCGCGGGACCGCGGCAGCGCTCTGGGATCTGGCCGGGGACATGGTGGAGTCGATCTGATGACAATCAGGATCCTGGCCGTGGCCGACGAGATCGATCCGCACCTGGACAGGTCCCGGCTGATGCAGCTGCGTCCCGATCTCATATTGGGATGCGGCGATCTACCGTTCGAGTACCTCGGCTACCTCCGATCCCAGACCGAGGTGCCATTGCTGTACGTCCACGGCAATCATGATCCCTCCGCCAATGGGCGAAGCGTCTCGTCCTATCTGCCGTCAGAATTCATCCCGCAACCGGCGCCGTCGGCCCTCGGCTGCATCAGCGTCGAGGATCGCTGGGAGGACGAGGAGGGTCTGCGCATCGCCGGCCTGGGTGGATCAATTCGCTACAACAAAGGCAACAACCAGTTCACTCAAGCTGAGATGCGAGGTCGGGCACGGCGGCTGAGGCGCCGGGCACGCGTTCGTCGCTGGCGCGACGGCAGTTCGATCGATGTGGTGATCGCACATTCGCCGCCGCTGGATTGCGGTGACGAAGAGGACCCAGCACACCGCGGTTTCGCCGCCTTCCACCGACTAATCGAAGAACTTGAGCCAAAGCTCATGCTGCACGGCCATATCCACCCACACGGAAGGCGACGACCCGACCGCACGATCGGCAGCACGCGTATTGTGAATGTCGTTCCCTATCGTTTGTTGGAGATCGAGTTGTGACCTATTCATCGTCCTTCTCCAAGGCACATCGCAAGGAAATGCATCGCCGTCTGGCACGCGTCGTTCGTGGTTCCCCATCAACATCGTTGCTGTCGTTCGACGAACTACGCACACGGCTTCAGCTTTTCCATCAGTCATATGCCGGCCTGCAAACAATTGAAGTTGCCAAGATTGTCGGGACGGTGAATCGGTCCGCCGACTTCGACCGCGATTTTCTCCCCCGCTCTACACAGATCAGGGAACGTTGGGAACGCCTCGAGCAAGCCTTCCCGACACTCGGGTTCCCCCCGATCTCGGTGTATCAGGTAAACGAGATCTTCTTCGTGATAGACGGCAACCACCGGGTCGCCCTCGCCAAACACAAGGGCGCCGAGTTCATCGATGCTGAGGTCACCGAGATCCGCACTGATATCGAGATCGATGAGGACATCAACTTCGAGCAGATCATCTATATCGAGCAGGCCCGGCGCTTCATGCAAAAGAGCGGCCTGGCGAGGTCACGGCCGATGGCCCGTATCGACTTCAGTCGACCCCAAGGCTTCGTCGAGCTGCTCGATATCGTCAAGGCGCACGGCTACGACCTGATGATGGAGCGTGACAAGCTACTGCAACCACATGAGGTCGCGGCAGATTGGTACGACCGGGTCTACCTGCCGGCCGTCGAATCGATTCGATGGGAGAAACTGCTCGAACTCGAGGCTGGCTCCACCGAAGGAGATCTCTTCTTGTGGGTGCTACAACGTCGCCGGGAGCATGATCCTCAGCAAGAAGAGCAATCGTTCGAGGAGGTGGCTCACGGGGTTGCTCGCGATCAGGAGCGCCGCATCAAGGTGAGGGCGCGCCGGGCGCTCGGCAAGGGCTAGTTCCTCGGTCCCGTCGGCTTGATCCGCGGATCAGCAACTTGGGCTGCCACAACAGCACCTTACCTTCGGGTGGTGAGCCTTCCTCGACACCGGAAAGCAACTCCTTGAACGCGACGTCGGCCATACCGATGCTGTCCTGCGCGATCGTCGTCAGAGGTGGGTTGGCGATCACACCGAAAGGGCTACCGTCGTAACCGACGACAGCGACATCCGCGGGAACGCGCAACCCCAGGTCGTGGCAAGCCAGCAAAGCCCCCATAGCCATGGTGTCGTTGAATCCCACCACTGCATCGACGTCGGGGTGCTTCTGGAGGAGCCTCGTGGCGGCATCACGGCCATAACTAATTTTCGGATGGTCTGCTTCGACCGGCGACCGGGCGACCCCGGTTCGATTGGCCACCGCTCGCTGTAACACACCGAAGCGTTCGGGGACCATGTCGGGGAACGCCTCGTTCATGAGAATGCCGATTCGTCTCTTTCCGATATCGACCAGATGATCCACGATCAGATCGGCGGCGCGGGTCTCCTCCATTGCGATGGAAACGACGTTGGGAATCTTGCTTTGCCGGCCGATCATCACGACCGGGCACCCACTTGTCGCGGCGAACAATTCAATGTCCCCGTCCTCCAAGGAGGACGGGAAGAAGGCGACGCCGTCAACGCCGAGAGTGAGGAGCGTTTCGAGTGTTCCCATCCCGCGGTCATCACTGAAATCCAGTTCGGTGACCACCAGGTAGTAGCCGTGTTCCCTGGCGGCCGCCTGCATGCCCGAACAGGTATCGCCGAAGTGCAGATCCCGCATGTCGACCGCGGCGAAACCGAACGTAAGAGAAGTCCGGGTTACCAGGGCTCTGGCCATGCGGTTCGGACGGTATCCGAGTTCCTCGATGGCCTCTTCGACGCGGCGACGGGTCGCCGGCGCCACCCGCGGATGATCCGACAAAACACGGGAAACGGTCTGACGCGACACGCCAGCCACCCCTGCAACGTCCACAATCGTGGGTCTGCTTGTCCCGCTTGTCCTTTGAATCATCGATTATCCCTGTTCAGTGGTCATCGGCGGCAGTGGCGGTTGACATGCGGCAGACGTTCACTACTAAGGTACCGTGTGATCGTTCACATGGTACCTATTCGGAGGTAAGGATGCTGATGAGACAACGGTCGCACGCACTCATAGCCTCCTTCACCCCGAACGGTCTCGACAACCTTGAGGAGGAAGTCAAATGAGAAACCGCCGAATGCGCGTACGTTCAATTTTGCTGCTCGTTATGTCACTGGCTCTGCTGGCGGCAGCATGCGGTGACAGCGACGACAGCTCGGGTACGCCAGCAACAGTCATCGTGACCGTAACGGTTCCCGGGGAGACGGTCACCGTCACCTCGATTGTTGAGGTCGAGGCTCCGGCCGATGCCGAGCTGGTCACGATCGTGGCACGCTGCAAGGCCAGCCCACCCACCGAATTGGGTCGCTGCAACAACCTGCTGGCTGGTGTGGTCGATGCCAATGCGGCGCTCGCCGAACAGGGTGACAACCGGTTCATCTCGCTGAAGATCATCCAGGACAACGCCGACTGGGGCGACTAC
>PVMS01145683.1_pt1 | contig 11567 bp, 12 predicted proteins | sample 1853461 | NCBI WGS metagenome assembly PVMS01 (sample SAMN08582032, study PRJNA380276) | Marine sediment metagenome, whole genome shotgun sequencing project. | isolation source: ocean sediment barecode stripped | collected 2017
GGATCAAACGGGAGCTCCATAATGTCGACTTTCCCAAAACTTATGATCGGGATCTTCAGCGACTCTTTTCGAGCTCTCCGGAGTGCCTGAGGAATACTTCGGCAGCCGCTTTTCTCTCCCGGGTCCGGACACAAGTCCGCAGAAGCGTCGCCCGCCGGACCGGCGTTTACCAATACACCATCGATCGGGTTATTGAAGATATGATAAGCCGCTGCCGGCATCACGATCTCAGACTTCGCGGCGCAACCGAGGAGACCAAGTTGGAGTTTGCGATTCTTCTTACCGCCCACACCATGGACTACCTCCACAGCGGCCGGTACCGCTGCGCCTTATGAAGAAGCTCAACGTTCTGGCATTGATGCATGAGAGCCTGGTCCCCCCGGAAGACACCACCGGTATCGACACCACTACGGTGGACTGGAAGATGGAGTTCGATGTTGTCGAGACGCTGAAGTACATCGGTCACGAGGTGGCCTCCCTCGGGGTAGGAAGTGATCTTGGCGCCATTCGAAAAGCCATTAAGCAGTTCGAGCCCGACGTGGTCTTCAACCTACTGGAGGACTTCGCCAACGTCGCCATCTACGATCAAAACGTAGTGAGCTACCTAGAGCTTCTCCGGATGCCTTACACCGGATCCAACCCGAGAGGTTTGATGCTGGCGCGGGACAAGGCGCTTTCCAAGCAGCTCCTCTCCTACCACAGGATCCCGGTTCCCGATTTCACCGTCATTCGAATGGGCAGGTCTCCGAGACGACCCAGGCGCCTGACATTTCCTCTGATCGTCAAATCCCTCACTTACGACGGCTCTGTGGGCATTTCCCAGGCGTCGGTGGTAGAGGACGAGGAGAAACTTCGGGAGCGCGTCGCGTTCATTCATCAAAGCCTGGGCACCGACGCCATCGTGGAGCAATACTTGGACGGGCGTGAGCTCTATGTCGGCCTGCTGGGAAATCATCAGCTCCGGGTCTTCCCAATCTGGGAGATCAATCTTTCCAACCTTCCGGAGGACGCACGGCCCATCGCCACCGATCGGGTCAAGTGGAGCGGCAAGTATCAAAAGAAATACGACATCCGAACCGATGAAGCTAAAGATCTCTCGGATGCAATGCAGCAGCGGATCCGTCACATCAGCAAGCGCACCTACCGGATTCTCGGACTGAGTGGCTACGCGCGGATTGACTTTCGACTGGATCCTGCCGGCAAGCTCTTCGTGCTGGAAGCCAACCCGAACCCCCAGCTCGCTTACGGTGAGGATTTCGCAGAGTCGGCGGAGCGAGCCGGCATTTCTTACGAAGCGCTCTTGCAAAGGATCATCAACCTCGGCCGGCGTTGGCAACCGGAGCGCGGCCAGTAACTACCTCTAAAACGGATTTGCGAGATAAAGATGAAAGAGTATGTAAAACCGATCAACGATCACTATGGCCAGTCAAACCTCGAAGAGAAAATCACCGGGGCGATCGAGCGCACAGGCATAAAGCTCGAGGAACTGACGCGAGACAACATTGCGTCGTTCGACGAGTTTCACATCCGCGGCCGCGAAGCGACTCGGGAGCTTGCCCGTCTCGCCGATCTGCGAGATGGACTCGAGGTGCTCGATTTGGGATGCGGCGTCGGAGGGGCGGCGCGGACTCTCGCGGCTGAGTTCGGATGCGTGATAACAGGAGTCGACCTCGTCGAAGACTACTGTAGGACCGCCGATATGTTGACCCAGCGGGTTGGTTTAGCGGACCGGGTCACATTCCATCAGGGCGACATACTGAATCTTCCTTTTGATCCCGACTCTTTTGACGTCGCTTGGACGCAACACACTACAATGAACATCGAGGACAAGGTGGCGCTTTTCAATGAAATGCGACGAGTGCTCCGACCGGGAGGCCGCCTGGCACTTTATGAAGTCTGCGCCGGGTCCGTCGAGCCTCCGCACTTTCCAGTCCCCTGGGCCGGCGATCCGACGATCAACTTTCTGGTCACCGCCGCGAAGCTGAAACAAACGCTCAGCGAAGCCGGTTTCCACGAGCTGGAGTGGACCGACGTGACCTCGCGTTCCCTGGATTGGTTTCGAGCCGTGGTGGCGCGCATGGCCAAACGTCCGGCCGACGCTCCACCGCCGCTGGGGCTCAACTTGCTGATGGGTGAAACAACCCCTCAAAAAGCGGCGAACCTGGTCCGCAACCTCGAAGAGGATCGCACGCAGGTGGTGCAGGGCGTGCTGAAGGTTGATAAATAACACTCACGAGGGAGCTCAACATGTCCAAGGTACGGGTTCTTCTGGCCGGTGAGTCCTGGGTATCGCACAGCACCCATCACAAAGGCTGGGATTTTTTTTCGAGCACCGTTTACGAGACCGGCATTGAGTATCTGGAACAAGCGCTGTTGAATGCCGGTTTCGATTTCCACCACATGCCGAGCCATATCGCCGCCAGGGAGTTCCCTCTGAGGATGGAGGGTCTCAAAGCCTACGATGTCATCATCTTGAGTGACATTGGAGCCAACACCCTCCTGCTTCACCCCGACACTTGGACAAAAGGTCAGCCAACCCCCAACCGTCTCAAGCTGATTCGGCTACCTCGAGGATTTCCTTGGAAAACTCATCTCTACCAGCTCCTGGATACACACTACGCGCATGTCAAGGGGATATTGACTGCGCGATTCCGGAATCAGGTTTCGCCAGACTCAAGTGTGATTCGTGTGGTCGCAAACATTTGGCAACGCGGTCCGTGCACATCCACGCACCCATCGCGGAGAAAAGTCAAAAAGGAGCAAAGGAGTTTGGAAAGCTTGGCGGGAGCGGTCCAAATCTGCTGATTTCCGCGCTTGTTTGAGACAATTCGAGACGTTCCAGCACCCGGGCCTCATGATTTCTCCTATCTTTCGGCGAACGCACACATTCCCCTAGGCAAATAGTCAGAAAAACCTTTCCGTTATTCATGGAGCCTCGGATACACGGTGTCAAATGAGTCTCCCAGCGCGGGTTGGCTAACGCGTCGCGTTGAGGAGACCTTAGCCCGAAACGTAAATCGTCTGCGGGGCCATGTATTCGAGCATGCCTTCGAGGCCGTTTTCGACGCCGAAGCCGGAATGTTTGTGCCCCGCGAACTGCGCGTTCGGTGGCAGGTAAAGGTTCTGGTTGATCCACACGGTGCCGGTTTCAAGTTGTCGCGCGACTTCGAGCGCTTTGTCCTTGTCTTTCGACCAAACCGCGCCAGCCAATCCGTATTCACTGTCGTTCGCGCGATCGATCACTTCATCGAGATCCGAATACTTCATCATCGGCAGAATCGGACCGAAGGCTTCTTCTTTGACGACGCGTGAATTTTCGGGCGGGTTATCGACGATCGTGACGGGGACAAAATAGCCTTCGCCTTCAGGAATGTCGCCGCAGCTCATCTTGAGGCCGCTCGCCCGCGCGTCCGCCATCAGGTCCATCACGCGCTCATATTGGCGTTCATTCTGAACGGGTCCCAGCACGGTGCCTTCTTCCGCCCCATTGCCGACCTTGACGTTTTGGGATATAGCGATCAATCGATCGCGCAGCGCGTCGTAAACGTCTTCGTGAACGTAGAGGCGTTTCGTCGCGACGCAGATTTGCGCGGTGTTCGCGAACGAACCGAAGAAAATTTTCTCCGCGACTTCATCGACGTCGACGTCGGGCAAAACGATCGCGGCGTCGTTGCCGCCCAGCTCGAGCGTAAGGCGTTTAAGATCCTTAGCCGCGCTTTCCATCACGCGTTTACCCGTTGCCGTGGAACCCGTGAACGAAATCTTGTCGAAGGCCGGATGCGAAGTCATCTTCGGGCCGAGGGTGTCGTTACCCGTAATGATGTTGAGCACGCCCGGAGGAAAAACATCTCGAAGCAACTCGCCGATCTTGAGCATGCAAAGCGGCGTGAACGGCGAGGGCTTAAGGACGACGGTGTTGCCGGCGACGATAGCCGGCGCCAACTTCCACGTCGACAGAAGCACCGGATAGTTCCAAGGCGAGATCGCGCACACGACGCCCAGCGGAACGTAAGACGTCTCGACCCGCCGTTCATCGCTGTCTTCGGCCACTTGAACCGGCGGTGTCATTTGCGCGTAGGTGAAACACCAAGCGGCCGCGCCACCGATTTCTTCGGCGGCCAGATCGACCGGGCGTCCCTGCTCTCTGCAGAAAAGCGCCGCGAGTTCCTTGACGTTCGCCGAGATCGCATCGCCCGCCTTTTTCATCAGCGCCTGGCGTTCTTCAATGGGCGTTCGCTTCCAGGATTTGAAAGCCTCTTGCGCCGCGGCCACGGCTTCGTCGAGTTGTGCGTCGGTCACGTCGGGTGCTTGGGCAAAGGCCTTACCCGTCGCCGGATTGATCACGTTGATCGTCTCCTGGCTGCTCGCGGCCTTACCGTTAATTGTCATCGTGTAATCGTTGTTGAAATCCATCGTATTCCCCTTTTTCGAGAGATTTGAATTCTATCTGGCCGATTCACAAGCGTCGAGCGGCCCCGACCCTACTTTTTCCCGAACGCGGCGATGCGTTCTTCCATGTCCGGCCCCCGGCCTGCGTTATTGTAAATCTCGTGCGCCAGACCCGCCTCTAAATCCAAGCCGTCCGTTTCGATCAGCAATCGTTTATTGGCGCGAAGCGAGAACCAGGAGTTCTCGAGCATGGCCTCGGCAAAACCCTGAACTGCTTCCCAGAAGGTCTCCGACGGCATCCGTACGTTACAGAGTCACATCGCCTCCGCCTCCTGGGCGTTATAGGTCTTCGCCGTCAGCATCATTTCAGCTGCCTTCGTTCGACCCACCCTCCGGGGAAGTCGCTGGCTGCTCCCCCAAACCGGCGTCAGGGCCCATTTGGAGTGTGTGTCCGCGAATTTTGCGTCGTCGTTGGCCAAAATCAATAATAGACATAATGTATTGACCTGCCCAAACTCGAGAGCATGGGTTATGCTTTTCGCTGAAATAGTGAAAAGGTACATAGCCACATTCAAGCTGGAATCAGGAAACTCACTACAAACCGAGCTATTGAGGGAGTTGAGAAACGAAACGGATTGCATCGCTGTGGTAGACTGAGTGCTGGCGCGAGCTGGGCAACCGTTCAACGTCAACGTTCAACCGGTCGCATTATCCTCGGCAAAAAAGACCAACCGGAAAGGCCGTCCCACAGGCTGAAACAGAGGAAATCCTATGATGGACTATGTAGCTCGGCTGCAACATGCTCACCGGATGGAGGTGGCTGGTGAAGCGGTGTACGCCACAGCCGCAAGGCTCACCTGGCGCCCCAACCGTCGCGCCAAGTGGCTTGCACTTGCCGAGCTCGAGAAGCAGATCAAGGAAGAAATCGCGCTTCAGATCAGGAATCACGGTAGTGCAGTACAACCACCTGCATTCGAGCTTCGGATCGGCCAAGCAGCGGGCGCGTTGATAGCGGCGCTGCCATGGCGACTCTCCTTGCGGATGTTGACGAGCATTGCGGAAAGAGCAGTCCCCTTCTGGGAGGGCCTCGAGCGGGATTTTCCTGATGGCAACCCTGAGTTCCTTGCTCGCCTCACCGCCCACGAGCGCGCTCAAGTCGAATTTGCCCAAAGAGAGCTCGGAGGAGATGGCGGACGTTCACTGGATCCTGTTGTGGCGCTCATACGAAGGGACTTTGTTTCAACGAAGTCTCGAGGCAGGATCACCGAAAAGGTGATAGATGCTCAATAACTCCCGGGCGCCTCCGGTCTCGAGGTAAGCCTCTTGAGCCGCCAAGACGGCGTCTGAGCTTCTCGCCAAAGTGGACGAGTACCCCTTGCTGGCCATCCGAACGGGAGACAAGGGTCGTTCGCTTGCCTGGGCATCTGACATTGGCCCGTATTGGCGCTCCGAAGGCTTCGCCAACTGGGAAGGCTACGCTCGGTTGTGGCGCCAGTAGGTGGAGTGGTTGGCGGGAATGCGCTGAACGCTCAACCGGTCCGACGCCCCCAAGGCAAGCGTCTCAGTTGATATTCACAGATTGCAATACATCTACTCACGTTCTTTATGAAGTTCCCCACAGTCGCACTCCTGCTCTTGCACTAACCTGAAATCAGTAGTGTCAGGAGAAGAACATGATCAGGACAACGACGACAACACTAGCCGTTCTTATGCTCACCGCGTCTTTTGAAGCAACCGCGCAAAATTGTAGCAAAGAAGTCGTCTTCGAAGGGGCGGCGAAGCCTTCCCTGGCGGTAGGACCCGACAACCGCCCTCGGCTCGCCTTCCTACTGGAAGCACAGCCAGGATTCGTAAGCTATGCCGAGAAGCAAGGCGGTCGGTGGGTGACCCAGCAGATATCAAGCGGCTATTTCTACGGCCCCATCGACATTACAGTTGCGCAGGGCCGCCCCGCCATCAACTACCATGGTCACGACGCCCAGGATCAGATGGTCGCCACTCTTCAAGGGGGAACCTGGAACGTCACGAGGATCAATCACCCGGGTCACGACGGTTGGGACAACACCATTGCCGTCGATGGCAATGGTCGTTTACACACCTTGACGACAGACCCGGCTGATTTCGGAGGACCCGGCCTGGAGTACGCTTCCCTGGTCAACGGAACCTGGCAAGTCGAGGAGGTGGGCACCGGCCCGATCATGTATGCAGAAGGCCTTTCCATGGACTTCGACGGATCGAACCGCCCCCACATTTCCTATCACAACACCGGTGAGAGATCGTTGTATTACGGGGTCCGAGAGGACGGCGATTGGCGCTTGGTTCGCGTCGACAGTGGACCCCAGGCCGGCATGTTCTCATCCCTCGAGTTGACGGGTGACGGACACCCCATCATCAGCTACGTGAGGCTCACCGGCGGGACCTCCGCAGAAATTCGCTTGGCGACTTTCTCGGATGGACAATGGAATCTCGAGACCATCGACACCGTAAACGATCTGACCATCGGCTTTTCTTTTGCCCGTAACGCCACCAGCCTCGAGCTCGAGCCTTCTGGGAATCCCGTGGTCGCCTACTCTGGGGAATCCTCCATCAAGATTGCCACCAAGGCCGGCGCTTCATGGCAAATCGAGGTCGTGGATGAGATCGATAACAACGCCGGGAGCCGTTTCGGAGAACAAGTCGATCTGGTCCGAGACCGAGCGGGGAACTGGCACCTGGTCAGCTTCGATGTCCGGTCACCGAACCCACTTTCAGGCGCTATCCTCTACTATCGGAAGAGCTCCTAGTCATCGCCTCACGATTCGGGACCCGCCAACCAACAACGGTTACATTATTCATCACCACCCGGTTTGACCTGGACCTCAACAAGGGTAGAATGCGACCGACCTAGGCTCGCAGTGTTATCTAGCCATTCAGCAGCGCTCCGCAGTAAATCCAGAACACAGCAGCCACAGATTCGCTCTAACAAGCTGATAGGGTGGCGGTTACATGATGCAATGTGCTTGCGGTCCACCGGGAATAATCTGCGCCGCCTGCCGCGACTGTCGGATTAATCCTGCCGTCTGTTTGGAGAATCAGATGGCCGGTTTGTACGCCGCGCAAAGTACAAGGAGGTAACGATGGTTTCCATTATGTCGCTATGGCTTCCTATTCTTCTTTCGGCAGTGATCGTGTTCGTCGTCAGCTCCATCATCCATATGGTATTGCCCTACCATCGCAGCGATTTCGGCAAAGTACCTGCCGAGGACGATGTGATGGATGCGCTCCGCAAGTTCAACATCCCTCCGGGGGAGTATGTGATTCCTTGTGCCGGAAGTCCAAAGGAGATGGGGACGCCGGAGTTCATTGAGAAGAGCAAGAAGGGACCGGTCGCTTTGATGACCGTGATGGCCAGTGGTCCTCCATCGATGGGCATGAGTCTGGTACTGTGGTTTATCTACTCCATTGTGGTTGGGATTTTTGCCGCCTACATTGCGAGCCGGGCGCTGGAGCCCGGAGCCCACTACTTGGGAGTATTTCGTTTCGCTGGAGCCGCCGCCTTCGCCGGCTACGCCCTGGCGCTTTGGCAGAACTCGATCTGGTACAAGCGCGCCTGGAGCACAACGATCAAGTCTACTTTCGATGGACTCATTTACGCGCTCTTGACGGCGGGGACATTCGGGTGGTTGTGGCCTGCGTGAGGAACTGACAAGCAGCGTGCGAGAGCGGCCGGCTGGAGGGACGATGACCGGCAGGCAGCCATCATGGTAGAGCTGTCTTAAAGGGAAGTAAGCCTGTCTAAACTACAACGGATTCTCGAAAGGCAGTGGCTTCATGCACTGCTCCTGGCAACCTTGCTGGCCCTGCTGGTCACAGTCAGCGGTTTCGGTGGCGTTCACGCCGGCCAACTGTGGGGCGTTGGCACCGCGACGTGGATGTGGATCTCGGTGGCATTAGCCGTCGCGCACCAATCGCTTGTCTGGTTCTGCTGGCGAACCGAGCTCCACGCATCACTTCTTTCCCGCCTCTTCGGAGATCAAGGATTTCTCCTCTATGCCGTTTGTTTTTCGATTCTCGGGATCGCTCGGGTGATAGCCGTGTTCTTACTTGCAGTGTCCAACCGTGACACGTTGCTCGTGAGTCCAATGGTTCTGAAATCTCTGGCGTTGATTCTAGCCGCTCCCACGTTCTATCTGTTCTATTCGGTCAAGCGTTACTTCGGATTCAGACGTGCGTTTGGTATCGATCACTTCGACGAAGCCTACCAATCTTTGCCGATGGTGAGAAAAGGAATCTTCAGATTTACTCCAAATGGCATGTATACCTTTGGTTTTTTCCTTCTTTGGATTCCAGGTCTCTGGTTTGGCTCTCGAGCCGCGCTCTGCGTGGCCGCGTTCAACCACCTTTATATCTGGGTTCACTACTACTGCACAGAGCGTCCCGACATGAGACGTATATACGGAGGGAGCTGATCAGCAGCCCTGCCGAAAATCACCGAAGAGACGGAATTGGTTCTCCACCACTGCTTCAGCAACAGCCGCCTCGGATAAATCCTTGAGCTCAGCTACAGCTTTTAGAGCCACCTTGAGATTTGCGGGCTCATTCCTCTCCTGTGGATCCGGACCGAGGACCGGAGAGTCGGTCTCCAGAAGGATGTTCTCGATGGGCAAGCGACGAACCAGCTTCTGCTTTTGCAGAGAACGTACTACTGACGGTGGAATAGAGAAGAAGTACCCCGCTTCGACTCCCGCCAGTGCGCTGGCGGCCCGTCCGTCGAAAGCATGCATCAAAACAGACCGGGCGCCTTGATTGAGCAGGAGCTCTAGGGCTCTCCGCCCCGCGGAGCGTGAATGCACATTCAGGGGAAGACCGAGCTCCATGCTGAGACGAATGAAACCCCCAAAGATATCGCCCTGAACCTCCTGGTCGTGCTCTTCTTTGACTTTCCAGTGATCGAGGCCAACCTCACCTATGGCGATGATGCGGCTCTGATTCCGACGGATGAAGGCGACCAGTTCGTCAGCTTTCTCCAAGTCGATATGGGTCGGGTAAAGACCGGCCGAAGGCCACACCACGCCGGGATGTAATTCGGAAAGCTCCAGATTCTTCTGGGCATCCTGGAGTGTTTCGCCGACCGCCACCACTCCGCCCACCCCGGCGGCCCGAGCACGCTCGAGAACTGCATCCCGATCCGGGTCGAAGACTTCGTCTCCAAGATGTGCATGGACATCGAGCAATCTCGGCTTTTCCGTATAACTCATAGGTGGGTAAGGGCGGGCTCAGCGTTGGTTTTCCGGGTAGATCCAGCTCATTGTTTCTTTCGGAGCGGAAGGCTCGTAAGAGTCATTTTTCAAATGCTCCTCGACATGGGGAGGAAGCAAGAATGCGGCGGGAAACTGTTCAGGAACCAATGCTTTCAGCGGCCCGCTGAGCTTGTCCGCCCGGTCCCTCAGGGTCTCCGTCGGTACCTGCCGAAACTCTATCTCGTCCGAGGCGAGCATGAATCCATACTCGCAGGCAAAAGAATCGATGCAGGCGCGGTACATCTCGACGTGCTTGAAAGACCGAGTCAATTCTCGATAAAGAGGCGCGACTCTATAGGTAGGCCGGGCCAGCTCGCCAAAGAGGACGACGATGCCACCCGGGGCGAGTGCCTGGCGAGTCAAAGGAATCACTTTGCGGTAAAGGTCGAGCGACCCCGGCCCGTAAACGTCCAGCAAGTCCGCCAGCACGATGTCGAAAGTGCCGGGAGAGCCCGAGAGATAGGTAAGAACATCCTCTATCCGTAGATGAGCCCGTGGCTCGTCAAAGCTACCCCGGTGGAGGTCGGCCAGGTGCTCCCGGCAGGCATCAACGACAACGCCATCTATTTCCACGAGGACTACTTCTTCCACCCGGCAGTCGCGTAAAACCTCGCGTAACGCTAGCCCGTCGCCACCCCCCTGAATCAAAACCCGCTTTGGTTGAGAGTGGTAAAGAAGAGAGGGAAGGGCGAGGTGCTCGTGGTAAACGAACTCGTCTTGTTCTACGAACTGGATGTTCCCCTCCAGGAAGAGCCCACGGCCGAGCTCCGGCAGACGAGCTATTACAATTTCCTGGAAAGGTGACCGCTCACGAAAGATCCATTGCTCGATACCCAGCAGCAGATGCCGTCCGGGGCTCAGCCGGTCCCACGACGCCGCGATCCAGTTCTTGAACATCCATGTGCTCGACATCGAGCCTCCGTTTCAACTCGTCAAGAGCGTCCCAGGCGGCGCCCCCGCAAGTGAAGATATCGACCGCGGCGTAACCATACTCCGGCCAGGTATGGATGGACATGTGGGATTCGGACAAAAGCACCATCCCCGTTACACCGCACGGGGCGAACTGGTGTATGGCGATCTTGATGACAGAGAAGCCGCCTTTATGACAAGCGGCAAGAAGGCTTTCCCGAACATGGTCGGGATTATCGATTAAATGTGGGTCTTTTACCCAAAGCTCTGCAATAAGATGATTTCCAAGAACAACCCGCTTTTCCATTCCAAGGATATCCTCCAAAGGAACCGAGGAGCCCCCAAAGCGGTGGTCACACGCTCCCCGAAGCCAGCCTCTAAGAAACACCCGCTCAAGTGGTGACTAATCGAGCCAGTGCTTCCCCCAACGAAGCGTTAAGCCGAGCTTCCGACTCGGAAAAGGTTAGGTTTGGGGCCTCTCAGGCCCTCGAGCGATCGCTCACCCCCCTCCCTTCAGCTTTGGACGGCGCGAGCCGTCCGCGATTCGAGGGACCGCATTTCCAAGCGGCAAAAAGGTAGTCCGATCCGCAGCTCTTATGAAAGGACGGCCCCCCAAAGACTAGAAAAGCCCGACCCGTCTTTGGACGAGCCGGGCTCCTCATGTCTTTATTCCCGGCAATGACCTACTCTCCCACAGAGTCGCCCCTGCAGTACCATCGGCGCTGGAGGGCTTAACTTCCGTGTTCGGAATGGGAACGGGTACTAATCGGCCGTGAGGCTTGACCATAGAATTTATTGAGAGCAAAAACGCTCACTCACTGAAATTGCAGTGTTTGGTGAAAACCCATTATCCGCCTCCGCTTACCTTGGAAACGAGGGAAAGCTACGGCGGACCCGCCGAAGCCTTTGGCGAAGGCGGGCCAGATATTCGAACCAGTTTCCCGGTGATACTAGCGGAGGGGTCGCACCCGTTCCCATTCCGAACACGGA
>PVMS01084744.1_pt1 | contig 11566 bp, 10 predicted proteins | sample 1853461 | NCBI WGS metagenome assembly PVMS01 (sample SAMN08582032, study PRJNA380276) | Marine sediment metagenome, whole genome shotgun sequencing project. | isolation source: ocean sediment barecode stripped | collected 2017
AAAACTGCAACTTTAATCAGGTTGGGTTTTGAAATTATCTGATATAACTAATTTTTTCCCCCGTCCTAATCTTGGATTGCGTTTGGGAGCCGTAATCCTGGCCTTGGTGTTATGGACTTTCGTAGTCAGTAATAACAGTTATTTTATGGTGCTTAACATTCCGATTGTAGTACGCAATCTTAGTGTCCAGAAAGCATTACGAGAAGAAGTCCCCAAAGTGGCTCAGGTTCGATTCTACGGAACTGGTAGGGCACTTTTCAAAGCCTACTTATTGAAAGGTTTTTATGATGAGTTCAAACTGGTTGTGGATTTGGAGCGCATATCTGATGAATATGAATTCTTTTTAAATGACTATTTCAAGGACTATCCGCAAAAAGTTGTTGTCCCGTCGACATTCGGCATTGAATATGTCGAAGTCGTATTTCCGACTGAAATAAAAATTAGCCTTGACGAATATTTGGTCAAAACCGTCCCGATTGTACCAGATATTTCAATCACAACTAATCCGGGTTATGTCGTTGTTGGTGGGATTACTGTGGTCCCTGATAGTGCTACTGTTGCCGGTCCCATGGAAATTATTGAAGAGTTATCTCAATTGGTCACAGTCAGCGATACTATTAGTTCTGCCATAACTCCCGTTACGAGACAAATTAGACTTAAGAATCTTGGCAACCTGGTCCAGTTTTCACCTGAAAATGTAAGATACCGAGTTGATGTTCAAGCTATTAGTGAGCGCATCGTGAGTGAAGTTCCTGTTAAAGTATCTAATATTTTTCCTGGATATCGTGTTTTTGTTAGCCCGCAAACTGTTTCGCTGACAATAATTGGTGGGGTCAGTCGAATCATTGAAATTCAGCCGGAAAATATTGATGTTACAATTGATTTTAGTACGCAATGGAATTCCGAAATTCAGTTCTATGAGCCGGCCGTAATTGTCCCAACTGGTGTAATTGACTGGCAGGATCTCTCGCCGCGAAATCTGGAGTTGATCGTTACAAGGGAAACCAATTGATTGTTCTGGGCATCGAAACCTCTTGTGATGAAACGGCAGCAGCGATATGTGCCGATGGCAAGATTCTAACCAGTATTATCAGTTCCCAAACAATTCACAATCAATATGGCGGCGTAGTACCGGAACTGGCATCCCGTGAACATGAACGTTTACTGAATGAAATTGTAGTACAAGCGCTCACCAAAGCCAAAATTAAGGTTAATCAAATTGAGGGCATTGCTGTAACACAGGGTCCCGGTTTAGCAGGAACATTATTAACTGGCGTTTGTTTTGCAAAAGGATTGTCGCAGGGTTTACACATACCAATTGTCGGAATACACCATTTAGAAGCCCATATTTTTGCCAATTTCATAACAGACCCCCAATTGCAATTTCCATTTATATGCTTGTTGGTTTCTGGCGGGCATACCCAATTGTGGAAGATCACAGGCATGAATGAATATCAATTGCTTGGTGATACACGTGATGATGCCGCAGGAGAGGCATTTGACAAAGGTGCTAGAATTCTAGGATTGGGGTATCCTGGTGGTCCTGAAATCGAAAAATTATCAAAGGATGGAAATAAAAATTCGATTAATTTTCCACGGGCCTTTCAAAATACCGATACTATCGAATTCAGTTTTAGTGGATTAAAAACTGCTTTATTGTATTATATGGATTCATATGATTACCAAAATACTGAAATATCTATCAATGATGTTGCAGCCAGCTATCAACAGGCAATTATTGACAGTTTGGTAAATAAACTGGTTCTTGCCGTTAACCAGACTAATTCTACAACCAGCATTATTGCAGGGGGTGTTGCCGCCAATCAGCAATTGCGAAAAACTGTTTTTAATCATTTGCCGGACCATAAAATACTTTTTCCAGAAATAGATTTATGTACCGATAATGCTGCAATGATTGCCTTTCTGGGCGAGATGAAATTGAATAAAGGGATTACAACTCAAATTGATTTTAATATTGAACCCAATTTACAGCTGAATTAATAGATGAATATTGTCCTCTACCGTAGTGTGGATTACTGGTTGATTGGATTAATTATTGCGTTGGTAATATTTTTTTTATGGAACGTTCGTGCATTAATTAAATATAAAAAGACAATATTATTAGTCGTTCTCAGAGTCTTAATTATTGGCACATGCATTCTTTTACTATTTCATCCACAATTGCTTATTCAAAAGGGGTCTACAACTCCTCAAATTTGGTATCTATATATTGATAATTCAGCGAGCATGCGCTATCATTCAAATACTTCTTTATCATCGCTAAATATGTGGATCGGAGAATTAATCGACGAATTTGAAAATAAGAATATCGCATTTGAAACATTTCATTTTAGTTCTGAGGTTGTAAATGTTGATGATAAATTTGCGATTACAGCCACTGGATCATTAACAGATCTGGGAAAGGTTAACGATCACATCAATAATAATGCTGAATCATTAGCGGGCGTTATAATTATCTCTGATGGTCAAATCACAACCGGCGAAGTTGTGCAGAGGAAGCGCCGAAATTTTGATATACCAATTTATATTATAGGAATTGGAGATACATCAAAAATGGTTGATGTGGCAATTACAACTGTCGATGTTCCTTCTTTTTCAATCAGGGGCGAACCTGTTTCCGTTGAAGCAACCATCAGCTCAAAGGGAATAAAAAGTAAACGATTTAGTGTATCATTATTTAATGGAAATGAACTGATCGGTTCTCGCAATGTCAGGATAGAACCCAGTGCACTTAATAATTCTGTTTATTTCCAGTTCGTCCCCAAATCAATCGGAACAAATACTTATCGGATTCAGGTTTCATCTTTGACAGACGAATTGAATATATCAAACAATCACTATCTTTTCACACTTTCAGTCTTAAAAGAGAGATATAAAGTTGCGCTGGTTACGGGAGTACCAAATTTTAATACATCAATTTTAAAGAAAGCTGTCCGGGGAATTAATCGATTTCAATTAGATCATTTCGTTCAATTTGAACAGGCATTCAAGCCGCCTTTTAAACAATTTTGGACGACTCATTATGATCTAATAATCTTTGATAATTTTCCTATTAAAGCCCTCGGATCACAGTGGAGCAGGCTACTGCGGGATAAATTACTAGCGCAGCAATCTGCGAAAGCATGGTTTTATGGTCCCAATATTTCAAATGAAGCGGCCAATACATTTGCGAAATTTTTTGAGATTAAAAATTTATTCCAATTTCTAGATTCTTATCAAAAGCAATCATGGACTTTCACGGATGAGGTAGAGAAAAGATTGGACATCAACGTAAATGTTAACGATTTATCAAAATTTCCACCGTTAAAATTAGGATTGCAGTTAGGTTCAATGGAGGATAATTTTTTCAAATTAGCAATTGTACCGCCACCAATTGATATTCCCGTATGGGTATTAACTGATAATGCTGTCCGCACATCAATTTGGACAACTCCAGATTTATATCAAATTCAATATCAGCAGATGGGCTATCAGGAACATGGACTGCTGAATTCATTATTAATCAATGCATTTGAATGGTTGGTGGAAATGTCGGGGCATGATAATATGCATTTTAAGTTAGATAAAAATTCTTACAACCAGGGAGAAAGAATAAATATTACAGGGAATTATGCTGATCAGAGCAGTACAACAGCGAATGTACAAATCAAAATTCTCAAAGGAACAATTTTAATTAAAAATGCTGATTTGATTTATAATCAAGAAGATAAAAGATGGGAAGGTTCGATATGGGCTCCTGCAGCCGGGCAATATAATTATGAGGTTATTTACAAAGACAATTTTAACAAGAATATTCAGATTGGTGATTTTCTGGTTCAGGAAAGCCAGATAGAATTGAATGATGTTCGACTGAATGAAATAATATTGTCGAATTTCATTATGACAGCCGATGATCGTTTTTTAAACTGGAGTTCCAGATCTGCACTTTTCGAAAAAATAGCGCCGGTGGAAGATCAGAAATTTCGTGAAGTTGCAATAGATTTATCCAGAAAGTGGTTTATCATGGTGCTAATAATTGGACTGCTCACAATTGAATGGTTTTATCGCCGAAAAACTGGATTATCCTAATTTGAAATTCGTTTTAATTACAGACGATATTTTGTACTTTTATTAATATAAGGACGATGTAAAAAAATGCGACACATTACAGTGATTGGAACAGGTTATGTTGGACTTGTAAGCGGGGCCGGCATTTCTGATTTTGGCCATAATGTGATATGTGCCGATATTGCCGAAGCAAAAATTACAAACCTGAAAAAAGGTGTAATACCAATATATGAACCAGGATTAAAAGAACTGGTTAAGAGCAATATTGATTCAGGGCGGTTATCATTCACAACAGATGTATCACAAGCAATTAAATCAGCCGATGTGGTGTTTATTGCAGTTGGTACGCCTGAAGCCGCAGATGGGAAAGCAGATTTATCAGCAGTGGAACAGGTAGCTCAAACAATTGGGGAAAATCTTAATAATTATAAAGTTGTTTGTACAAAAAGTACTGTTCCAATTAATACTGGTGATTTGATATGTAAAATAATCAATAAATATAATTTGAATAATATGGAATTTGATTATGTCTCAAATCCCGAATTTTTACGAGAAGGGGCTGCCGTAAAAGATTTCATGCATCCCGATCGTGTAGTCATTGGAGCCACCAGTGATAAGGCCTTCAAGATAATGCGCGAGGTTTATCGACCTCTATATATAAATGAAACACCGATGCTCCACACAAATGTCCAAACTGCAGAAATGATTAAGTACGCTAGCAATGCCTTTCTTGCCCTTAAGATCAGTTATATTAATGAAATTGCAAATCTTTGCGAGGCAGTTAATGCAGATGTTCATGCTGTCGCCAAAGGTATGGGGATTGACGGCAGGATCAGTCCAAAATTTCTACATCCCGGCCCAGGATTTGGCGGATCGTGTTTTCCAAAAGATACCAAGGCACTGGTATCTTTTGCTGAGGAGCTACAATCACCCATTAAGACAATTGCCGCCGCCATTGATATTAACGCGATGCAAAAAATGAGAATGGTTGATAAACTTATCAATCTTATGGGTGGCAGTGTACATGGAAAAAATATTGCTGTACTTGGATTAAGTTTTAAACCGCAAACAGACGATGTGCGTGAATCACCTGCCCTAGATATGATTAAAGCTTTGGTCGATGGGAAAGCAAATGTAAACGCCTATGATCCGGTTGCTATAGACTCCATGAAAATATTTATCCTGACATTAACTATCACAAATCATGGGAATCGGCCGTCAAAGACTGCGATGCAGCGGTTATAATGACCGAGTGGAATGAGTTTCGGGGCTTAAATATTAAACAACTGAAGACCTTGATGCGTGAACCAATTTTGCTTGATACTCGTAACATCCTTAATATGCATGAACTGCTTAGAAATGGATTTCAATTTGATAATGTAGGTAGGCACGGTACCGACCAGGATAAATGAATATTATAAAAACAGCTCTAGATGGTGTACTGGTTGTTGTACCAAAAATTCATATTGATACGCGCGGACATTTTTTCGAGAATTATAATAATCACGATTTTCAAGCACTTGGATTGCCGTATAAATTTGTGCAGGACAATCATGTATTTTCAAATAATCGTGTTTTACGGGGATTGCATTATCAAGTACAATACCCCCAGGGAAAGCTCGTAAGAGTTACGCAAGGCAGTGTATATGACGTTGCAGTTGATATCAGATTAGGGTCGCCAACCTTTGGTGCATATATGGGCTTGGAATTGACCGCTGAGAACAAAAATATGTTATTTGTACCGGAAGGCTTCGCACATGGATATCAGGTTATTTCGGATACTGCTGAAGTACAATACAAATGTACTCAGTTGTATCATCCCGATGATGATTTTGGAATTGCCTGGAGCGATCCTGAAATTCAAATAAATTGGCCACTTGATAATCCGCTTTTATCTGCTAAGGATAAAAAATTACCGGTTTTAAAAAATGTTCCAGATGATCTTCTTCCTGTCTATGGAAAAAATTTATGAGTAAGACGTACTTAATTACCGGTGGTTGTGGATTTATTGGTAGCAATTTTATCCACCATATATTAAGTGTGGAAGACGATGCAAATATTGTCAATCTTGATAAATTAACCTATGCTGGAAATCTCAAAAATCACGCTCATCTTGAAAGTAATCCGCACTATCATTTCGTTAAGGGAGATATATGCAATCAGGATTTAGTTGAGCAATTATTCGAAAAATTCAATCCAGACTATTTGATAAATTTTGCTGCTGAAACACATGTTGATCGCTCCATCGGCAAACCAGATGATTTTATTAAAACAGATATATTAGGCACCTTTTCACTATTAGAAGCTGCCCGTAAAAATGCTTTGAAATGTTTCATTCAGATCAGTACAGATGAGGTGTACGGCAGTATTTCTGAAGGCAGTTCGCTGGAAACTGACCCATTAATGCCCAGAAATCCTTATTCGGCAAGTAAAGCCGGAGCCGACCGACTGGCATATTCTTATTTCACAACTTATGATATACCAGTCATTATTACACGTGCCAGCAATAATTTTGGAAAGTATCAATATCCTGAGAAGCTGATTCCATTGTTTGTAACAAATGCGATCGACGATTTACCATTGCCGATGTACGGAGATGGTAAAAATATTAGGGATTGGTTATATGTAGAAGATCATTGTAACGCCATCTATTTTCTGTTGAATAATGGAAAAAAAGGAGAGGTTTACAATATTGGAGGCGGCAATGAAATGCAAAATATTGAGATCACAAATTTAATATTGCGAAGTTTGAACAAACCTGATAAACTCCTAAGATACGTAAAAGATCGACAAGGACACGATCGTAGATATTCCTTAAATTGTGAAAAAATTGCTCAGTTGGGGTGGGTTCCTATTGAAGACTTTAAACCAGCATTGATAAAAACAATTGAATGGTATCTATCAAATGAAAATTGGTGGCGGGTTATTAAATCCGGTGAATTTAAAGATTATTATAAGGCTCAATACCAAGAATTATAGAGGGTAATATGAAGGGAACAATTTTATTAACAGCAATTTTTTGTTTTTCTTTGTTGAACGCACAGATATTGGGAGATGATTACTTAGAATCGGAATCCCTGCAATTAGATTTACAGGCAAAAAATGCTGTCATTCAACCGGAATTGAATTTATCAGAAATGGAAATATTTTTGCCGCTTGAGCATCCAGTGGATCCTGCTGTATACATACTTGGCCCAGGGGATGTTTTGAGTGTAAATATTCTTTCCATTGAAAATATCAGTATACCGATAAGGATCAATCCAACTGGTGATTTGGTCATACCTTCTGTAGGTATCGTCAATATTACAGGCCTTACTATCAATTTGGCCAGAGACAGAATTGTATCGTTTTTTAAAGAGAACGGACCACAAAATGCAGTTATTGACATAACGTTATCGGGAATCCGCACTTTTAAAGTTTTAATTACTGGTGCAGTGCAGAATCCTGGATTTACCCAAATAACGGCGGTTGAAAGATTATATGATGCAATTTTAAGGGCCGGTGGTATGCAGAAGTTTGCTCATCCAGATATTATTCAATTAAAAAGAGACGGTGAAAATTCTGACCTGTTTTTAAAGAATTTCCTGACTTCGGGAGAGCTTAATCAAAATCCTCATCTGCGCGAAGGTGATGTAATTCATGTTCCCTATAATCAATTTGCAGTTCAAAAGGGATATACAAATGAAAACTATAATCGTCATCAGGTAATTGTCACTGGATTTGTTGGACAAATAAACTCTACACGTGCCTTCAACTATTTTCCCGGTTACACGGCCAATGATTATTTGAGTTTAGTGGGAGGACCAAAGGAAAATCGGATTGGATTTTGGACAGGTAACAAAAGCAAAACAATAATTAATAGAGCTGACGGGACTATTATTAAAAGAGCACTAAATGAGATAGTACTGCCAGGTGATGTTATTGAAGTGCCTCCCTCAATAGCATATAGAGTACTTGGCGGGGAGAGTATAATAAGGGCTATCACTGCCATTGCATCAGTTTATCTAGCATATGAAGCAGCAAGGAAATAATTAAATGAAACAAACAAAAAACACAGATGTAAATGAAAAATTTCAGAATTTGATTCAATTATGGAAAATGAAAAAATTTATATTTTGGAACACATTTATATTTGCAGTTCTTTCGGTCTTAATCTCTTTATTGATGCCAAAATGGTATGCTTCTAGTGCAGAAATTGTGTCAGTCGGTAGTAACACCTCCAGCTTTCTATCAATGCTTTCGGGAATGCCCATAACCGAATTTGGATTAGGAAGTCTTAATGAGGATATCAGCAATTATATTGCAATCATAGAGAGTCGAACAATACGCGAAAAAACTGTTAAAGAATTTAATCTAATTGAAAGATATAAATCGAAAGATCTGGAGTTCGCAACAGAGGCCCTCAGCGAGAAGGTCACCTTAACCGTCTCAGATGAGGGAACTTTGATTATAGAAGTTATTGATAAGGATCCTGAGTTAGCGCGCAATATCACAGTATTTTTATTAAATGAATTAGATATGAAAAATCGAGCGCTTGCTTCTGAGAAAGGTAAATTTAATAGAACCTTTCTCGAAGAACGATTAGAGAAGAGTTATTATGATTTAGAAAAAGCTGAGGATTCACTGCGAATTTTTCAGAAAAAGTATGGACTCATTGATGTGCCGAATCAAGTTATGAAGGCGATTGAAGTTTACGCACAAATGTATGCTCAAAAAGTGCAAGCAAAAATTCAGTATAAAGTTGCTCAGGCATCTTACAACGTTGATGACCCAAAAATTTTGCAGTATAAAATAGTGTTAGATCAATTTAATGCCATTCTGGATTCGATGATTTATTCTGGTGATGACAAAAATGTCTTAGTTGCTTTTGCAAATATTCCTGATTTAGGATTAGAATATGCTAGACTTTTTCGAGAAGTAGAATTGCAAAGTAAAATATTAGAATTTCTCTTACCGCAATTTGAGCAAGCACGAATGGAAGAAACGAAAAATACACCATCCTTGCAAATAATTGATTATCCGCAAATTGCAATAAATAAGGTCAAACCACAACGTGCTTTAATCGTTATTGCGACCACATTAATGGCAGGACTATTTTCGGTTTTTTATGTACTTTTTGAATTCAGATCAAGAGAACTTCGATACGCACTGAAAAATAAATAGATGTATCGACTACCAAGTATGTTGGGGCTCGCCGTATTGCAGGTATCCATTATTGCAATTGGTATATGGATTAATCCATTATTAATTGTATTAATACCTGCTGCTCTCCTCACCACATTTCTTCTTGTTAGAAATCCTGGTATAACTTTATTATTGCTTAGTTTGACTGCAATTATTAAGGGTTTTCTTTTGGAACAGTTCTTATTTTTTGAAATGATAGATATTTCGGTAATTCTAATTACATTATTATTATTTGGATTGATTTATTTATATATAACGAATCATTTTACAATTCCAAATGAACTTAAATTGATATTCTATTTATTTATTGCATTTTCCTTTATAATATTTTTGTCAGGATTATACACTCCTTCTCCTGAATACGGATGGATAAAAATTGGTAGGTTCATTATAATACTGTTGCCAATGTTCGTTACTCCTTTGGTACTCATTAGATCAAATGTTGATTCAATTAAACTCATGCGTATTTTAATCATATTATTCATTAGTATCATTACGGCAATGCTGATTCAACTATTATATGTTACAATTTCAGGTGGATTGATGGGATATTTAATACGAGTATCTTTATCAGGTGCTAATCCCATATCAATTGCCAGATATCTTGCAATTGGTGGGGCGTTAATTTTTCCCATTTTAAATAGTAAATCAAAGGGGCAACAATCGTTCTTAATAATTGCGTTAATCGTTACAATTTTAGTTATGATCTCAACCGGTTCCCGTGGACCGATAGTAAGTCTGTTCCTCGGGATAATAAGTTATACCTTAATTTTTGTAGCGAAAGATAAATCAATATTATTCTCCTATTTTGCTTTTGCTTTTATTGTTACAATTGTACTTATATTAATCTTACCTGAGAATTTAACATACCGATTTTATCAGGTTACCGGTGGCGATTATGTATTGACTCAAACAGGTGTTAAACGATATAGCACAATTGCGTCAAGACTGCATTTTTGGTCCCTGGCCTTTACAGGATGGTCTAGCAGTATCGGTCATTTGTTCTTTGGTTTGGGGGCAGGTGGCTTTAGCAGTTTATTTATATGGAGAGATTTTAGATGGTATCCACACAATATTTTTCTTGAGGTGCTTTCTGAGTTTGGTCTTATTGGAATAGCACTGTTTTTAACAGTCCTGATATTGTCCGCTTGGTTTATTATAAAAAATCGAGAAATCATTAGAATAAATCCTACTACACAAATGTGGATTTGTGCCACCCTAGTAACATTTTTTTCAACCCTGTTTTCTGGAGATTTAAACGATAACCGCATATTCTTTATGCTATTGTCAGTAGTGTTAGCGTCTGTTGTAGCAGATAAAAAACACTATCGCTTTAATAAGTCAAAAATAAATATCGAATTCTCAAATAGTTCGCAATTATTGAATTCTAAACAACCAATTAACGTTGGTAATTAAAAAATGATACTGTCTGTGATATTTTGGTGTCTGTCATTAATTGTTTTATATACTTTTATTGGATACCCAATAATTCTGAAATTTTTCCAAAAACTAAAGATTGATAAAAAAACCCCTTATGAGCCAACTGTTACATTATTAATTGTAGCACATAATGAGGAAAATCAGATTGTGGATAAACTGAGAAATTCTCAGCAATTGAATTATCCAAAAAAATTGTTACAAGTAATGGTGGTGAGTGATGGTTCAACAGATCAAACTGTAAAAATTGCTAAAGAATTTGATAATGTCGATATACTTGAATTATCACATGGGGGAAAAACAAAAGCACAAAATGAAGGAGTTAAATTAGCCACAGGGGAAATAATTATATTTAGTGATGCTAACAGTATTTATAAAAAATCTGCAATTCAATTACTTGTTGAGAATTTTAGTGATCCATCAATTGGTTGCACCTGTGGTGAATTGCGTTATAAAGAAAAAGATTCTCAGGAAGGATTATACTGGTCGTATGAAATTCTCATTAAACAATTAGAGGGTAGATGCGGGAGACTATTAGGCGCAAACGGTAGTATTTATGCTATCAGGAAGAGCTTATATGTACCATTGGCAGAAGATGCCATAAGTGATTTTCTTGAGCCAATTCTAATTTATGCTCAAGGAAAGAAAGTACTATACCTTCCAGAAGCAATTGCTTTTGAAGAAGAACCGCAAAATACTTTTCAACGGAAAAGAAGGATTATTTTACGAAGTTTAGTTTCTATTAAATACGCCTCACCGTATTTGAATCCATTAAGAAATAACAATATTTTTTTCAATTTTGTGTCGCATAAATTATTGAGGTGGATAATGCCACTAATTTTAATTGCTATACTGATTATTAATCTTTTAATAATCG
>PVMS01091915.1_pt1 | contig 11565 bp, 9 predicted proteins | sample 1853461 | NCBI WGS metagenome assembly PVMS01 (sample SAMN08582032, study PRJNA380276) | Marine sediment metagenome, whole genome shotgun sequencing project. | isolation source: ocean sediment barecode stripped | collected 2017
ACAAAACCCCGGTCCATCACCAAATTGGTTTTAGAGTTACCATCGCCGGCAGTTTTATGAAAATTCAGCAATTCATTTGGATCAGGGCTTGTATTGTTCAGTAAAAAACTGGAGAACCAGGCTTCTCGTTTTCTTTTTATTTCAGAAGGATATAATAAAGAAGAGGACCAAATATGCGGAGCAAGCATATTCTCCTTAAAATGGCTGTCATTTCCATCCCAGATCAATTCAAACAACCGAAGTTCATCATTCCAATCCACCATTATGATAGTAAAAGGTTCAATATTAGTGAAATCATAGTTGTAAATCGCAGCCGCTACATCTTGCTTTGTCAGTAGATCTGTCACGATCACACCACGACTCATTCGATAGTTGTTTTCACGTTCATGGGATTCGAATCCACCGTTGAGCAGGCAAATAAGTCGGTTTTGATCACTGGCACCAATCCAGGTACCTCCGGCCAGTTCATCTTTCGGAAATAACAATCTCACCCCATCAATCTTGTAGGCTTGTGGTGGCAACGTTTTTCGGTTAGGCGCTTCATCCCTGTTCGAAGTAAGGATAAAGTCATTGGTTGATCGAGGTATAAACGTGACGGTGCACATGCTTTTTGAGTCTGTTTTTAAGTAGGAAACTTACAAATAAGTTTTCAAGATAGATAATTCAAAACTTAGAGGAAATAAGAAATACCTAAAAAACAATCCCGATCCCGATAGCTATCGGGACTATCTGACCTTTGTAAATTTCTTTTTTGTTTGTTCTAAAAGTAACTTTGATTCAAATCAAATTCGATTTCAAATTTCGTACCTTTGCATCTCTAAAATTAAAACAAAAAAGTAACTATGGGAAAAGGATTTTTTGAAGTGCCGATCGCCGTAAACGAGCCCATACAGGGGTTTGCGCCAGGTTCTCCGGAACGAACAGCAGTTCTAGAAACATATAAAGCAATGTACGATAGTACTGTAGATGTTCCTTTATTCATCAACGGTAAAAATGTGAGTACGGGAGATACTGCAACCATGTCACCTCCTCACGATCATAAACATATTTTAGGAACCTACCATAGGGCTGAAAAGAAACATATCGATGACGCTATTTCAACCGCCTTGGAAGCCCGAAAAAAATGGTCGAAGATCCCATGGGAACAACGCGCAGCTATCTTCTTGCGTGCTGCGGAATTGATCGCAGGTCCTTACCGTGCGAAAATCAACGCGGCCACGATGCTGGCTCAATCCAAAACGGTGCATCAGGCTGAGATCGATGCTTCCTGCGAATTGATCGATTTCCTGAGATTCAATGTTCAATTTATGACCGAAATATATGCCGAACAGCCAGAGTCATCTTCTTCGGTCTGGAATCGAATTGAATACCGTCCACTGGAAGGATTTATTTACGCCATCACCCCATTCAACTTTACCGCGATCGCCGCCAACTTACCGGCAAGTGCTGCTTTAATGGGTAATGTAGTGTTGTGGAAACCCAGTGATAGTCAGATCTATTCAGCAAAAATAATACTCGACGTATTCAAGGAAGCGGGTGTTCCTCCGGGAGTTATTAATATGGTCATGGGAGACCCTGTGATGATAACGGATACTGTTTTGGCGAGCCCGGATTTTAGTGGAATTCACTTTACGGGATCTACAAATGTCTTTAAAGGTATTTGGCAAAAAATTGGAACTAATATTCGCAATTATAAAACCTATCCCCGCATTGTGGGAGAAACGGGAGGAAAAGATTTTATTGTCGCTCACAAAACTTCCGATCCAAAACAAGTGGCCACGGCAATAATACGAGGGGCTTTTGAATTTCAAGGGCAAAAATGTAGCGCTGCGAGTCGCTGTTATATCTCCAAAGGTATATGGAATGACGTCGAGAAATACCTGAAAGAGGATATAGCTTCCTTCAAAATGGGCTCTCCGGAAGAAATGAGTAATTTTATCACGGCTGTGATTCACGAAGGATCGTTTGACAAGCTAGCAGGTTTTATCGACCAGGTAAAAAGCGATAGTAATGCCGAAATTATCGCAGGTGGTGGGTATGATAAGAGCAAGGGTTACTTTATCGAACCTACCGTTATAAAAACGACCGACCCAAAATACACAACCATGTGCACGGAATTGTTTGGCCCTGTGGTTACCATCTATGTTTTTGATGACAACACCTGGGAAGAAACACTGCATCTTGTGGATGAAACCAGTGAATATGCTTTAACTGGCGCGCTTTTTAGTGAAGACAGATACACGCTGGAACAAGGAGTGAGAATTCTGGAAAACGCGGCCGGTAACTTCTATATCAACGATAAACCCACGGGAGCCGTTGTAGGGCAGCAACCATTTGGAGGGGCTCGTGCCAGTGGAACGAATGATAAAGCGGGTAGTAAGTTGAATTTGTATCGTTGGGTTTCGCCAAGAACGATAAAAGAAACCTTCGTTACTCCAACAGATTATAGATATCCATTTTTAGGATAATTTTGTTATTTAGAATACTACATCAAAGTGCTCACTATGAAATGGTGGGTGCTTTTTTATTTCTTAGATTTCAGCGGAAGATGCACCACAGACTTAGTCTCAAAGAAGTCCTCTTCAAAATAATTGGCTAACGGATACACTTTGGCGTTGGGAAATTTTGAAAGTTCCTCTGTCAAATCACCTCCTTTTAAATACAAGACACCGTTTTTTAATTCGTGAATACTTTTTTTCGTCACCCGGCCTTTGATCCAAAGCACAAATGTCTCCATTCGGGCAACAGCCCGGCTTAAGACAAAATCATATTGACCCGTATCGGTTTCCACGCGAGCATTGGTGGCTTGTATATTCTTCAGTCCGAGACCTTCGGAAACTTCTTCAACTACCTTTATTTTTTTACCAATACTATCGACTAAATGAAAATGTGTTTCGGGAAACAATATTGCCAGAGGAATCCCTGGAAACCCACCACCAGTACCCACATCCAACACTTTTGCACCTGAAAGAAACGAAATCACCTTCGCGATTCCCAAGGAATGCAAAACATGTCTTAAATAGAGCTCATCAATGTCCTTGCGAGACACCACATTGATCTTAAGATTCCAGTCTTCATAGAGAACAGCTAGCTGCTCAAACTGCCATAATTGTTCTTCGGAAAGATTTGGAAAGTATTTTAATATAATATCCATGTGGAGTTATTAACGGCAAAAGTAGGATATCTTTCACAAATTTTAAGAAAACCAATCTCTCTATTACATTAAAGATGTGTATTTTTGCATTTTCCTGTTTTCAGGGATCCCTATTAAATAAAAAGAAAGTGAGTATAGCACAGATCAAATTTTCAAGAGTAGATTCTGCTAAGTTTTTCAGAACTCTCAACCATCGTGTAAACAACTATTTTAAGGACAATAATATTTCCCGTAATGGAAATTGGAAACTGCATTTGAAAACGGTGATCATGTTTTCGATGTATCTCTGTCCATATTTTTTATTTTTAACACTTGATTTTCCCTGGTGGGCACAACTTTTACTTACTATTTTGATGGGTATAGGAATGGCAGGAGTGGGAATGAACGTTATGCATGATGGCAATCACGGGGCTTATTCCTCAAAAAAGTGGATCAATAAAGTGATGGGAGGCAGTATGTATATTCTAGCTGGTAATGTATACAATTGGCAGGTACAACACAATGTCTTGCATCATACCTATACGAATATTCACGGTCACGATGAAGATCTTGAAGCGGGTAGAATACTTCGTTTTTCCCAACATACGCAATGGAACCGATTTCATAGGTTTCAACATATATACAGCCTTTTCTTTTATGGTTTGCTCACTATTAATTGGGTCATAACTTCAGATTTTATGCAAACCAAACGCTATCTCGCCAAGAAATTGTCGTATGGTAAATTGCCTACCCCGATTAAACAATGGAGTGTCTTAATTATCACCAAACTGATTTATGTCAGTATCTGGATCTTGATCCCAATCCTATTTTTTGAGATCGCCTGGTGGAAGATCTTGATCGGTTTCTTTATTATGCATTATGTAGCCGGTATAATTTTAAGTGTAGTCTTTCAGTTGGCGCATGTGGTGGAAGAAGCAGATATTTTACTGCCGGATCCTTCAGGGACAATGAAGAATACATGGGCTGTTCATCAACTATTCACTACAGTGAACTTCTCAACAAAGAATAAGATCATGAATTGGTTCACAGGCGGATTAAATCACCAGGTGGAGCATCATATGTTTCCTAATATCAGCCATATACATTACACTAAAATTTCGGCTATAGTTAGAAAAACGGCAAAGGAATTTAACTTACCGTACAAAGAGTACAAAACTACCCGTAAAGCGCTTATCGCTCATTTCAAACACCTTAAACAAATGGGGATGAAGCCTGCTCTCTCTGTTTAAATGCTATGAACTCAAGACTTTCCAGGCGTGTGAATAACATGGCAACTTCTGCGACCTTAGCCATGGCGGCAAAAGCCCGCGAATTAAAAGAACAAGGAATTGATATTATTGGTTTAAGTTTGGGTGAACCAGACTTTAACGTGCCTGAATTTGTTAAAGAAGCAGCCATTCAGGCTGTGAAAGACAACTACCATTCGTATACACCGGTGGATGGATATGGTGATCTAAAACAAGCCATCATCACCAAGTTTAAGCGAGACAATAATCTAAGTTTTACACCCTCACAGATCGTGGTTTCCACCGGGGCAAAGCAATCTTTGGCAAACCTTGCACAGGTATTATTGAACGAAGGTGATGAGGTATTATTACCGGCACCTTATTGGGTAAGCTATAGCGATATTAGCAAAGTGGCAGGTGGCATTCCTGTTGAGATTCCATCAACCATCGAAAATGATTTTAAAATTGCACCTCAAGCTTTGGAAGCCGCTATTACGCCTAAGACAAAAATGATGATCTACAGTTCCCCTTGTAATCCAAGTGGTTCTGTCTATTCAAAAGAAGAACTCCGTGCTTTGGCCGATGTGTTGGTAAAATACCCTAACATAACTGTAGTGAGTGATGAGATATACGAACATATCAATTATGTGGGTAGGCATGTTTCCATGGCCTCTTTTGAAGATATGTACGATCGTACGGTGACAGTGAATGGAGTGTCCAAAGCCTTCTCCATGACTGGTTGGCGCATTGGATATATTGGAGCACCGGAATATATTGCCAGAGCCTGTAATAAAATGCAAGGACAGGTGACCAGCGGTGCCAATTGTATTGCGCAAAGAGCCACAATTGCCGCCTTGGAGAATCCACCGGGTAAAATTCAATATATGGTGGATGCGTTCAAGGAAAGGAGAAGCTTGATGCATAGTTTACTGGCTGAAATTCCAGGGGTCAAAACCAATGAACCAGATGGCGCTTTTTACTTCTTCCCTGATATTTCATATTACTTCGGAAAGACATGTCGAGGTAAAACCATCCATAATGCAGGTGATTTTGCCATTTATTTGTTGGAAGAGGCTAAAGTTGCAACCGTTAGCGGTGAAGCATTTGGCGACCCAAATTGTATTCGAATTTCTTATGCTGCTTCGAATAAAGATATTATTGAGGCAATGCGACGAATAAAAGAAGCCTTGGCATAGTTATTACGTGATTATCTTCATTTTAAGTTGAAAAATCTTTATTTTTAGGGTACAAAATACTGTACCATTGAAACGGATTGTCTTTATATTTTTCTTTGTTGTTCTTCCCATCAATGCCCAATTTGAGGTACAGAAATTTTCACTTTTTTTTGAAAACGCCGCTTACAAACTCACTGCAGAGCATCACTCAATACTGGATATCATTAAAAAATTCAATAATAAAAATGATTTGGATGTGCATATCAAGGGATATGCAAATAGTATTGGAGGCGAAAAATATAATCTCAATTTATCACAGAATCGAGCCGAAAGTGTTAAGGTACAGCTTCGCGAATTCACGATCATATCTACCATAGGGTATGGAGAATTAAATAGTGATGCCGCAAAGAATCGAAGGGTCGATATATTAGTTCATTTAAAAACAGACCACGTTCCGGTAGAAGGTGAGATCGTGGAACCTCCAGCCATCCCCGGGGTACCTCAGTCTATAATCGCTTCGTTAATGGAGCCTAAAAAAGGAGATAAAATTACGCTTCAAGGTATTATGTTCTATACAGATCGTGATGTGATCATGGACGAAAGCAAGGAAGCTCTTGAACAGTTGGTGGATTTCCTAAAGCGAAACCCTGATGTGAAGTTTAAACTTATTGGTCATATTTGTTGCGGCGACCCCATGCAGCCCGGGAAAGATCTAAAAAATGTTAGAACCGGAAAAGAAAATCTCTCGGAAGCCAGAGCTCAAGCCGTGCACAACTATTTAGCGAAACAAGGGATCAAAACAAAACGTATGCGATATATTGGAATGGCATATCGGCAGTCTACAGGGAGAGGGGATAAATTTGATAGACGAGTAGAGATAGAGATCACTTCCGTGGACTGATGATCTATCTATTTCTCCAGAAGAACGGAGTAAGAAGGATCAACACTGTAAATATTTCTAATCTTCCGATAAGCATCAATAAGGTGGCCCACCACTTGGCTGTTGCAGGCAATGCCCCATAATTGTCAACAGGACCTAAATCGCCTATTGCGGGGCCTACGTTTCCAAGCGATGTAGCAGCGCCTCCTAAAGCTGTTTCAAAATCGAGCCCCATTGCGGAGAACGCCAGTACGCCAATTATAAAAGAGAGCATATAAAGAATAAAAAACGCCAGAATATTAAAAACGATAGATTGATGTACTGCCCGTTTATTATACCGCACCGGTAAAATTGCTCTCGGGTGTAAAGTGCGTTTAAACTCCAACAGGCCGTTTTTGATCATAATAAGATGTCGCATTATTTTAATACCTCCTGCAGTAGATCCGGCAGAACCTCCTAAAAACATTAATCCGAAAAAGAAAATTGTGAGAAAAGGTGTCCAGGCAGTGAAATCGGCAGAGACAAAACCCGTGGTAGTTACAATAGCCAAAACTTGAAACAGCCCATGTCGAATGGCACTTTCAAACTTACCAAATATCATGGGGTGGTTTACTATAGTTGTTGCCGTATCAGCCTTAAAGTAGATAAAAAATACCGCGATCAAGGTCAATCCAACGATCAAAAAAGTATACACACGAAACTCCTCGTCTTTTAGTATTCTACCAAATTTGGTCTTGAACGCAAAATAGCTCAATACAAAATTCGTACCCGCTATAAACATAAATATCATGATTATGTATTGGATAAGCGGTTGTCCATTCCAATGGGCGATACTATCATTTTTAGTAGAAAATCCACCGGTGCTCATGGTAGTTAAAGAGTGATTCATAGCATCGAAAAAACTCATTCCGGCAAATTGTAATAATATAGTTTCAATGGCGGTATACCCAACATAGATAAGCCACAATCGTTTGGCCGTATCGGTAATTCGAGGATGTAATTTATTACTTCCGGGTCCGGGTGCCTCAGCTGCAAATAATTGCATGCCTCCTATTCCCAATAAAGGTAAAATGGCGATAGCGAGCACTATAATTCCCATACCCCCTATCCATTGTGTGATACTGCGCCATAAAAGGATGCCCTCCGGTAGCCCTTCAATATCGTTTAATATGGAAGAACCTGTAGTGGTGTATCCGCTCATAGTTTCAAAAAAGGCGTTGGTGAAATTAGGGATAGTACCGGTAAATATATAGGGTAAGGTTCCTGCCAGTGACATAAAAATCCAGCCAAAAGTGACTATTATGTATCCATCTCGTTTTTTTAATTCTTTTTTGTGATCACGAGTGAGCAACATAATTAAGCCACCAATGACCAAGGTGACTACTCCTGCCATGATCATTTGTTTTCCAACTCCGTCTTTATACACGAAGCTGAAGATAGAAGCCAGCAGCATGAACCCACCGTTCACCAATAACAACAGCCCCATGAGATGGGAAATGATCTTATAATTTAATCTGGAAACCGAACCCATTACACAAAGAGTTTCTCCACTTTTTTAATGGATTTTGGAAGGCTACATACTAGTATTCTATCGCCGCTTTTAATTTCAAAATCTCCCAATGCGATCATCCCCACACCATCACGGATCACCCCTCCAATAATGGCAGAACGAGGAAAATCGATTTCTCGTATCACTTTATCACATACTTTGGAAGTTGGCGATACGATGAATTCCAATAATTCGGCATTCATATTATTTAACATGGTCATAGCCACAATTTCACCTTTTCGTACGTGACGGAATATGTTATTGGCCGCCAGGAGTTTTTTATTGATCAAGGTATCGATACCTATGGACTGTGATAGTTGAAAATAATCGATATTTTCTACAAGGGCAATGGTTTTCTTCACTCCTTTGGATTTTGCTACCAAACAAGACATAATATTGGTCTCACTACTCCCCGTTACCGAAATAAACGCATCCATTTTCTGAATAGCTACTACTTCTAATAGATCCACATTTCTTCCATCACCATGAATTACCAGACAATCCGGTATATCATCGGCTATTTCAAAAGCTTTCTCTTTGTTGCTCTCGATCAACTTTACATTAAACTTACTTTTACATAGCTCTTTGGCCGTTTTATAGCCAATTCTACTCCCTCCCAGGATCATAACGTTTTTAATATCTTCTTTTACCTTTCCAGCAAGTTTAAGGACCTGTTCGACACCGGTTTCTGTAGTAGTAAAATATACCTGATCCCCTTCTTTAAACACGGTATCTCCTCGAGGTATTAATGTATATTGAGTTCCAAACCGTTGAATCCCAATAGATATAAAGTCAAGCTCGGGATACAGCAATCCCACTTCTTTTACGGTTTTACCTACAAAGGCAGCTGTACGAGCCAGATGCAGGCCGATCATTGTCAACGCGCCGCCTTCAAACTCATAGGTATGGTCTAAACCACTTTTATTAAGGAGTAATTGAATTTCAGCAGTTGCCAGGGATTCCGGTGAAATAAGTTCGTCTATGCCAAATTTTGTAAACCCCACCTCGTCTTTATTATTAATAAATTCAACATTATTGATACGGGCAATGGTTCGTTTGGCCCCCAATTGCTTAGCCAACACACATACTGTGATATTAGTAGTTTCGGACGAAGTGACCGCTACTACTAAGTTGGTTCCATCGACTTTAGCATCCTTTAACACCGAAATCGAGGTCGCATCTCCCCTCACTACGCGAATATCCAGATGTGTATCTGCGTAGGCGAGGGATTCTCTATTAGGATCAATAAGTGTAATATCCTGGGACTCGAAAGAAAGGAGTTTTGCTAAATGAAATCCTACTTCACCGGCACCGGCAATAATAATTTTCATATATCTAAGTAAGCAATAAGTTGTACAAAGGTAGGTAAATTTGAAAAACCTTCAGATAAATCTGTGGCTAAAACTGTAGATGTATGGCCATAAAGACCAGACTTTGCCCAATTTAACCCATGAACGCAAGAGTTACATGAAATTCAATCTTATAAACTGCTCAACACCTCAACATTTAAACTAAAAATAATTAGCTTTGCACCCCTGCCAAAGGAAGGCAGAAGTTAAATGGCAATGGAAGAAAAAGTCACGCCTTATAAAGATTCGAACACGGGGAAAAAACAGCAGATTGAGAAAATGTTTGATACTATTTCCGGAAATTACGATGGTCTTAATCGCGTAATTTCTTTAGGTATCGATGTGAAATGGCGTAAAAAAGTGTTGAAACTCGTAGCTGAAAACAAGCCGAAAACCATTCTCGATATCGCTACAGGAACCGGAGACCTTGCCATTCAATTTGCTAAAAAGACCAATGCTGAAAAAATCGTAGGTTTGGACCTTAGTGAAGGAATGTTATCGATTGCGAGAAAGAAAGTAGCAAATTTGGATATAAAGAATATGATCGAATTTGTTAGGGGTGACTGTGAAGCGCTTCCTTTTAAAGATAATTTGTTTGACTCTGTCACGGTTTCCTTCGGAATACGAAATTTTGAGAATTTGGAGAAAGGTCTTTCAGAAATATATAGAGTTATGCAACCCGGGGGTCATTTTGTTATATTGGAAACATCGGTCCCTGTTCATTTTCCCTGGAAACAAGGATATTATATGTACACCAAGGGAATATTGCCTTTAATAGGAAGACTTTTTTCAAAAGACCGGGTAGCCTATACATATCTTAGCAAGAGCGCGTCAGTTTTTCCGTTTGGGGAGAAACTCAACAATATTTTAAGGAAAATCGGGTTTATAGAAGTTGAAAATAAACCGCAATCCTTTGGTGTAGCTACCATTTATACAGCTACCAAATAATTATGAATAAACTATTTTTTCTATTAGGTTTTTTACTGCTTGTACAAAGTGTACAGGCACAATTGTTTAGTAAAGAGAGGCTGGCAAATCTTGAAACATTTGACAACCGATTTCTCTCGTGGGGCTATTATCTTGGATTTAACAGTTACGATTTCAAGTTTGAATATAAAAACCAAGATACCGATGCTAATACCGATATTCTAGTAGATACTCAGGGTGGTTTCAACGTTGGACTGGTAGGGGATATGCGGGTTAGCAAATACATCAATTTACGTCTGGAACCGGGACTGTATTTTACGCAGCGAAACTTGATCTTCCCAAACTTTTTGGAAGAAAGAGATGCGATAAGAAATGTGAAATCCACCTATATCCACATTCCGTTATTGGTCAAAATTTCCACTAAAAGACTCAACAATATCAAGCCGTTTATTGTTGTTGGAGTGTCGCAATCTTTCAACTTGAGCAGTAATGAGCAAAATCCTGAGGATAATAATGAAGGGCAATTTAGAATGACCGATGGGACCAATTACCTGGAGCTTGGTTTTGGTATTGATCTATACCTGTTCTACTTTAAATTCACTCCCTCCATTCGAGGCGTTTTTGCATCCAGTAATGAGCTTGTTCCGGATGACGACCCAAATAGCCCCTGGACTTCTAATATTAAAGACATGGCTACCCGAGGTATTTTTGTCAACTTTACCTTTCAATAGTATTTGAGTGGATTAGAATAAATATCCAAATTGTTAAATGAATTATTCGTTGTAAATTTTACCCACAATTTTATAAACTCCAGCACTCTATTATACTAACTCACTACAATACTGCTTCTACTCGCTTCCATTTCGTCTAAATTCACTTAGCAAGATTCCTGTAGCTGTCGCCACATTTAAACTTTCAGCCGTATCATTTTTACTGAAACTTGGGATGGTTATTTTTCTCTGGATCAGAGATGTAATGTTTGGAGAAATTCCACTGGCTTCGTTCCCCATGACCAAAATCGCATCCTGCGACAGTGTTTCAGCATATATACTTTCACCATCCATAACCGCGGCATAAATAGGTAAATCCGTATGCTGTAAATGTGTCTCAAGATCTACATATGAAACCGTGACACGAGCTATAGAACCCATGGTAGCCTGAACTACTTTTGAATTGTAGCAATCCACGGTGTCCTGAGAACATATAAGGTGTGTGACTCCAAACCAATCGCACAACCTGATGATCGTCCCTAAATTCCCGGGATCTCGTATTCCATCTAATACCAGTAACAATCCGTTTCGTGGG
>PVMS01180386.1_pt1 | contig 11565 bp, 9 predicted proteins | sample 1853461 | NCBI WGS metagenome assembly PVMS01 (sample SAMN08582032, study PRJNA380276) | Marine sediment metagenome, whole genome shotgun sequencing project. | isolation source: ocean sediment barecode stripped | collected 2017
CGCCAGGCCAGAAAGGCCGAACGCTATAAAAAGCATCAGGAGCGCATCAGGGAACTCGATATTGGGCGGGCCCTTTATTATTATGATGATTACACTCACAAAATTGATGAAACCGATGCTTTATTAAAAGATTTACAGGATACAGACATTGTTCATACATCCAGGCTGAGTAAGCTTGATGCCGCAGTTGAAGAAATAAAGTTCCAGCGCTCCCAGAAAGATCAGGAAATATCAGACCAGAAGTCCCGCAAGTTCGAAACACAGCGTAGCATAGACCGAATGGAAAATGATCTGGCACACCTCCGCAAGGATGTGGAAGGGCTTAAATCCGAATTGGCAGGGCTTGAATCTGCTCAAGAAGACCGTGAAGAAAAGAGCAGAAATTTAACGTCCGAAGTTTCCCAGGTTGAAAATCAGAACAAAAGCATTTTTGCGGAAATAAAAGCTGTAAGGTCTACTCTTGATCAGGAGCGATCGGCCTCGCAAGACATAGAAGATCAATTGTCAGTGTTGAATCAAGAACTTGAAACTTGCAAAATAAATCTTATGGACCTGATTGCCCGGGAAGCTCAATATAAAAATATCTGTCAAAACGCTACGACAAACAAGGAAAGTCTAAAAAGACGCCTTAAAATGATAGCTAAAGAAGAAACCGCAACCAATCTGAAGGTATCAGATCTCCAAAACAAAGAGGCCAAAGCCGAAAAAAAACTTGCTTCATATAAATCGGAAATAGATGATCTGAGCGAACGTATTGACATCATTAAGGAGCAACTCGGAGAAAAAAACAAGACACTTGGCAAGCAGGTAAAGCACGTACAGACACTGGAGCTTGAACGAAACCAAGCCAGATCAACGTATACCACATTAAAGAAAATGGAAGACAACTTCGAGTGGTACAAAGACGGTGTCAGGGCCATAATGAAAGAAAGAGCCTCTTATGGAGATCAGGACTCGGATAACGGATTAGAAAGCCCCGGCAACAATGGTATTCTATGTTTGATGGCAGATATCGTCGAACCGGAACCTTCCTTTGAAACTGCGGTAGAAGCTGTTCTTGGTGAATCCTTGCAGTACATTCTTGTAGAAAATCAAAAAGCAGGACTTGACTCTATCGACTATCTCCAAACAACCGGAGCAGGGCGCAGCGGCTTTATTCCCGTTACAACAGTCAAAAATATTGCATTTGATCGTATGAGAAAGCCCGAACCACAAAAAAAGCTTTTGAATCATATTTCTGTTAAACAAGGGTTTGAAAAGCTAACAGAAGTTCTTTTAGGACATGTCGTTGTTACCGAAGATATTGAAGAGGGCATCAAGGTGTTCAACAGCAATGGCGCATTGCAGACCGTTGTTACTAAAGACGGCGATATAATTTCACACCAGGGCATCATGATAGGCGGCAGCAAAGACAATTTGTCGGGTATTCTTGCAAAAAAGCAGGAGCTTAAGGATATCGATCGTCAAATCAAAATGTTAAATCGAAAACTCGAATCAGCCCGCCATGATCAAAAAGAATTGGAATCAGAAGTTCGAATCATAGAAGGCAACCTGCAAAAACTTATAGAACTTAAGAATAAGGCCACGCAATACGAAGTCGAAGCAGAAAAAGCTCTTTATAAAGCAACCGAAGACATTAAACTTTCCCGCCGCCATTTTGAGATCGTTAGTTTAGAACAGGAACGACTTCTGGGTGAAGAGAGTGATATTGATGAAGAAATGGCCAAATACGACAAAGCAGTGGCTGAAATCGAAAACGATGTCAAGGCGGCTCAAAACAGGGTATCGGAAAAAATGGAACATGTCAGCATTGTTTCATCTGAGGTGGTAGATTTTAATCAGAGAATCGTCGATTACAAGCTTAAACTGACGGCTTTAAATGCCAGATTGGAAAACGGCAACAACACTTTAAAGCGGCTCAAGGAATTCCAAAATGATGGAATAAAACGGCTCGAACAGCTTGCCATGGAAATTTCCCAAAAAAAGCAAAAAAGGACCGCATCTAAACATAAAATAGAAGAATATGGGCAGGTGCTTTCCGGCATGTATGATGAAATGAAGCGCTTTGAGCAGGAACTCGAAAACAACGAGGCGGATTATCATGCCATTGATGCCAAGCTGCAAGAGAGCGACATCGCCATATCAGACATTCAAAGCAAGCGAGAAGAAACTCTACAGAAAATCCGCTTGCTTGAGGTTGAACAATCCCAGCGTCACATTCAACGGGAAAATATTGCAAATCGCCTTAGAGAAAGTTATCATAGCCCGATTGCGGCATTAAGGGCAGAATTCGGCAAGATGTCAAACAGGCCGGAGTTGCCAGTAGATGAAACGGAGGATGAACTTGCCAGGCTCAGAAAAAAGATTGCGAATATCGACGATGTCAATCTCGGGGCCATAAAGGAGTATGAACAGCTTAAAGACCGCTTTGACTTTCTAAATAAGCAGCGTGACGATCTAGTAAAGGCTGTAGATGATCTTCACAAAGTTATCAACAAGATCAACAGGACAACCCAGGAGCGATTTCTAAAGACTTTCGATTTAGTCAACGAAAAGCTGAATGAAGTGTTTCCACGTCTTTTCGAAGGCGGCTCCGCAAAGCTCGTCCTGACAGAGCCGGATAATCCCCTTGAAACAGGTGTAGAGTTTATGATCCATCCTCCAGGGAAAAAGCTGACCAGAATGAGCCTTCTTTCCGGAGGAGAAAAGGCACTTTCCGCCATAGCTTTGATCTTCTCCATCTTTTTAATAAAACCTGCATCTTTCTGTCTTATGGATGAAATTGATGCACCTCTTGATGATGCCAATCTTTTTCGCTTTAATGATCTTTTACAGATCATCGGAGCAAAATCTCAAATAATCATGGTAACACACAATAAAAGAACCATGGAATTTGCCGACACCCTGTTCGGTATAACCATGGAAAAAAAGGGAGTTTCCAAGATTGTTTCGGTAAACTTTCAACGTGCTGAAGGATAAACACACTATAGTACCCTCAAACAGTGTCCCACTTTAAAAACGGATTACCTGAATGCCTGCGGGACATTCTTTCAAGAAGCTAAATTGACCGACTCGCAAAAGACTTTAAATATTTTTCCCGTTTTGTTTACGATCAATTAGGGTTTTAACTAAACCATCTAAATAAAAACCTAAAATCTATCATGGCAGATCAAGCAGATTCAACCGGTATTTTTAAACGTCTGAAAAACGGACTGTCAAAAACCCGCAAAATTCTTTCAACCGACATTGATGAACTCTTTGCAGGCAACAGAAAAATTGATGAGGAACTGCTGGAGGAACTTGAAGAACTTCTGATTACTTCGGACATCGGTGTGCAGACCACCATGGATCTTATCCAGGGCATTTCAAAAAAGTCTTCAAAAATATCAGGCGCTGATCAACTCAAAGAGACTCTAAAAGAAAAAATAATTTCATTTCTGGATGTAAAAATGCCGGCTCCTCAAAAAATTGCTCCCAAACCCCACGTCATAATGGTCATCGGTGCAAACGGTGTCGGCAAAACTACTACAATAGGGAAACTGGCTGCAAAATACGTTGATTCGGGGAAAAAGGTTATCATAGCTGCAGCCGACACTTTTCGGGCGGCGGCAATCGACCAGCTTGTGATTTGGGCTCAAAGAGCAGGTGTTGAAATCGTAAGGCACAAGGAAATGTCGGATCCTGCCGCTGTTGCATATGACGGCATTGAGGCAGCGGCTGCCAGGAGTGCGGACATTGTTCTTGTTGATACAGCAGGGAGGCTTCATACAAGGAAAAACCTGATGGAAGAGCTCAAAAAGATAAAACGCACCATTTCGAAAAAACTTCCAGAAGCTCCCCATGAAATTCTTTTGATTCTCGATGCCACAACAGGTCAAAACGCTCTTTCCCAGGCCAAACTGTTCAATGATGCGCTTGGCGTCACAGGAATTGCTCTTACAAAGCTTGACGGGACAGCCAAGGGAGGAATCGTTGTCAGTATTTGCAGTACACTTGAAATTCCGTTAAGGTACATTGGAATTGGTGAAAAAATTGAAGATCTGCAGGAATTTGATCCTATCCAATTTGCAAACGCCCTGTTTTAATAAAGCCTTCGTCTGAAAAAATACTTTTCAAAAAGCTAAAACAATATTTTTCAATTATACTGTGCTCATCACGTACTGAAAACACAGGATCTTGGGGAATTACTTTTTATAAATGCAGTTATGAAGCTGGTTTCCGTAATTTATACGCAAAAAAGTGTTGTGGGATGCTGTTTTATATTGACATGAAAAATAGCATGATATATGAATCCATTAATACATGGGCTTAATTGATATCAATCAATAAACAAACAAGGGGGGGGCATCATGACAAAGGCAGAATTGGTTGACCAGATGGCAAAGGATGCAGGCATATCTAAAGTGGCTGCTTCAGCTGCACTTAACTCTTTCATGGGCAGTGTAACAAAGGCCTTGAAGAAAAAGGACGGTAAGGTAACGCTGGTCGGGTTTGGTACTTTTTCAAAAGTTCGTCGAAAGGCTCGAAAAGGACGCAATCCTCAAACAGGTGAACCGATTAAAATTAAAGCAACAAATGTTGTAAAGTTCAAGGCCGGCAAACAACTTAAAGATGCGGTATAGACGATAACTTATAGGCGGCTTATTTTGCGTTCGTTGATAAATTAAGCCGCCTTTTTAATATGTGATTTCAAATATATCAAACTCACCTTTGTAATCTTCCCATTCCACATCCACACTGTGGACTTTTGCAATGGGAGGACCTTCTTTGCACCACTCAATAATTGAATCGACTTTTTCTTTATTGCCTTCAAATAAGGCTGCAACAGTTCCGTCGCGTTGATTTTTTACCCATCCGAAAACACCATATCTATCAGCCGCATGTTTTGTCTCCACTCTAAAAAAAACGCCTTGAACTCTGCCGCTGATTACGACACGGGCTCTTACATTTTCTTCCATGCTCACCCCCTGCAGTTGAATATTGTTGATTGACCGGTATGCTCCCCGCCGCGAAGCACTGCCGTAAGGCAGAAACCCCGCCCTTTAGGGCGGGGAGCTTCACTATTGAAAAGTAGAATTTGATAATCTGGATTGTTTTTTTTGATGATATTTGACTGATACTTAGGCAGAGGGTCAACTCTTCATAAAGTGTCTGACCTATATACCGTAAATTATCAATCTTTAATCATCAATTGTCTCAAGATTGTCTCATCAATGATTTCAATCCCCAGGTCCTTTGCATGTTTGAGTTTGGAACCCGGTGAAGATCCTGCAATAAGATAATCTGTGTTCCGGCTGACGGAACTGCTAACCTTGCCACCTGCCTCTTCGATGACTTTCTTTGCTTCGCTCCTTGTCATGTTTTCCAGCGTGCCGGTCAAAACAAATACCTTACCTTTCATTGGCCCCTCTTTTTTATTATCTTCCCAAAGGATCTGGACGCCGCCGGCGATTATGTCTTTCACTGCTTGCAGGTTTTCATCCTGTTTAAAAAAATTTACAACACTTTCTGCAACCACAGGGCCTATCCCTTCAAAACCTTTAAGATCATCCGTTGTGGTCCGAAACAGTTTTTCCAAGCTTTCATAAGTATTTGCAAGAATAAAGGCCACATGTTCTCCGACATGCCGGATTCCGAGACCATAAAGAAAACGATTTAAAGTGATCTGCTTACTTTTTGAAATAGCAGCAATAATATTTGCGGCAGATTTAGGTCCCATCCGTTCCAGATTTTCCAGTGCATCTTCATTCAGTCGAAAAATATCAGCATAGGAAAAAAGCAAACCTTTGTCGACAAGCTGCTCGACAAGCTTATCTCCCAGACCGTCTATGTCAAATGCGCCCTTTGATGCGAAATGCTTAATCCGCTCCTTAACCTGGGCTGGACAGGCAGTGTTAATGCATCTTAATGCAGCCTCATTTTCAGCGCGAACAACCGAAGCACTGCAAACAGGGCATTTGAGTGGCATTTTGAATGTTTTTTCTTCTCCTGTTCTCTTTAAATCTATGACCTTGACAACCTCGGGAATCACGTCTCCGGCCCGCTGGACAAGAACCGTATCGCCTATTCTAACATCTTTTCTTTTGATTTCATCCTCATTATGAAGTGTTGCGCGACTGACCTTGGCGCCACCAATAATTACAGGTACGAGATGAGCAACAGGTGTAAGGGCACCGGTTCTTCCAACCTGCACTTCTATGTTAGTTACACGAGTCGTCTCCTGAAGCGCTTTGAATTTATAGGCAATGGCCCACCTTGGGCTTCGGGAGGTTGCGCCAAGGTGTCGCTGAATAATTAGACTGTCAACCTTGATCACCATTCCGTCAATATCGTAGGGCAATTGATGCCGCTTTTCAACGAGCTCTCTGTAATAGTCAAGAACCTCCTCAATGGTGGCTTTGGGTTTGATAAGAGGATTAATTCTAAAACCTAAGTTCCGCAAAGTTTGCAACATCTCCCAGTGCGATTCTATAACAAGATCAGCGACAATCCCTACACCATGGAAAAACATTTCCAAAGGACGTTGAGCCGTAATTCTGGAATCGAGTTGCCTTAAGGACCCGGCAGCAGCATTTCTGGGATTGGCAAACGGTTGTAAATTCTGGCCGAGTCGTTCATCATTTAATCGCCTGAACCCTTCCAGATTTATAAAAACCTCCCCCCTTACTTCAATAAGTGTTGGGATGCTTTTGTCCTTTCCATTTTCGATCAGTATAGGCACTGATCGTATGGTCCTTACATTTGCTGTTATATCTTCACCATTGATACCGTCACCGCGGGTAGACGCAGTGACCAGCCGGCCGTTTTCATAGATAAGCTCAACAGCAACACCGTCCAGCTTCGGCTCTGCGGTGTAAATAATATTATCGTCTGTATGGAGATTTTTTTTTATTCGGCGGTCAAACTCAATGATGTCCGTATCGTTGAATCCATTATCCAGGCTCAGCATGGGAAGAGAATGTGCAACGGTTTCGAATTTGTCGAGGGGAGGGGCCCCTACACGCAAGGTCGGGGAATCCGGACTTAAAAGATCTGGATAGGCAGCCTCCAATTGTATCAGATCCTGCATTATCCTGTCATACTCAGAATCGGATATTCCAGGATCATCCAGAACATAGTATTGGTAGTTATGCCTGTGAAGCGCTTGTCTTAAATCTTCAACTTTTTTTATTATGGCAGGATTTACATGTTTTTGCATAAACGGCTTATCACCTCGGCAACAGCCTTGCGGCTTTTTATGAAGCGTTTTTCACGGAACCCCGGTCGCCACTTAAATGTCGACAACTCGTCGGAGACCACGAGGATTGCACCTATTTCAACATGCCGAAACTCTCCCACTGTAAAGAGCGCCGACGTTTCCATCTCAACCGCCAATACAAGGTTTTTCTGAAAATACTCAACCTTTTTACGGGTTTCTCTGTAAATAGCGTCAGTAGTCCAGACAGGGCCTTCTCTAAAACCAATACCTTTTGTGCTCAGGGCCGACTTTGTCTTTTCTACAATAGATGCTGAAGGACACGAAACCAAGAGCCCATCAAGCGTATGGCCTACACATTCGACAAAGTCGCCCCGATTTGCCTGCTGTACATTATTTAATTCAGTCGAGTGTGCAGGCCCGTTCCTATAATGCTTTGACGTCCCTTCATCAATAACAGCAGATGTCGGTACAATGACATCTCCGATCTTAACATCATGTGAGACAGCTCCACACCACCCGACAAATATGAATTGTCGTGCTCCCCAACTTATCAAATGCTCAAGCAGTATAACGGCGTAAGGCGAACCGATCAAGGGACCTGCGATTGCAAACCTTTTGGATGAACCATTTTCGATATAGATTTTGCTCATCAAAATGTTCCTGGCTTTATCTTCACCAAGGTTCATCAAACCACAAAGCAAACCAAGATCATCCTTAGCTGACACCATAACGGCAAATGGTCCTAAGTGGGGAGCGTTTTTTCCTGTCAAGGGGTATGTGATAGCATCATCAAATTTCATATTGTCGATTGTTGTAGCTTACACCCTGATTGAGCGAAAGTAGAGGATGCTCCAGATCTAAAAATATTTTCCCCGTTTTGTTAACGATCAATTAGGGTTACAGTTTGTATAATTATACCGGCCCTGCCAATCTTGCAAGTTCATCTTTGGCTTCATCAATAATTTCGTAAAACCACATCAAGTCTTCTATAGTGAGACGGCCCGCCTTGCGCTGGGATTCTTTACCGTCTTTTCTCATATAAACCCTGGGTCCGATCTGGAGTTTAGGCTCGCTGTCGCCATATTGATTAATTGAAACAACAAGTCCGGTTTCTTCACATTTCCACATCTTTAGAATTTTATCCTTTTGCGTGTCGAATGCCATAATATCCTCCGGTTAAATCTTTAACGTTCTTGAACTGGAATTAATAAAGTTACATGAACCTATCTCAAAAATAAGATTAGTGTTTAGGGCAAGGTGCGAGACGGTGAAAAAGCGGAGCATACACGTAGTATGTGAGCATTTTGAACCGTTTAGCAACACCGCCATGGGCACTTAGATTGTTTTTGAGATAGGTTCATATATGGTTTTATAGTTATACTCTAAAATTATGTCAAATTCATTCATTATTCGGGCCAAATAAATTTTCCTTTAAGATGTTTTTGTGATATTTTAAAATATAGAGAATCCGGTCATTGGTGCCCGAATTCTTTGCTTACTGGTTTGGCAGGCCCGAAAAAATAGGAGGACTATTCATGGATACCAAATATTATATCGATTTGGAAAATAAATTAGGTGCTCATAATTATAATCCTCTGGATGTTGTGCTCAAGCGCGGGGAGGGTATATGGGTCTGGGATGTGGAGGACAACAAGTATATGGATTTCCTTTCCGCATATTCGGCAATCAATCAGGGACACTCTCATCCTAAAATCATGCAAGCAATGATAGAACAGCTCCAAAGGCTGTCTCTTACCTCGCGGGCTTTTCGTAATGATCAGTTGGGGCTCTTTTATAAAGAAATCTGTGAGTTGACAAACACTCACAAAGTTCTGCCCATGAACAGCGGTGCAGAAGCGGTAGAGACCGTTATAAAGGCTGTTCGCAAATGGGGGTACAAGATCAAAGGTGTTCCTCAAGACCAGGCTGAAATCATTGTCTGTGAGAATAACTTTCACGGAAGGACCATATCAATTATCGGGTTCAGTACCGATAAGCGATCAAGGGACGGATTTGGGCCATTTGCACCGGGGTTTAAGATCATTCCTTTTGGTGATGTAAGAGCCCTTGAGAATGCCATAACTCTCAATACTGTCGCATTTCTGGTTGAACCTATTCAGGGAGAAGCAGGGGTGATTATTCCACCGCCGGGCTATCTGAAGGAAGTTAAGTCTATTTGCGAGGCTAACAACGTTGTCGCGATTTTCGACGAGATTCAAACTGGACTGGGAAGGACAGGCAAGCTTTTCGCTGAAGAGCATGATGGCATCGAAGCTGATGTTACACTGATCGGCAAAACGCTTTCCGGCGGGTTCTATCCAATATCAGCGGTCTTGTCGAATGCCGAGGTTTTGGGCGTCTTTATGCCCGGGGAGCACGGAAGCACCTTTGGCGGTAACCCGCTGGCCTGTGCAGTAGCCCGTATGGCCGTTAAGGTCTTAATTGAAGAAAATATGATTGAAAACGCCGCCGACATGGGTGATTACTTACTGGCTCAACTAAAAGCAATAAAGAGTCCTTACATCAAAGAGGTCCGGGGTAAGGGTCTTTTGATCGGCATTGAGCTTGTTCCAGAGGCAGGTGGTGGCCGCCGCTTTTGCGAAAACCTTATGAAGAGCGGATTACTGTGCAAAGAAACCCACGAAAATGTCATCCGCTTTGCACCCCCTTTGATAATTACCAAGGAGGACATCGATTGGGCTATGGAGATAATCGAACCGGTTCTTGCGGGTGATTTTCCCGTTTAATACCCTACTTGCCTAAAGTGAAAGCGGGGCCAGGTATTTATTTTTGCGCTTTTACAAAAGGAAATACGTCGGTCACACCGAGAATGTCCGTTATCAGTAAGACCAAAAAAATCAGCACCGCTGCACCAACTATAACGCCTATACCATTACCACCTGCCGGAAGCTGGTCGAACCGGGCGGCGATTTCCGCAACTTCCTGGTCAGTGAGACTGTCAACACGTGCCTTTGCTTCTTCAGGATTCACGCCCCAGGTCTCCAAGTGTTTGCGCACTTCAGAACGATCGAGCAACATATGCAGTCGATTACGTGTGATATCCTGCTGTTTCTGTTTGAGGATTTCAGCAGTATTTATCATTACAGCATGGGCCGGCGCAGAAATAATAGTGAAAGCAAAAAGAGACAGAATTACCAGACAGGCAACGGGTTTTCTCAGGTGTCGCAAAGATTTCATTTTTTCTCCTTTCCTAATGATGATAAAAAATAGTGTTTATTTTAACAACTTACGGCATACGAATTCATTAAGTGCTTCCTTTGCTTATTATTATATTTGTTCTAGCGCTGTCAATTATTTTTGACCAAGAACCTGTAAATATAATCGAGGTGCTATAAAATTATGCTCAAAGAATATACTTGACAACAGAAATATAAGACAATATATTCTTCAAAAAGAATATAGGAGTTTTCATTGAAAGATTTTGTCAATGTCATGAAAGCACTTTCCGATCCGAACCGGGTCAGGATCGTCAAAATGCTTCAGCATAAAACACTTTGTGTCTGTGAACTCCAGGCCATATTGCAAATCGCACAGCCCAGTGTTTCCAAACACCTTAAAATACTTGAAAATGCCGGACTTGTAGAATCAAAAAAAGATGGTTTATGGGTCAATTATCATCTTACGGATGGAAGGTCCTCTCCTTATGTAGCCAGCATTCTGGGGAATCTCAGGCACTGGATGGAGGATGACCCCGGATTAACTGAAAACATTAAAAAACTTCCAGATGTTCGACGGGAAGATATATGCAAGAAATAATATATGTATAGCTAAATAAGCATATACCTATTTGCCCTGCTCGAAACCGATGTTATATTCTAGGGACTGTAATTATGAAAGAACGCTCAAAATTATTAATTATCGCATCTATCTTTCTTGCCTGCTACTATATACCCTGGGACAGTTCTAATATACGGCAGGCCGGGCTTGAAGCCTTCATGATGCTCCAGGAATATGCACGCGAACATGTTTTAACCTGTCTGATTCCCGCTTTTTTTATTGCAGGAGCAATTTCTGTCTTTGTTTCTCAAGCTGCTGTGCTTAAGTACTTCGGGGCTCAGGCCAAAAAGATCCTCGCTTATTCAGTAGCTTCTGTATCAGGGACAATACTTGCGGTTTGCTCTTGCACGGTTTTGCCGCTATTTGCCGGTATATATTCCCGCGGCGCCGGGATTGGTCCGGCAACCGCCTTTCTGTATTCCGGGCCTGCCATCAACGTGTTGGCTATTACGTTGACAGCAAAAATACTTGGATGGCAGTTGGGTCTGGCCCGTGCCGTTGGTGCGATTATTTTTGCTGTTATAACCGGGCTTCTCATGGCCTTTTTCTTTCGAAAGGATGATGCCAAA
>PVMS01027484.1_pt1 | contig 11563 bp, 10 predicted proteins | sample 1853461 | NCBI WGS metagenome assembly PVMS01 (sample SAMN08582032, study PRJNA380276) | Marine sediment metagenome, whole genome shotgun sequencing project. | isolation source: ocean sediment barecode stripped | collected 2017
CGTGACCGAACGCAGGCCAAGCGCCTTGATCGTGAGTAGCCCAGCGGCGCCGATGACCGACGCGATCAGAAGAACCACCCCCCACCAGCGTCCGTACCAGGGTTTCGGTCGTTCGGTCACAGCGGGAGTATTGCACACAGCCCCGAATCGTTACATGCCTTCACCCAACGGCATGTCGAGCACCACGATTTGGCACAACCCTGGTTGCAGTAAGTCACGTCAGACGTTGCAGCTCATTCGCGAGCGCGGCATCGAGCTCTTCGAATAGCCATGGACGTTCATCTTCTCGCCACGCTCCCCCTCTGGCTTGCAGCGTTTCTGCTGTCGCTCACGTGCCACGAGGCGGCGCACGCCCTCGTGGGTAAGCTCGGCGGTGATTCGACCGCCGCCGCCCAGGTGACGCTCGACCCATTGCCACACATCAGGAGGGAACCGTTCGGCACGCTCGTGGTTCCTGTCTTGTCGTTCTTCCTGAACGGCGGCGGCTGGATGATCGGTTGGGCCAGCGCACCCTACGACGCGGCGTGGGCGAAACGTCACCCAAGGCGCGCCGCCAGCATGGCCGCGGCGGGTCCGGCGGCGAATTTTGCCCTAGTTTTGCTCGCCGCCCTAGCGATCCGAATTGGAGTCGAGACCGGTTACTTCACGCTGCCCATCGACGGGCTGAGCCTCGAGACCCTGGCGGTCGCGCCCTCCGGCATCGCCAAGGGGCTGGCTCTCTTCTTGAGCGTTCTGTTTTCGATCAACGTGGTCCTCGGAACGTTTAACCTCATTCCGCTGCCCCCGCTCGACGGGTACGCGATCGTCCCTCTGATACTGAACGACCGGCTCCGCGACAAGTGGTTCGGACTCTTCTCCGGCGGCGGCTCGCTGATGGGCCTGATCATCGCGTGGTTCATATTCGGTCGCTTGATACCACCGGTGTTCAAGGCGGCCATCGGCGTGCTGCATTGGGGTATGTAGCCGGCGTCCCGTGCTATTGTGAGCCCGTGCGATGGATGGGGGCGGTACTCGGGTGCGCATTATGGCTGACGGCGTCCGTCTCAATGGCCGACGCGGCAGACGCTCACTATCGGCTCGCCAAGACACTACGCGCTCAGGGCCAGTACGAGGAGGCGCTGGCGGAGATCGACCTCGCGGTAGCCGCAAGGCCGACGTATGCGCAAGGCCATCTCGCCCGTGGTTCGATCTTGCGGAGGCTCGGTCGATTCGAAGCCGCGCTCGGGGCGTTCAGACGCGCGATTGAGCTCCAACCCAAAGATGGTCGCGCCTACGGTCTGGCGGGAGCCGCCCTGCTCCGGCTCGACCGCCCGACAGAGGCGGTGAAGTACCTCAAAAAAGCTACGGAGCTCGAGCCCAAGCACACGAACCATTGGCTCAACCTCGGTGTTGCCTACCGCAGATCAAAGAACAACGAAGCAGCGATCGCGACATACCAGAAGGCGCTGAAGGTCGTCCCGAACGACCCGCAGCTGCTGAACAATCTTGGCGTGGCGCTCCGCAAGGCACGACGCTACGACGCGGCGATCGAGGCCCACGAGCGAGCGAGCAGAGCGGCCCCGTACGACCCGGACATCTCCCGCAACTTGGCGATCTCTTTGCGCGGCGCGAAGCGGTACAAGGCCGCGATCCCGATCTACATTCAAGCGATCGAGCTCGGCGACGGCGGCCCGGCCGACCTTCTGTTCGACTTGGCGTCTTGCTACGAGAAGGTTGGCAACACGAAAATGGCGATCGCTACGTTCGAGCGATACATCCAAGCCACCGAAAGAAGCGAGCCCGAAGCAGCACAGCGCGCGCAACGCGCCGTGGACAACCTCAAGAAGAGATAGCGAGATCGCGAAGCACGGCGTTCGCCGCGTTGTGGCCAGCCGCTCCTACGACCGACCCGGCGGGGTGGCAGCCCGCTCCGCAGGCATACAGCCCGGCCACCGGTAGTCGATAAGGCAGCCGATCGGCGAACCCGAAGCTGTTGTCGACGTGATGGATGTGCCCGGCGCCTACAATCAAGACGTCTACCGCACACTAGTTGATGAAGAAGCTGAGGCCGGCTTCGATGCTCCACGCGTGGTTCGGCGCGCCGGGCGGCATCTTGAAGTACCGCGTCCACCGGCCGCGCACTTCCAATCCCAACCAGTCGAGAAAGCCATACCCAAGGCCCGCGAACGCGCCGACCGTGCCGGTGCCCTCCACGTGGGTCACCAACGGGACGCCGAGATACCCCCCCGCGAACGCGCCCGAGAGCCGAAGGCTCTTGATGTTACCCCGAAGCGCAAGCACGGCGCCGCCGCCGAAGCCGGGGTCGTCGAGTGGCCAGCTCTTTCCGAGCCATTGGAAGTAGCCGCCGATGTGCAGAGGCCCCGCCACGCCATAGGATCCGTCTAGCCAGAGGGTCGGCTGCCATTTTCGTTGACCGTTGAACTTGGATACGGTGCCACCGAACACTCCGTCGAAGACGACGAGATCATAGGCGTCTGCGGAGGCGGTCCGGATACCTCCGAGCAGTACACAGCAAAGCACCAATGAGCACAGCAGGACTGGCATGAGCGCGGCTCGCTTCACGCCCAAGGCTGTTACCACAGCTCCGATGGGCGCCCGCAAAACCTGCGGGACCGGGGCTGCGACTCAGCCCGCTATCGCCGCGACGATGACGTCCGAGACGTCGAATTGCCTGAGGAAGTCCGTGCGGGCTTCCTTCATTTGGCTGACCCACTGCTCGTAGTCGGCACGCCGCCCACGCCCCTCGTAGAAACGGCTGGGGTTCAGAATCTCGGCAGGGACCTGGTCGACGAGGCTGGCGTTTTCGGGAGCGTCGACGTCGACTATCTCGTAGCCGAAGTCCGGGTCCTTCTTCCATTTGATGGTGCCGCTCAGGAGTGCCTCGAGCATTGCGCTCGAATGGCGGATCTTCACCTTGAGCGCATTGTTCTCTTTGGCGTCGCTCGCCTCGCCGCCGATGTAGCCGGTGTTCATCAGCCACATGGTGACGCCCGGCATGGTCGCGGCAAGCTCTGCGAAGCGTTTCGCCTGCAGCCCGTGTTTCGCTGGGAAGAACGGCTGCGTGAATGGCGAACGCGTCTTGCCGCGGTCCTTGCCTGCGGCGCTCGTCTTCGAGGTTTCGCCGAGCATGAAGTAGCCAGCGGCCTGCTCGGGCGACGTGAAGCGAACGATGCCTGGCATCGCGGCGTCGCGCCCCTCGTCCCGGTTGAGAATACCCATCGACTTGACCTGCGGGACGTTGTGCAGATCGGCAGCCTCGGGGATGGAGCTCATGGGCACGATCGAGCGGCCGTTCTGTGTCCAGACTACGAAATCCCAGCCGTCCGCTGGAATGCCCTGGCTATTGACCACGTCATCGACATTCACGCCGCCTGCAATGTACTTGTCGACGTTTTCCGCCTTGGCACCCGTAGCGATCAGGATGTCGCGAAGGCGCGTGACGTCCTCGACGCCAAGCACACCCTTGATGAAGTCGAACGAGCCATCGGCCTCGAGGAAGACGTTCTCGAGCCAGGCATCGCTACCGGTGGTTGCGGTGAACAGAACCGGCTCGGTCTCGAAAGACAGCCCGTCGGTCTTGGCGAAGCAGCCGTTCTCGGTGATCGAAAGTGCCCCGTGCGGCCACAGCGCCACCATGTCGTCCTGAATCGGCTCGGTGAGGTCGCCTTGCTTTGAAAACGTGGTAGTCGTCTTGCCCGTCCCCGACAGGCCCATGATCGTCATGGTGAGCTTGCCGCCATCCGCGGCGGTCACAGCCTTGGCACCCGCGTGAAGAACGAGCCCGCCCTTCTGGTACACGTAGTGGTTGAGCATGCGGAGGATGCCCTTCTTCGACTCGCCGAAGTAGTCGGCGCCTATCACGTGCGTCGTCCAATTCTCCATATCGACGATGATGGCCTGGCCGCCCGACATGTCGTCGAGCTTCAAGTCCGGCGTGTAGTAGAGCCGGAAGGTCGGTTCGAACGCTGAGGCCAACTGCTCCTCGGTCTCGACATCGGAACGGGGGAACGCGAGAATCTGCTGCATGCCTGCGATATTCGCGCCCTCGGGGGTGTACAGCCACGTCGTACCAAACGAGCGGTCGCCCAGTCCCACATAGCCGTCGATGGCGATGAGCTTGCCCTTGTCGGCGATGTATTTCGCCTGGCGCTCGATCAATCCACGGGCCGTGTCCGGGTCCATGATCTGATGGCTCCACCGATCTTCGGTGTCGATGATGTAGGTGTACTTGGCCATCCGCGCTTTGTTGCGCGACACCTTGTTGATACTGCCCGCCGCCGTCGGTTGGACACACGGGGTGTGTGCCATCGCGAGCTCACGGAGCTCGGGCTGACCGGGGTTCTCAATATACTCGACGTCGAAGGGACGGGGGTCTCGGGTCGCCATACTCTCTCCGCTTTCTCAGACAGTGCCATATGACAATGTTTCACGGGTGTGTCCAGGAGCAAGGAGAGTTGCCGGGCACCAGACTCGAAGTAAGCTGCACGCCGTGCGCGCGGTGCCTCTAAATTCTCGCGAAGCTTCATATTTCGAAGAGTCGAATTGGAGCGATTGGCGCTGGCAAGCGCAGCATTCGGCGACGAATTTACAAGCCCTCGACAACGCCCTGACCCTCACGGATGCGGAACGAATTGGCGCGAGCCGCGCGATGGCCGCGGGCCTGCCGATTTCGATCACCCCTTACTATTTAGGGCTCTGTGACCCGGTCGACCCGGACTGCCCGATTCGCCGCCAGTGCATCCCTCGCGCGGAGGAGGCGATCGCGGTCAAAGGCGACCTCCGCGACCCATTGGGTGAGGAGGCTCACGAGGTCGCCCCTCACCTGATTCAACGCTACCCGGATCGCGTCCTCTTGGTCGCCACCGATCGCTGCGGCGTCTATTGTCGCTTCTGTACGCGGTCGAGGCTCGTCGGCGACGGCGGTGGAGCACGCTCGATGGCTGCCCTGCGCCCCGCGTTCGAGTGGATCGAGGCCCACCCGGAAATCCACGATGTCATCGTGTCGGGCGGCGACCCGTGCGTGATGTCCACCGAGCGGCTTGCCAGGCTCCTTCGGCGGCTTCGGGGCATCGACCACGTCGACTATGTGCGCCTCGCCACGCGGGCGCCGGTCACCCTCCCCCAGCGAATCACCGAGGAGCTTTGCCACGCCATTCGTGAGAGCCACGACGCCACTTGGGTGATGACCCATTTCAACCACCCGAAAGAACTGACCGACGAGGCACGCGCAGCATGCGCGCGCATGGCGGACGCCGGCCTCCCGGTGATGAATCAAACCGTCCTGCTTCGAGGCGTCAACGACGATCCCCACACACTCGAAGCATTGTTTCGAGGTCTCGTCCGGTCGCGTGTTCGGCCTTACTACCTCTTGCAAATGGACCCCGTCGGCGGAACCGGGCATCTACGGACGCCGTTGCGGCGCGGCATCGAGCTGATGGCAGCCCTTCAAGGACGTGTGAGCGGAATTGCGCTCCCCAAGCTCATCGTCGATACGCCAGGCGGCCTCGGCAAGGTGCCAATCGGGCCGAATTACCTCGTGAGCGAGGACGGCGGCGTGACGGTGCTCGAAACGTTCCGCGGAGATCTCGTCGAGTACTACGACCCCCCCGAGCTCTGAAACGCTTACTTTGTGCCCCCGCCGCGTGGCAAGGCCCCACGGTTGTTGTAGAGGAGGACCCATGCAACGAGCTCTAACGCTCCATCAAACAACCATCGGGAAAAAGGTGATCATGGCCCTGTCCGGCGTGATCATCGTAGGCTTCACGATCGGGCACTTCCTAGGCAACCTGAACCTCTACCTCGGCCCAGAGGCCATGAACGGCTACGCCGAGAAGCTGCAGAGCTTGCCGCCTTTGGTATGGGGAACACGTCTGGTCCTGCTGTTTGCTGTCGCCGCACACATCTGGGCGGCAGTCTCGCTGTGGGCCCGCAATCTCAAAGCTCGAGGCTCGCGCTACGAGAAGCGGAAGGACCTCGCGACCGACTACGCGGCGCGGACGATGTACTGGTCAGGTCCGATTCTTTTTCTCTTCGTGGTGTTCCACCTATTGCACTTCACGATCCTGCCAGCACATCCCGGCGATGTGTATCGCAACGTCGTCGAGGGCTTTCAGATCCCGGTGATCGCGGGGGTGTACATCGCAGGGAACGTGGCCCTCGGCTTCCACATCTTTCACGGTATCTTCAGCGCGTTCCAGACGCTTGGTGCCAGCCATCCTCGGTACGACACCTATCGCCGCGATGCAGCCATCGCGATTTCCGCCACGATCACCATCGGTAACCTGTCGTTCCCGATTTCGGTGCTCGCCGGGCTAGTCACACTGTAAAGGTCGTCATGGAACTTCGATCGAACGAACCGACCGGTCCCATCGAGAATCGCTGGGAGAAACACAAAGAGGCGAGCAAGCTCGTCGCTCCAGCCAATCGCCGAAAGCACACCGTCATCGTCGTGGGGAGCGGACTCGCCGGCGGCGCGGCGGCCGCTTCGCTCGGCGAGATGGGCTACAACGTCAAGTGCTTCTGCTACCAGGACAGCCCCCGACGCGCGCACAGCATCGCCGCACAGGGCGGGATCAACGCCGCGAAGAACTACCAAAACGACGGCGACAGCGTTTACCGCTTGTTCTACGACACGGTGAAGGGCGGCGACTTCCGTTCCCGTGAATCGAACGTCTATCGGCTCGCCGAGCTCAGCCTGAAGATCATCGACCAGGCGGTAGCGCAGGGCGTGCCGTTCGCTCGCGAGTACGGTGGCCTGCTCGGGAACCGCTCGTTTGGGGGCGCACAGGTTTCACGCACCTTCTACGCGCGCGGGCAAACCGGTCAGCAGCTCCTGCTCGGCGCATACCAGGCGCTCAGTCGGCAGATCGAAGCAGGCACCGTCGAAATGTTTCCGCGTACGGAAATGCTCGACCTCATCGTGCACGACGGCCGCGCCCGCGGCATCGTCACGCGCTGCCTCACGACTGGTGAAGTCCGACCGCACATCGCGGACATGGTCGTTCTTTGCACGGGCGGATACGGCAACGTTTTCTACCTCTCGACCAACGCGAAGGGCTGCAACTGCACGGCGGCTTGGCGAGCGCACCGCCACGGCGCCGCGTTTGCAAACCCCTGCTACACGCAGATCCACCCGACGTGCATCCCGCAGGCTGGCAGCTACCAATCGAAGCTGACACTCATGAGCGAGTCGCTCCGCAACGACGGCCGCGTCTGGGTTCCGCGGAAGAAGGAAGATGTCACGAAGCCCCCCGAGGACATCCCGGAAGCGGATCGCTACTACTACCTCGAGGAGCGTTACCCCGCGTTCGGCAACCTCGTCCCGCGCGACGTGGCTTCGCGCAACGCGCTCTACGTCACCAACGACGGGCTGGGCGTGGGCGCGGAGGTCGGCGGCGAGCGACGCGGCGTCTATCTCGACTTCAACGATGCGATCAGCCGCCTCGGCGAGCAGACCATTCGTGAGCGCTACGGCAACCTCTTCGAGATGTACGAGCGCATCACGGGAGACAGCCCGTACGAGGCGCCGATGCGCATCTACCCAGCAACTCACTACACGATGGGCGGCCTTTGGGTGGACTACAACCTCGAGACGACCATCCCCGGGCTCTTCGCCGGTGGCGAAGCCAACTTCTCCGACCACGGTGCGAATCGGCTCGGCGCGTCTGCGCTCATGCAGGGCTTGGCAGACGGGTACTTCGTGCTGCCCTTCACCGTTGGCAACTACCTCGGCGAGGTTCGCGCCCTGCCTCCCCTCACCGAGGACCACGCGGACGTACGTAAGGTCGTCGATGCTGTCGCGGAACGCGTGAACAAGTTGATGAACGCGCCCGACCCCAAGCACGCACCTGAGCACTTCCACCGTGAGCTCGGCATGATCATCTGGACGAAGTGCGGCATGTCGCGCAACAAAGCAGGCCTCGAAGAAGCACTCCGGGAGATCCCGAAGCTCCGCGACCAGTTCTGGCGCGAACTGAAGATCACGGGCACCGGTGCGGATCTCAACCAGACCCTCGAACGGGCGGGCCGTGTGGCCGACTTCTTCGAGCTGGGCGAGCTGATGTGCCTGGACGCCTTGAAGCGCGAGGAGAGCTGCGGCGGCCACTTCCGCGAGGAGCACGAAGAAAACGGAGAGGCGCTCCGTGACGACGAGCACTTCAGCTACGTCGCGGCGTGGGAGTGGACCGGCAATCCGGGCGAGCCTCGGCTCAACCAGGAGCCGCTGACCTTCGAATACGTCAAGCCCACCAAGCGGAGCTACAAGTAAGGGATCGATCGATGAGCGAAGAACTACTCAACCTTACTCTGCACGTGTGGCGCCAAGACGGCCCGAACGCCTCCGGCCGGTTCGAAACCTACTACGCGAAAGACATCACGACCCACATGTCGTTCCTCGAAATGCTCGACGTCGTGAACGAAGAGCTGATCGAAAACGGCAAACTTCCCATCGCGTTCGACCACGACTGCCGAGAAGGCATCTGTGGCACCTGCGGGATGGTGATCAACGGCGTCGCCCACGGCCCTCAAAAGCTCACGACCGCCTGCCAGCTCCACATGCGCCAGTTCAAGAACGGCGCTGAGATTTGGCTGGAGCCGTGGCGCGCGCATGGCTTCCCGATCATCAAGGACCTGATCGTCGACCGAACGGCGTTGGACCGCATCATCCAGGCCGGTGGCTACATCTCGATTCGAACGGGCAGCGCCTCGGAGGCCAACGAATTGCCGATTCCGAAGGAAATCGCCGACCAGGCGATGGATGCGGCGGAGTGCATCGGATGCGGCGCGTGCGTGGCAGCCTGCCCGAATGCTTCGGCCAGTCTTTTCACCGCCGCCAAAATATCTCACTTGTCGCTTCTGCCGCAGGGGCAAGCCGAACGACAGGATCGCGTGCGCACGATGGTCGCGCAGATGGACGCCGAGGGCTTCGGTGCCTGCACCAACCATGGCGAGTGCGAAGCCGCGTGTCCCAAGGGCGTGAGCCTGAGGTGGATTGCGCGAATGAACCGCGAGCTCGTGCGCGCGATGGTGAAGGCCGATGCGCCGATCGAGAGCCGCGAGCGCTAGGCGCGTCGGTTACCCCAAAGGAAACGGCCGGCGACTGCTATCACCGCGAGGACGATGAGGACCAGCGTCGCTGCGGCGTAGCGTTCGGCCAGCTCGCGCAGTGCTTCCCAGTTGTTGCCGACCGCGTAGCCAAGGACCATCAGCAACGCGTTCCAGAGCGCCGCGGAGATCCCGCCGAAGACAATGACCCGGCCCGCGCTCATTCGAGACAGCCCGGCGCCGACGAAGAAAAATGCTCGAAGCGCGGGCAAGAACCGATTCACCGCGAGGTACATCGCGCCGTGCTGCTCGTAGCCACGACGCACTGCGTCGAGAGCCCGTGTGGCGCCAGGCGTTCTCAAGAACGAAGGCCAACTGTCTTCGTGGTTTGCCAGCCAAACACCAAAGCCCCACGCCGCGAGCCCTCCTAAGAGCGCACCGAACGTCATCGCGAGGTACACGAGCGCCCAATGCAATTGCGAGCGAACGGCTAACGCCACCGCGAACAGTGCGACAGTATCTCCGGGGATTGGCGGGAAAACGTACTCGATCCCAGTGGCGGCAACGACGAGCACGTAGGCCCAGTGCTGAGGGCCGTGCTCCAATGTGTGCAGAAATTCGTCAAGCATTGGAACAACACATACGCTGCTGGACAAGGTCGGTGTAGCACACTGGCCGGCTCGACATCAGCACTCGATGGGTCAATCTACTTCAACGCAGGTTTAGAACAGTGGCGAGCGTAGATCCCTTGGTGTCGGTGTTGCAACGTCCCAACGTACGGGTCGACGACGTTGCCATCATCCTTGCCACCGAAGCCGACCCGCTGCTCGACGATCGCACGATGCGGCGCGGCCTCGATGGCCTTGGCGCCGAAGCATTGATCCGGCGAGGCCTTCGCTCGACGCCTGAGCGTGACGGACGAATCCTCGCAGAGCTGCTTTTCGAAGATCTCGGGTTCGAGGGCGACCACGACGATTACTACAACCCCTACAACAACTACCTCGACAAAGTGATGATCCGCCGCAAGGGGATTCCGATCTCACTTTCGGTGCTGACGATAGCGGTCGGCGAGCGGGCGGGGATGCAAGTCGAGGGCGTGGGGTTCCCTGGTCACTTCTTGGTTCGCGTCGGCGGGGCCAACGGCGTCTATCAAGACCCGTTCCACGGTGGTGAGCTGTTAGACGGTCAAGGCTTGCGAAAGCTCGCGGCACAGTTCCTCGGTGCGGAAATGGCGATCCACCCGAGTTACCTCGAGCCGGTGGACTGCCTCACGATCACGATTCGTATGTTGGCGAACCTCAAGAACGCGCATCGCCGCCAAGGGGACTACGCCAGGGCGATGCTGGCCTGCGACCACTTAGTCGAGCTCACGCAGGCGCCGGAGCACCGCCGCGACCGCGGCTTGCTGGCCCACGCCTTGCGCACCTACGGCGCCGCCTCGGAAGACTTGGCCGCGTATCTCGAGGCGCGACCGGACGCCAAGGATGCCCAGGTCATCAGCCGCGCCCTCGAAGAGGCCCGAGAGCAAGCTGACCTGGTTTTGCACTGATTTGAGGCCGCCACTTTACGGCGACTTTGCGGCCACTTCACGGCTATTTTACGGCCACTTTACTCTTGCCCACGGCGTGCCATGACCCCGGCCGACCGGTGAGTTCGCATGTCGATCGAATCCCTCAAAGCGCTGTTTCGGGCCGAGCTCGATGAGCTATCCGCGTATCGGGTGCCGCATGCCCCGCCCGCGGTGAAGCTCGATGCGAACGAGAGCCCCTGGCCCTTGCCACCGGCGGCCCGCGCACGGATCGCGGCCGTGTTGCACGCGAGCGAGCTGAATCGCTACCCCGACGGCCGAGCGAGCAAGCTACGTGAAGCACTGGCCCACGGACTCGGCGGAAGCGCGGACGAGTACGTCCTAGGCGTTGGTTCGGACGAGCTCATCTCGCTGATCGCGACCGCGATGTGTCGATCGAGAGCGAACGCAGAGCGACCAGCGGTCGTGTTCCCCGAACCGACGTTCGTGATGTACGGGATGACGAGCCGCGCGCACGGCTGGCGCGCCGTCGGTGTGCCCCTGGACGGCGCATGGGACCTCGACGCGGATGCGATGGCTGACGCGATCGAACGGACGAATCCAAACGTCGTCTACTACGCAAGCCCGAATAATCCCACTGGCAATTGTTTTTCGCGCACCAGGCTCGAAGCGCTGATCGACGCATTCCCCGACTCGCTGCACGTCATCGACGAAGCGTATGGCCCCTACTCCGGGCAGTCGTTTGCCACGTTCGCAGAGGAACGCCCTCACTGCGCATTGATGGGCACCCTGTCCAAAGTGGGGTTTGCAGGCATTCGGGTCGGCTGGGTGCGCATCCACGAAGCACTCTCGGCGGAGCTCGAGAAAGTGCGTCAGCCGTTCAACCTCAACACCGCTGCGCAGGAAATCGCGACGCTCGCGCTGACTGATCTCGCCCCGGTGATCGAAGAGCACATCACCCGCATCGTCGCGGAGCGCGAACGACTCGCAACG
>PVMS01048218.1_pt1 | contig 11562 bp, 9 predicted proteins | sample 1853461 | NCBI WGS metagenome assembly PVMS01 (sample SAMN08582032, study PRJNA380276) | Marine sediment metagenome, whole genome shotgun sequencing project. | isolation source: ocean sediment barecode stripped | collected 2017
CGAGTCCACATCCTGGTTCAGCCGCCAGCCATGAATGTAGTCGGCGAGTGGTTCAAAAATGTTTCTGAGTGGCAAGCCATTAATCTCATCAGGAATGTCCTTGATCGTAAACTCGCCTTCCTGTAACTCCAGCGTCCGAGAGAATTCGTCTGCAAAATCTGTAACCCACGCGTTGAGTGCAACGCGTTCCGGACGGCTCGATTCCCTGCGCGACAGTTGCAGCATGTTGTCAATGATGTGGCTGACGCGGCCTGAATGCGTTCGTATGATCTCCGTTAATCGAAGGTCATCGTCGGTAATGTTTTCTGCCTCGGCGAGTAACTGGGCTGCGTGGCTCATCGCACCGACAGGATTGCGTATTTCGTGCGCAATACTGGCACTCAATCGTCCTAGCGATGCCAGCTTTGACTGCTGGACTCTCTCGTTCATGAGGCTGGGGTCTTCTAGAAAAATGAGCACGGCGCCAGCGCGTTCCCCGTCCTTTCCGAGTGGCGCAAGGTGCGCTGCAATGGGCAGGTTGCCGCCAGCCGATGTGGCGTCGAATTCGGGATGCGAGTCCACATCCTGGTTCAGCCGCCAGCCATGAATGTAGTCGGCGAGTGGTTCAAAAATGTTTCTGAGTGGCAAGCCATTAATCTGCCCAGTTGCGCCAAGCAATTGCGTTGCCGAGGTATTGCCGAGCCGTATGTCGTTGTTCGCATCGATAACGACGATGCTTTCGCGCAAGTGCTGCACGATGTATTCGTTGAGCTGCGACAGGTTTCTGAGATCGACGCCACGCTGTCGCGCGAGCGCTTCACTCGCCTGAATTCGACTGCCTAGCGGCCGTGTTGCCACGGCCAGCGCAAATATGATTGCACTGACAATACCGGCTGCCGGGTAATTCGCTTCAACCGTCGAGCCGCTGAGTTGTGAATACAATTGCTCACCGAGGATCGCGAACGTAGCTAATGCAGCCAGAACGGCCGGGAATTGCTTGGGCAAGACCAGGCTGCCAGCGCTAATGAAGACAATTAGCAGGCTGGCCAGGCCGCTTTCGATGCCGCCGCTCGCATGCATGAGGATGACGATGGCAGCAATGTCGAACACCGATTGTGCGACCGATTGTACGCCCGGCGGGAGCCAGCGCTTGTAAATGGACAGCGCCGAGAATATGGCGAAAACCAGGTAGGCCGCTGCTGTCGCCGAAAACATCGTCGGAAATTGGTCACCGAAAACGTGCGGATCATCCCAGGCAAAAAACAGGACGAGCAGACCGGCCGCAAGCAGCACACGAATGGCATTGAGCGTGGTCAGCACTCGCCACGTCAGATCAGGCTCTTCCGCAGCGCGCTGGAGAAGCGATTCCCGGCTTCCGCGAAAGGTCTGCTTGCCGTGAAGTTCAGTAGTTGCCTGACTCATGGGTGAATTGTTGCCCGATGAAATGCCTGTATGCAATTGCTTTTGCGTCAACGATGGCTTTGCTACAAAATATGCCGAATTTTGCGCCTTTGGCCACCCGGCGGCCGTGCGCAGCCGCACATACCCGACAATAAAGAAAAGCGAGCGATGAATCTTCACGAATATCAATCCAAGGAGCTATTTGCCGAATACGGCATCGCGATACCGCGCGGCATTGCCGTGACGAGTGCGGACGCCGCAGTAGCGGCGGCCAATGAGCTGGGCGGCGACCTGTGGGTCGTCAAAGCGCAGGTACACGCCGGCGGGCGTGGCAAGGCGGGGGGCGTCAAACTGGCCCGCACGGATGACGAAGTGCGCGAATACGCAGATGCGATGCTCGGCACACAACTGGTCACGCATCAGTCCGGACCAGAGGGCCTGCCCGTTAACGTGGTTTACGTCGAGGTTGGCACGGCAATCGATCGCGAGCTGTATTTGTCGATGCTGGTGGATCGTGAGGTTAGTCGAATCGCGTTCATCGCCTCAGCCGCCGGCGGAATGGACATCGAGCAGGTCGCCGAAGAAACTCCGGATCAAATCTTCACGGTTGCCATCGCAGTCGACGCGGGCCTGCAGGATTTTCAGGTGCGGCATCTCGGGTTTGGGCTGGGCCTGGACAAAAAACAGATGCGCCAGCTTGGCGACATTCTGCAAAGCATGTATCGCCTTTATGAAGAGTGCGATGCGAGCCTGGTTGAGGTCAATCCCCTGATCGTCACCAACGACGGCGACGTCATAGCGCTTGACGCCAAGGTCAGTATCGACAGCAATGCACTTTACCGGCAGCCGAAACTTGTCGAGTTGCGGGACGTTACGCAGGAGGACGACAGGGAGCGGGAGGCAGCAGAACACGACCTCAACTACGTCTCGCTCGATGGCGATATTGCGTGCATGGTCAATGGCGCCGGCCTTGCCATGGCGACGATGGATCTGATCAAACTGCATGGCGGTGAACCGGCTAATTTTCTGGACGTGGGTGGCGGGGCGACGAAAGAGCGCGTGGCGGAGGCGTTCAAACTGATCCTGTCGAATCAGAACGTGAACGCGATCCTCGTCAACATCTTCGGTGGCATCGTGCGTTGCAACGATATCGCTGAAGGCATTATCAGTGCGGTCAAGGAGGTCGGTGTTCGCGTGCCAGTCGTTGTCAGGCTGGAGGGAACGAATGTCGACAAGGGACGCGAAATACTGGCCGGAAGCGACCTCGATATTCTTGCGGCCGACGATCTTACTGACGCAGCGAAGAAAGTCGTCGCCGCTGTAGCCGGAACAGCGAAATCATGAGTATTCTGGTCAGCAAGGACAGCAGAGTTATTTGCCAGGGCATCACGGGAAGCCAGGGTACGTTTCATACTCAACAGTGCATCGATTATGGCACGCAGATGGTCGGCGGCGTTACGCCGGGCCGCGGCGGGCAAAACCATGTCGGTGTTCCGGTATTCAATACCATGCGCGAAGCAGTGAACGAGACCGGCGCTGATGTCAGCATGATCCTGGTTCCACCACCGTTTGCGGCGGACGCTATTCTCGAAGCGGCCGATTCCGGTGTTGATTTAATCGTTTGTATTACCGAGGGCATCCCCGTACTGGACATGGTCCGGGTCAAATCGGCGTTACGTGATGTTGACTGCAGGCTGATTGGGCCAAACTGTCCGGGCATCATTACGCCGGAACAGAGCAAAATAGGCATCATGCCGGGTTTTATTCACAAGCCCGGACGCGTCGGCGTCGTGTCCCGGTCGGGCACCTTAACGTACGAGGCTGTTTATCAAACCTCAATTAACGACCTTGGCCAGACGACCTGCATCGGCATTGGCGGCGATCCGGTTCGTGGCATGAATTTCATTGACTGTCTCGAATTATTCGAAGCCGATCCAGATACCGACGGCATCATTATGGTTGGCGAAATCGGCGGTACCGATGAGGAAGCAGCAGCCGACTTCATTCAGTCGGAGGTCTCAAAGCCGGTCGTGGCCTACATTGCCGGAGTTACCGCGCCGCCCGGAAAACGCATGGGGCACGCTGGTGCAATAGTTGCGGGCGGCAAAGGTACCGCAGCCGATAAATTCAAGGCGCTCGATGCTGCCGGCGTGGCAACCGTCAGGTCGCCGGCCGAGCTTGGCACCCGAATGCGGGAGATAATCGACGGCTAGCCCAGAGTGCAAGCCGGCAATAGCGTGATGACCAATACAGTGACAGTTGCACTGGCTCAAATCGATTTGAGCGTTGGTGATGTGGTCGGCAACACGTCGAAAATTCTCGAATACGCCACACGGGCGCGCGACGATCTGCAGGCCGACCTCGTTGTATTTCCCGAGCTAAGTGTTTGCGGTTATCCGCCGGAGGATCTGTTGTTCCACGCCGGATTGCGCAGGCAAACCGAGCATGCGGTCGACGAAATTCGAAAAGCCACTCGCGATGCTGCGATACTCATTGGTTTTCCGGAATACATCGATGACCGGATTTATAACAGTTGCGCGGTATTTAGAGATGGCGAATTGCTGTGCGCCTATCGCAAACAGCTTTTGCCGAATTACAGCGTATTTGATGAGGTACGCTATTTTTCCGAAGGCCGCGATGCGGCTGTATTCAGGATTAACGGCGTTGCAATTGGTCTGACTATTTGTGAGGACATCTGGCAGCCCAGTCCGGTCGAAGCTGCACGTTCTGCCGGTGCGGAATGTATCATTACGATCAACGGTTCCCCCTACGAACTCAACAGCCAACACCGTCGGGAGAAAACGGTACATGCGCGCATTGCCGAAGCCGGCGTACCTCTAATCTATCTGAACATGGTCGGTGGCCAAGACGAACTCGTGTTCGATGGTGGGTCGTTTGTCATGCAGGCGAGTGGCGAGATCGTGTTCCGTGCTGCGCCGTTTGAAGAAGGTTTGCATTGCATTCAATTGTCCGGTGGTGCCGGCGGCGTCGATATCGAACCGGCCGAGGTCTTCGCAGAACTACCGACCGAGGAAAGCGTGTATCGCGCGCTCGTATCGGGTACGCGCGATTACGTTGAAAAACATCGGTTTCCTGGCGTCGTCGTCGGTTTGTCGGGCGGCATTGATTCCGCACTGGTACTCGCGATCGCCTGCGATGCGCTGGGTGCCGATCGCGTCCGGGCTGTCATGATGCCGTTTCGATACACGTCAACGATGAGCCAGGAAGATGCGGCAAAAGAAGCGGCCGAACTTGGAGTTCAATACGATGTCGTTCCCATTGAGCCGATTTACGAGTCCATACTCGCGCAGCTTGGTCCTCTTTTTGAGGGTCTCGAGGAGGATGTAACCGAGGAAAATATTCAGGCGCGCTGCCGTGGACTGCTTCTGATGGCTATCTCCAACAAGACCGGCCACATGTTGCTGACAACCGGTAACAAGAGCGAGATGGCAGTGGGTTACGCGACATTGTATGGGGACATGGCCGGCGGTTTCGCACCGATCAAGGATTGCAGCAAGTCGCTGGTCTACCGCTTGGTACGCTATCGAAATTCGATCGGTGATGTTATTCCCGAACGGGTTATCACGCGACCGCCATCCGCCGAATTGCGTCCTGGCCAGAAAGACAGTGACTCGTTACCTGATTACGATGTTCTCGATCCGATCCTCGAGGCGTTTATTGAAGAAGATCTGTCCGTTGAGGAAATCGCCGAACGAGGGTTCGATCGCGACACCGTCATTCGAATTCTGGAAATGGTCAAGCGCAATGAATACAAACGCCGCCAGGCGCCGCCGGGTGTGCGTATCAGCAGTCGCGCTTTTGGGCGGGACTGGCGTTACCCGATCACCTCAGGCTACAAATTTCCTGACTAACTTTCGTTGGGGAAGTTCGCGGCCAGCACGCGTCGCGTGTCGGCGGCCAGATCGTGCATCCCGAGTTCTTCGTAAGCGTCGGCCATGATCTGCAGGGATCGCGCATTACCTTCGGCACCGTTATATTCTTCGAGCGCGCTCTTCGCCCGATTCAGTGCAGCGACGTATGCGCCGCGACGCAGGTAGTAGTCGGCAACATGATTTTCGTAGGCCGACATCCGGTTTTTAAGAAACAGCAATCGTTGCCGGGCATCCGGCGCATATTCACTACTTGGGTATCGCTCGACAAGTCTGCGCAGGGTCGAGTAAGCCAGATCGACTTCCTTCGGCGGACGCTGCGTGATGTCTTTTTTGAAGGTACGTTCGATGAACCCGGCCTCGCCCTCGAAATAGGCGAGCCCCTTGATGTACAAGGCGTAGTCGATTCGTTCATGAATAGGATTCTCGCGCATGAAATTATCTGCCGTTTGAATGGCTTGTTCTTTTCGTCCGGATTTGTAATAGGCGTACATGAGTTCGAGTTGAATCTGACGACTCAGGTCGCTGAACGGGTAGCGCGCTTGCATGGCCTCGAATATCTGTATACCGCGAGTAAAATTACCCCGTGCGATCGACTCCTGGGCCTTCTCGTAAGCTTCAGTCAGGCTCTGAATTTCCGTCTGCACGTCATTGTTGCCGGCGCAAGCCGCAAGCACAGCAAGGACTGTGACCAGCACGATCAGGCGCGTGCGCCGCTTAATATGCCGAATCAATTGGCTGTTCAGTTTCAACGATTTCATGTCTCAGGGTCGTTACGGTCGGCGAGTATACCGTAGACTGAGTACCACAATGAATGCAGATCCCAAAGTCAAGGCGGTACCCGAAGATCTCGCCGGTCAACGATTGGACCGGGCGCTGGCACAGATGTTTCCAGAGTATTCCAGAAGCAGGCTCAAAACCTGGTTGCTGGCAGGCTCAATAACGGTGGACGGCGGCTCGCCACGGCCGCGAGACCCGGTGTTGGGTGGCGAATTGATCACATTGCAGGCAGAACCCGTAATCAGCGTGGCGGCGGTGCCAGAGCCAATCGCACTGGATGTTGTCTATGAGGACGATGCGCTCATGGTGATCAACAAGGCCGTTGGGCTCGTCGTACATCCGGGCGCCGGCAATCCAGGCGGGACACTGATGAACGGACTTCTGAATTACGACGCCGGTCTCGATCGTTTGCCGCGCGCCGGCATTATTCATCGGCTCGACAAAGATACCAGCGGACTCCTGCTCATCGGCAAAACACTTGAAGCACATACAGCCCTGGTTCGTTTACTCGCTGATCGCGAAATCGCACGCCGCTACGTCGCGGTCTGTAACGGGGTGCTGACGGGTGGGGGCACGATCGACGAGCCAATAGGCCGCCACCCGGTTGATCGCAAACGCATGAGTATTCGTCCAGAAGGCAAACCGGCCGTAACGCACTACACGGTGTTACAACGTTTCGCCGCACACACCTATATAAGCGTCGCATTGGAAACCGGTCGAACGCATCAGATCAGAGTGCACTTCGCTCACCGGAGACATGCGCTGGTTGGGGATCCTGTCTACGGTGGCCGACTTGCTTTGCCGGCCGGTGCTGGTGACGCTCTGATTGCGACGTTGCGCGGATTCCGCCGGCAGGCATTGCACGCAATCAAACTTGAATTCGTGCATCCAAAAAGTGGCGAGGTGCTCAAACTCGAGGTATCGCCACCCGCAGATTTCGAGGGCCTGCTCACCGCTATGCGGGAGGATGGCAAGTGAGCGACGCAATGCTGACGGCCAAATGGCCGGCGCCGCCAAATATTGTTGCCGGTACAACACTGCGAAACGGGGGTGAAGCGGATCTGCCCGCCACACCACACCAACTCAACCAGGTGCATGGGACGCGGTCAGTCCTGTTGGGGTCGGCAGATTTCGCCGACGGTACTCCGGACGCGGACGCTGTCATTGGCACCCAGGCTGGTGATATTTGCGTGGTTCAAACAGCAGACTGCCTGCCCGTATTGCTGTGCGCGTCTGATGGACAAGAAATAGCAGCTGTGCATGCCGGCTGGCGCGGTCTGGCCGCTGGCATCATTGAGGCAACTGTCGCACGCATGACGAGCACTGTGAGCGATCTGATCGTCTGGCTCGGGCCGGCAATATCCCAAGCTGCATTCGAAGTGGGCGACGAAGTCCGCCAGCAATTTCGACCGTGGTCAGACGATGATAAGGGCCTGTTTGTGCCGAATGATCGTGGGCGGTGGCAGGCGGACCTTTTTGGGCTCGCCTCGGCCCGCCTCGAAAAAATGGGCGTTCGTGCAATCTACGGCGAACGATTGTGCACCTACGACGACCCGGACCGGTTTTTCTCCTATCGTCGCGATGGAAAGACCGGCCGATTGCTGAACTTCATCTACCGCTCATAGGGGTCAGACCCTTATGGGCCCTTGAAATGAGCCATATTGCCGCTATTTCAGGGTGACTTTTGGAGCCGGCGAGACCGGTATTGAGAGAGCCACATGCGAATGGACAAACTGACCAGCAAGTTTCAGATGGCGATCGGCGAGGCGCAGTCACTCGCCGTGGGCCAGGACCATCAATTCATCGAGCCGGCACACGTATTGGTGGCGCTGCTCGATCAGCAAGGTGGCACGGTACGGGGTTTGCTGACCAAATCCGGTGTCAACGTCAACTTGCTGCGTTCGCAACTGGGCGACGCCGTTGACCGGTTGGCTAAAGTGGAGGGTGCTGGCGGCGACGTGCACATCAGCACTGATCTGAACAAACTCTTCAACGTTACAGACAAGCTCGCGCAAGACCGCGAGGACCAATTCATTTCGAGCGAGTTGTTCGCGCTGGCGGCGATGGATGGCAAGTCGCCACTGCTCGAAATCATGCAACAGGCAGGAGCAGTGCGCGGCGCCATTGAGAAGGCGATCGATGAGTTGCGTGGTGGCCAGCAGGTAAATGACCCGAACGCCGAGGACACGCGACAGGCGCTTGAGAAATACACGATTGATCTAACCGAAAGTGCCGAGCAGGGCAAACTCGATCCGATAATCGGCCGTGACGACGAGATTCGTCGCACCATTCAAATACTGCAGCGACGAACCAAGAACAACCCGGTACTCATTGGCGAACCCGGCGTAGGCAAAACTGCGATCATCGAAGGACTTGCGCAGCGGATCGTGAATAACGAGGTACCTGAGGGATTGCGTGGCAAGCGAATCCTGTCACTCGACATGGGTTCGCTTATCGCGGGTGCGAAATTCCGCGGTGAATTTGAAGAGCGTCTGAAAGCCGTTCTCAGCGACCTCGCCAAACAGGAAGGGCAGATCATCCTGTTCATCGACGAATTGCATACCGTCGTCGGGGCGGGCAAGGCGGAAGGATCGATGGACGCTGGCAATATGCTGAAGCCTGCACTGGCGCGGGGCGAGTTGCATTGTGTCGGTGCCACGACGCTGGACGAGTATCGCCAGCATCTCGAAAAAGACGCCGCGCTTGAGCGCCGTTTCCAGAAAGTATTCGTCGGCGAGCCGACGGTCGAGGATACGATCGCGATTCTGCGCGGACTCAAGGAGCGGTACGAAGTGCACCATGGGGTCGAGATTACGGATCCGGCCATTGTTGCTGCCGCGACTTTGTCGAATCGTTACATAAGCGATCGCCAGCTACCCGACAAAGCCATCGATTTGATCGATGAAGCGGCGTCGCGCATTCGCATCGAGATTGACTCGAAACCCGAGGAGATGGACCGGCTTGAACGTCGCATCATCCAACTAAAGATCGAACGTGAGGCACTTAATAAAGAGTCAGACGACGCGTCGAAAAAGCGGCTCGAGGACCTCGAAGCGCAGTTGGCCGAACTCGAAAAAGAGTTCGCTGATCTTGAGGACGTCTGGAAGTCGGAAAAAGCGGCCATGCAGGGTACGACGCATCTCAAAGAGGAGCTCGAGCGGGCACGCCTTGAATTCGAGACTGCGCATCGAGCCAATGATCTGGCACGCATGTCCGAGCTGCAATACGGTCGCATTCCCGAATTGGAAAAACAACTTGAGGATGCCGTGCAGGCGGAGGACCAGGAAACTACGCTGTTGCGCAACAACGTGACCGACGAAGAGGTGGCCGAAATCGTCTCCCAATGGACCGGCATTCCGGTTTCGAAAATGCTGGAAGGTGAAAAGGAGAAACTGCTGCAAATGGAATCCGTCGTGTCCGGGCGTGTTGTCGGTCAAGACGAAGCAGTAACAGTCGTGGCCAACGCCATTCGTCGCTCACGGGCCGGATTGTCGGACCCGAAACGGCCAATTGGCTCGTTTCTGTTTCTTGGGCCTACCGGTGTCGGCAAAACTGAGCTTACGAAGGCGCTAGCAAATTTCATGTTCGACACCGACGATGCGATGGTCCGGCTCGACATGTCGGAATTCATGGAAAAGCATTCCGTTGCTCCCCTGATCGGTGCACCACCAGGCTACGTTGGTTACGACGAAGGCGGATATTTAACCGAAGCCATTCGCCGTCGCCCTTATTCTGTCATTCTGCTGGACGAAGTTGAGAAGGCACATCCAGACGTATTCAACGTCTTGTTGCAGGTACTCGATGACGGTCGGCTGACCGATGGTCACGGTCGCACGGTCGACTTTCGCAACACGGTTGTGGTCATGACCTCGAATTTGGGCTCGCAAATGATTCAGGAAATGCAAGGCGAGGAAAATTACGAAGCGATGAAATCGGCTGTGATGGAGGTCGTCGGCACGCACTTTCGACCAGAGTTCATAAACCGCATCGATGATGTGGTCGTGTTCCATCCGCTAAGTCGCGAGCACATCCGCCTGATTGTCGATATCCAGCTCGGCTATCTGCACGATCGACTGGCGGAGCGCGACATGCGAATCAATCTGTCTGAAGCGGCACGAGACAGGCTTGCCGATGCCGGATTTGATCCGGTTTACGGGGCCCGGCCGTTAAAGCGTGCTATCCAGCAGCAGGTCGAAAATCCGCTGGCGCAAGCAATCCTTGAAGGCAAGTTCAAACCGGGAGACGTCATCGAAGTCGGTGTTGCCGATGACCGACTCGAATTTCAGAATGCGGCGTAGTGAAGAATCGCGGACAGGGTCCCCTCCTACAGTGCGATCGCCTATAATGCGCCGACTTTGAGGAGCTAGATACGTGCCGATCTACGAATACCTCTGCAAGAAATGCGACCATACACTGGACGCGCTGCAGAAAATTGCCGATGTGCCGCTGGTTGATTGCCCGTCATGTGGCGAAGCGGCTCTGAAGCGATTGTTGTCGGCTCCGCGCTTTCGATTGAAGGGTCAGGGCTGGTACGAGACAGACTTTAAGAAAGACAATCAGCGCAACCTGGCAGAGAGTGACAAAGAACCCTCGAAGTCAGATAAAAAGTCTTCGGACGACAAGGCCAAGAAAGAGAAAAGCAGCGACAAGCCTGTGGCCAAATCGTCTTCCGAAAAAAAGACCATTAAGGAGTAATGGGGGAATGCTAAAACGATTGCGTCGATACCTGGTTGCCGGGCTGCTGGTCTGGTTACCGCTGGCAGTGACTTATGGTCTGCTGCGATTCCTGATCGGGGTGATGGATAAGACCTTGAACCTCCTCCCGGCGGCGTATCGCCCCGAGGTGTGGCTGCCCGTCGCGATCCCAGGACTCGGTGTCATCCTGACGATCATTGTATTGCTGGTCACCGGTCTGCTGGCGGCGAACATCGTCGGCCGCAGTGTCGTGGGCGGTTGGGAGTCACTATTAAAAAGAATTCCAGTTGTTCGGTCGATTTACTCAGCTGCTAAAAATTTTGCTGAGATCGTATTTTCCGACTCGGGAAATGCATTTAAGAAAGTGTTGTTGGTCGAATATCCGCGCAAGGGAATTTATTCCTTGACCTTTCAAACGGCTACCCAAATGGGTGAAGTGCAGGGCCGCACGGGCGAGGACGTGATTTGCTGCTTTGTACCGACGACGCCGAATCCGACCTCCGGTTTCATTATTATTGTGCCCAAGAGCGAAGTCATCGAACTCGACATGACAGTCGATGAGGCCGCCAAACCCATCATGTCGCTGGGCGTTGTCGTGCCGACCTGGTCAAAACAGCAGACGGCCGAGTTGCCTTTGAAAGTGCCTGACGAGTAGTTGTATATTCAACGGGCAGCCCGTACCATTCCGCCACTTTTTTAGCGCCAGAATCGTGAGGAACGATGCGTAGCCATTATTGCGGACAAGTCGACGAATCTCTGATCGGAGAGGAGATCTCTGTCTGTGGCTGGGTGCATCGCCGCCGGGACCACGGCGGCG
>PVMS01081364.1_pt1 | contig 11560 bp, 11 predicted proteins | sample 1853461 | NCBI WGS metagenome assembly PVMS01 (sample SAMN08582032, study PRJNA380276) | Marine sediment metagenome, whole genome shotgun sequencing project. | isolation source: ocean sediment barecode stripped | collected 2017
CATGCGATTTGAGTCATTTTGGTTCGTTTTTGTTATTGTCACGAGCGTGTATTCTATCGCTTAGCCTTCGGTATTCATACTATAAAATAATATTATGACATGCATCAGCTTATACTAGTGATTATAATTACAAGATAATTTTATTTTTAGCTCTAAATTCTTTACTACAATTTTTTTCATTTTGTAATCTTCTAGCTCTATTTAATTTTTAACCTATAAAGTCACAAACTATTTCTCGAAGGACGTTTGCGCCTTAACCACGCCTTTTAGTGCCAGATAAGAAAAATTAAAATCATGCCCAGGTATATCGACAAATAGATCCATCGTCCGTACACATCGGCCCGCCGCGCGAGTTCGAGCCGGCCATGCTGCACAAGACGGCTGGTGACAACCGCCTGCCCCAGCGCGATGAAAACTAACACGGTAGAACCTACTATCATCTGATCGGCGCGAGTAAGGTATTCGATTTGTGGCAGCGTAGCCTTGAGGCTAAGTTGAAAAGCAATCAGCGTAAATACCGATGTGGCTGCAATGGTAATCTGGGGAGTGAACACCTCTGGATCAAGCCAGAACACACTCCAGGCCATCAGCACGATCAGAGTGATCGGTAATACCAGTTTCCAAAACCAATACCCAAAGAGTCGCTGCACAACAATGATGTTTTGCATACGTGCGTATGAACCCCACCCCTCGAGTGTCGCATCCGGCAGAACTTCATTGGTAACGCTCAAAATTTTCCAGCCGGTGGGGGCTTCGGTATGCACTTTACCAGCAGCAGCGGTGGTCGCCTTGTCTATGATGAAACTCACATCTTTGGAACTGTACTCGAATGAAGAAATCAGGATTTTCACTCTCTGATCGTCGAGGGGAAAGTCACGCAGCTTCATGGGAGACGTTAGGGCACCCGTCATCCTCTTCTGTACACGCACGACTCCATACTCATCGATATCGACATCTCGTCCTGAATCCAGGTGAAAGTTTTGCGCTTGTCCATTAACAACGAAGATGTCTGGATTCCAGATGCTATTCAAACGAATTCTACAATTCTCAAGAGAGCTCCCACGCGCATGCTTCGAAAGGCGCGCATCTTGCCACTGTAGTGCCAGCACAAAATCTACATCGATGCTTTCTTTTGTCTCGTTAATGTCTATGAGGTCTAACAGGATTAAGGCAACTTTAACCTTTGTGGGGGAGCCATTCTGATCAGGCCGTGTCCGTTGAATGTTTTCCGGGAGGGTGCACGACTTGTACGTAACATTCGGTAACTCAGCTGCCACCGCAGACTGACTTGAGATAGTAAGGACTACAAAAGTCAATACTGTAAAAAACAAGATAAATGAGGTGATCTCTCTGCCCATATTAAAATTTACTCGCTTACACAAGCAGATTGAGCCAGACGACACTCGTGCTTGTCAACAAAAATCGTGAGTAAAGATTTCATGCCGAAATATTTACTTTGATATAAGGAGTAATTTGTGAGTTAAAATTTATTTATTTTGAGAATCCAAATATGCCAATTCAACATCGATTTAGAATCAACCTGTTGAGCGTGGCGAGAGTACTTATTAGTGTTCTAATAATATTCTTTGTGTCGCAGTCGCTTGCGGAAGAAATGAGTTATGGCGAAATGGCTGGAATTATTCGTTCTGCTGGTCATCCGTGTGCAAGAGTGCTGGACTTGCAACGCACCGGTGCAGACTCATGGGGTATGCAACGCAATTTCGGAAGTTTCTATGTTACTCGTGATGCACGACGGGCAACTTAACATTAACAGCTCTGACCAATGAACTTTATTTACGCTAAAATAATATTACAAGTTTAACAATTCATTAATTTAATATTTATTCTAAAAGCTTCAATTTCATCGCAATTTCATGATTAACAATGGCATCTAACTTGTTATCGATTTGATAGAAGAGAGTGACTTTTTTGTTAGGTAAAATTTTTCTGAAATCCTTAACATACTTTTGCTTAATTAATAATTTTTCATTTTCTATAGAAAAAAATTCGTCAAGCATCTTAGCGGCTAAATTATCTGTCATACGATTAGCCTCGTTGGCCCGACGAAATTCAACAATCATATCAAATTTACGACGATACACATTACCCATATCTCTCTCATAATTAGCGTAGATATTCCAGAAATCTTTATCTTGTTGGTTAGTAAATTGCATGTATTTTGCAATTTGCACTTTCTTTTTCGCTTCTAATGTAATTCGTTGCACATTGAGGTCTTGCTCTTGCGCGAATCCGTTGACACCAAATAGAACTAGTATCGCAAATAAAATCGTGCGGTATATTAGAAACCTTGACTTAACCATGTGGAATAATCTCCAGTAATTAAATGGATTTAAAAAACATTGTAATAAAAACGATGCTTTATAGGAAAATTTCAGTTAAGTTTTCTAACTACAAACATATAAGAATTGCGGCTATAAATTATTATATTTGGTTAATTCTATTTACTGATTTGAAGCTTACGGTATTCCAACCAAAAATCCCGTATCCAATAGTATTCAAATGGTGATCCCATTTCATAGTAGCGAAAACCGATGTTGGCACGAGTATCGACTCCATTTAAAAGCCCTAGTGCTAATTGTTCTTCACTCTTTATGTCCACCAACCAAGGTACAGGCTCATAAACAGGATGAAAAATTCGGTCGATAATTATAGAAGGTGCATCGCGAAGCGTGCTGGGGCCAACGATGGGCAATATAAAATACGGCCCCGGCCCCAATCCCCAATGACCTAATGTTTGACCAAAATCCTCGTTTTGATGGTAAAGCCCAAAGCTGGTCGCGGGGTCCATCAGTCCGCCAATTCCGATGGTGCTATTGACGGCAAGACGGCCAAAAGTGCGGCCAAATTGAGTAGGCTTGGCTTGCAATAGCAAATTTGCGAGATTACTAAATTCGCCTAAATTTTTAAAAAAATTATGAATACCTGTGCGCGCAAACCCAGGCACAACAGATTTATATGCATTAACCGTGGGGATGAAAATGTAGCGATCGAATCGAGCATTAAAGTTATACATCCAATGGTTATACCCTTCCCACGGATCGTAAAAATCCTTTACCGCTATCTCATCGCCAGCTGGCAAAACATCCGATAACTGCCTTGTTGCGGTCTCATCTCCAACATCAGGTTGCGTGGTTGCGCAGGCACCAAGACCCAATGCAAACAAAATTAAAGATACTTGAAAAAATGATCTCGCTTTCATTACTTTGAAATTGATTAGTTAATTTTCAAAAAACTCGACCATATAAGCGACATTATCTTTATAAGCCATATTGCCAAGATGACCTCCGCGTGGATAGATCTTACTCCTATCACCGAATACATCCTTTAACCAGTCCATCTCTCCTGGTGCCATGATAATGTCATCTTCATTATGCATCAGACCAATTTTTTTACTGTTGCGTAAATAGTCTTCGAGTGGATACAAACTTGCACGCTGCACAAGTTTTTCAAATGTTATTTCTGGATCACGACCTTGGTAGAAGGGCAGCATGAGTTCTTGCGCATACTCCATAAATCCAGTGCGATGTGCAACCACAAAGTAATCTGTAACGTCGGCCGTAATCTTAGCTTTAGTACCTTTAGGTACAATATAACCAGACTGTGACATTACATCTGCCGTAACCATCAATGAAGCAGCGCTGATGCGAAAGGCAGTCCCAATAAGTGCTTCAAGATCTTCATCCTTTGGATTTTGATCTTTATATGCTTCGAATAAAGATTCCGGAGTTAACTGCAGTTGGCTAGTCGGTGATTCGACAAAACGTTCTGTCACTGTATTCCATATTTTTTGCCAAAATACGCGAAATTCCTTACCAGTTTTAACGTTGTTATCCAGGTAGTCGTCTAGGATATCTACAGAGCTAAGTAAACTCACCGGTGTATTGATAACTAGCGCCTTTTTAAAATTAAAAAATTTCTGCTGCTCATCTATATAAGCTAAGTACGCCGTTTGCGCGCCTCCGAGACTGTATCCGGTTACATAAAAATCAGAAACTTCAATTCGACTTTTAAGTTGTGTTGACCATGCCAGTTTCATCACGTTGTATAAATCATGAGAATCCTCATCTAGCAAACCTGGAACAGATGAGTTTGAGGCCGCAATGATAAAGCTCATATAGGTTGGAGATGGCAACGTAACTACATGAAATCCCGCGTTGTAAAATGCACTGGACATGGTTGTCATTTTGGGTCCGGTGTAATTGCCACCAGTGCCGGCGATAATAAATATCAGCGGGGCTTTTTGTTTTTGCTGTAACAGACCATACGTGATTTTATCGTTATACCAAAAATAATTTGGAGTCACTCGATCTTTAAATACTTTGAGTTTGAAAAGCTTAACCTTACGAGGGACACTTAGATTCGCTTGGTACTCCTGAGGTGTACCAATGATTGTGGCTGCTAATGGATCTTCAATGGGGTAGCCATAGCTATTATCTGATGCAGATAATGGACACAAAATCCCAAAAACAAATAATGCGCTTAGACATCTAATAATAAAAGTTGTTGGGTTAAAGCAAAACATTGAAATCTAATTTATATTATTATCCAGATATCATTATTAAGTTTAGACATCTATACAATATTCTCATAAATTTGTATTTAATAGATTGCCTCCTACATTCACAGAGTAGCATAACTTAATGCTTTATCGCATACAAACACCGCAGTCAGCTATTAGACCTTAGTCTATATGGCCAACAATTTCATGGGCGAGCTGTGCAAGTGTGTCATTCAGTGCCGCGACTCGAGCTGAGTAACTCGCATCACTCGCATTAGCTTTAAATTCCGAATGCATGGTCTTAAGCTTTGATGCTTCACTTTTTTGCGTTAATTGCCAATGCACAACTAACAATGCATCACCATTTGCATTATTTTCAAATTTGATTACTTTTGCGCTGACTCGATAAGCCAATCCCACATTAGAAAGCCATGGATAACTGTGTATTAGATGTGAACCTGTTATAGCTTTAATGTTTTCAGCAAGTGTGCGTGTAAACATTGCACCCATCGGTTCTGCCCAACGATCAAATTCAGCCAGATGAAGTTCGGCAGATTCTGTTTTAGTCACAATTTGTGGGCGGTCGATATAACCAGGTATGTCAATTGGCCCCACGCCCATACGAAGATGGTTTAAATGTTCTTTGTCGACACTTTCAACTTTTGAATCCAACACATAAAAATGCGAAGGACTCGATTTGCCGCCAAATGAACAACTCGATGTGAATAGCATCAGCAATGCTAAAATAATAATGTTCTGCAAGTTATGCATGTGTAGCAGCAAATGGCCTCCTCAAATAAATAGTGTTTTTCATGATGTGCTCTATTGCGAATCTGGCTTACCCGAAAGGAGAGATTCTGGATGGCGTTCTAAGTATTCTACAAAAACACGAAAAGAACGTGACGCACTCGAAAATTCAGTTAGCGCTTCGGTTAAGTCATGGCGAATGCTTTCGTCTTTTATCGTATTTCTCACTTCGGCAAATGTTTTTTGAATGTCTATTACAGCAGCTTGGATTTCGTCCATTATCTTTCCAAAGTTATTCGCTAAAGGATCTATTTGTTGCTCAATATTTTGCACAAGATTTTGTATATCAGCCACAGCTACATCAAGTTTTTCGATAGAATTTTGCAGACTTGCAGTAAGCTGCTGCGTGTCTGTTGAGTTAACGAATTTATCAATCCCCTCTACTGTATTTGCCAATTCTGGTGAATTCACAAACTGCTCAATCCCATCAATTGATTTCCTCAAATCATCAAAGAGTTCGCTAATAGGGACATCTTTAAGCTTTGCGAAAAATTGTTGGAAGTTTTCAATGACGAGCTGGATGTCATTACGGACAGTGGGAATCTCTCGATATTTACTGTCGTCGTCGCGAAAAACGGATTCGGCATCAGGATGGTAATCTAAATCTACCAGTAACTGGCCGGTCACAAAGCTTTCCTGTTGTAATTGCGCACGCAGACCTTTTTCAATAAGTTGGCTAAATAATTCGTCGGATTGAGATTGAGTATACTCCTTACCAAAAACTGTTCGGAAAGCACCAGATTCCAGCTCTATAATCACTGGCGAGTCAAATTCTAATGTAGACTCGTCGAAGCGCACATATAGTTCACGCACCTGCCCAATGCGCACTCCACGAAAGGTTACATTTGCACCTACTCTCAAGCCCTGAAGTGAGCCCTCAAAATAAGTAACATACACCTGCCGATCACGAAAGATCTTGCCGCCACCAATCAATATAAGTGAAGCCACAGTTAAAGCAATAGCGCCAATAATAAATGCACCGATTATGGTTGGGTTTGCTTTTTTACTCATATATTTTTAATTGCACTAATTATTCAGCTTCTTTTCTTGTGGTGGTTGCGCTTCACCTCTTAGCAGAAAATTACGCACCACAAAGTTGTCACTGTGATCACGTAAATACTTCGGGTTTGCAGTTGCAAGCATTGTTTTTGTATCAGGATCTAAAAATACCGAATTATTCGCAATTGCAAACATGCTGGCAAGTTCATGCGTCACAATTACTACAGTTGCACCCAAGCTATCACGAAGCTCAAGAATCAAATCATCTAATAAGCGCGAACTAATAGGATCAAGCCCAGCAGAGGGCTCGTCAAAGAAAAGAATCTCGGGATCCATAGCGATTGCACGCGCAAGACCTGCGCGCTTTTTCATTCCACCACTAATTTCGCTGGGATAATAGTCTTCAAACCCTGCCAGACCTACAAGCGCTAATTTAAGTGAACACAACTCGGCAATTTCTTTGGCCTCTAAATTTGTATATTGTTTAAGACTTAAAGCAATATTTTCAGCCAAGGTCATAGAACTCCACAAAGCACCACTTTGAAATAACACACCAAAGTTTCGACTCATCTGTTCACGCTCCACATCCGACGCTTTCCAAAAACTTTTCCCTTCGTAGAACACATCCCCTACGGCTGGCGATTTGAGTCCGATCATAATTTTTAACAACGTGCTTTTGCCACAACCACTGCCCCCCATAATGATAAAAATATCTCCACGATTTACTGTAAAGTCTAAATCGCGTTGAATTACAAAGTCGCCATAAGACATCGTAAGATCTTTTACAGTGATGTGAGGATCAGCCACCTTATATACCTAATATTGTGTAAATCACGTTTAGAACAGCGTTTGACAAAACGATCGCAACGATGCCGCTCACTACAGCCGCAGTTGTAGCCAGCCCCACTGCTGCCGCACTGTTGCCACATTCAATGCCACATCTGCAACCGGCTATTGCGACAAGTATCCCATAAACAATTGCTTTAAATAGTCCGCCTGTAAAATCTACCAAATCCACAGAATAAATTGTTTGAACCGCATACTGGTACGCACTTACATCTAGAATAGCCAAAGACACTACTGCTCCACCCAAAATACCTAAAAAATTTGCATAGATACTCAATAACGGCAGCATCACGATCAAAGCCAATAACTTTGGTAGCACTAAAAAATCGATGGGGTCGATTCCCATCGTGGTGAGTGCATCAATTTCCTCGTTCACTTTCATGGTACCCAGTTGTGCTGCAAATGCCGCGCCGGTACGGCCAGCCATGATGATCCCTGTCATGATTGCGCCCATTTCGCGCACCACCCCGATGGCAACTAAATCTGCAACATAAATTCCGGCACCGAATTGAACCAGCTGAACGACGCCTACAAATGCAAGGATCGCGCCCACTAGAAAAGCAATAAGGCTTACAATTGGAAATGCTTCCGCACCCGTTTCTTGGATGGTTACCCAAAGATCGGAACGCTGATAAGTCGCCTTACCACGAATGAAACGTCCGAAAGATTGTGTTATTTCACCCAGGAATGTGAGTAGTGACTGAGATCTATCCAGAGTATTAAGAAAACCTTTCCCCGCACGTGTAAAAATATTTTCTTTTTTAGCTTGCTTGCGTGCGCCTTCACGCTCTTCTACAGCAAAAGCAAGCTTTAATAATCGTTGTGCGCCTTCGGGAAGAGCGGATAAATTTACATTTACCATTTCTTGATCGGCAAGTCTTCGTAACTTAGCAAGGAAGACAATTAAACCACTGTCCCAATCACCAAGGTGATGGGTATTTATATCTATTGAATTGGTTTTACTGCTGGCGATTTTTTCAAATACAAATTCGGTATCGGGGAGTTGATTTTCAATTACCCAATCACCTAAGAGATGTATACCAAAAACCCCTTGTTTTTCTTCCAAGCGGATTTCTGCGCTTTGAGCTGAAGAATTCACTTTTCTATTTGCAGCATATCTCAAACAATTCTAGTTATAAGATTCAGTGTGAACTGATATCTTAATGGACATTGAGACAAATCCGAAATGTAAATTTATAGAATTAAATTAATACTCGGCACGCTGATTGAGCATCACGCATGTTGTCAATTTGACCATATGCTTTTCCTTCTAACTTGAATTTCCATCCTAGACAAAAGGTTACGCCAGTAAAAGCAAATACCTAGGAATAATTCCCTGCTTTTTGCATGGGTATTAAATTGTGCCGCGTCTTAATCTGCCTGTCGAATTTAACCGTAATAGTATGCATTGAAGATTTCTAATTAGAAAATTATTCTTAAAATAATTTCGTAACATTTTTGTTTGCATTAAGGCATAGTATAAATACTAAATATATAAGAAAAATATATATAAAAATTAACAATCGTTCCTATAATTTTTTATCGAAAATTTATGCGCAGCAGGCTAACTAACTTATTGTCTGTTAAATTAAGCATGTTTGCGAAAATATGTCTTTTAGCTGCGCATGTTTCTTTTATGTTGTCTGCATGTGCAACGCTCGGACCAGACTTTGAAACACCTGATTCTGAAGTTGCAGAAGAATGGACCGACATTGAAGATTCAAAACTAAAATCTGAGCCGGCAGAGTATGCTGAATGGTGGAAGGTTTTTAATGATCCTGTGCTTGAGTCTTTAATCAACGATGCTTATCAGCAAAATTTAACTCTACAAATTGCAGGATTACGTGTACTTGAGACTCGCGCCCAATTAGGCATTGCTAAGGGAAATTTATACCCACAAGTGCAACAAGCGAGAGGTGGCGCTACCTATAACAAGATAAGTAAAAATTCTGCCAATACTCTTGAACTTGATTTGAACTACTGGGATTTTGATGTGGGCTTTGATGCTGCATGGGAATTAGATTTCTGGGGTAAGTTTAAGCGCGGCATTGAATCAGCGGATGCAAATTTGCTGGCGAATATGGCAGCTTACGATGATTTCCTAGTCAGCTTATTATCAGAAGTTGCAAATGTGTATGTCGTGATCCGGACATTTGAGAAACGCATACAGTTAGCAGAAGAGAACGTTGATTTACAAAAAAGAAGTTTACGTATCACAGAAGTCAGATTTCAAAATGGCGCAACCACTGAACTGGATGTGCAGCAAGCAAAAACATTATTACGCAATACACAGGCAACAATTCCAAGACTTAAAACCGGCTATCGTCAAGCTAAAAACGCGCTAAGCACTCTATTAGGAAAGCCGCCTAGCGAATTGCACGGTATTTTGGGTGGAGAAAAAGATATTCCCATTGCTCCTTCTGAAGTTGCAGTGGGCATGCCCGCAGAGTTATTACGAAGACGCCCGGATATACGCAGAGCAGAATTGGAAACCGCAGCGCAAAGCGCGTTAATTGGTGTAGCAAGGGCTGATTTATTCCCAAGTTTTACCCTCTTCGGTTCTTTAGGTTTAAGAAGTAGTGGGGGTACAAATTCTACTAGATCAGGGAATGACGGAATAGATGAGCTGTTCCAAAATGATGGTTTAGAGTTTTTTGGCGGCCCATCCTTTACCTGGAATATTTTTAATTACGGACGTATTAAAAATCAGGTACGTGTGCAAGATGCACGTTTCCAACAGTTAGTGGTTAATTATCAAGATACGGTTTTGCGCGCAGCTAGCGAGGTGGAAGATGCAGTCGTCGGCTTCCTTCGCGCTCAAGAAACAGAAGTATTCTTAAGTGATAGTGTTAATGCCGCATCACGATCCGTGGAGCTTGCGCTATTGCAATACCGTGATGGGGTAACGGATTACCAACGGGTAATCGATACACAGACTTCTCTTGTCGATCAACAAGATCAATGGACGCAAACGCGTGGCGATATTTCAACAAACCTTATTGCTATGTACAAAGCTTTAGGGGGTGGGTGGCAGATACGCAAAGACAAAGATTACGTAACAGATGAAATTAAAGATACGATGCGCGAAAGAACCGATTGGGGAAAGATTTTAGCAGAGTAACATCCAGATAATCGGAAACATTGCGAATAATACCCAGAGTCTAGGAACAAACAAGGGCATATGAAATTCATGTTGCAATAGCATGCAGAGGAAAGATCAATGTTAAAAGATTTGAAAACGCGACCTATTCACATTGCATTGCATTCAGTATTGATACTTATCATTGCCCTTACAATCAGCAATTGCTCAAAACAAGAAGCTGAAGAAAAAGAAGTGATACGTCCGGTACGGGCGTTTCAGATTCCAAGTGCCGGCCAATTTTCACAAACAAATTTCCCTGGCCGAGCAAAAGCAACACGGGAGATTGATTTAGCTTTTCGTGTAGCAGGTCCTTTAATTAAATTTCCTGTTGAAGTCGGCGACGAAGTAAAAGAAGGCGATATAGTTGCGCGCATCGATTCGCGAGATTTTGAAGTCGCAGTTCAATCCGCTTTGGGTAGGCTTGATAATGCTAAGGCAGCTTCGCGCCGTGCGCAAAGTGAATATCAGCGCGAGCTAAACATTCTCAAACAAGATCCTGGTGCAACCAGTCAGGCAGCCGTAGACCGTAAACGAGAAAATCGTGATAAGGAAAAAGCCAACATAAAATCTTTCGCAGCTGAAGTTGATTCAAACAAGGATCAATTGCAATACACTTATTTAAAAGCACCGTTTGATGGAAATGTTGTAAGAACCTATGTAGAGAACTTTGAAAACGTACAAGCGAAACAACCTATTCTACGAATTTTAGATGATTCCAGCATTGAGATGGTGGTGAATATTCCAGAAAGCTTAATATCGTTAGCCCCCTATGTAGAAGATATAAAAGTTGTGTTTGATCCTTTTCCGGACATTGAAATTCCAGCACAGATAAAAGAAATTGGAACCGAGGCCTCGGCAACGACGAGAACCTATCCTGTTACCATAATAATGGACCAGCCTGAAGGCATAAAAATTCTCCCTGGGATGGCAGGTAAGGCTTCGGGTACACTGTCTGAGGGCACCGACAGCCGAACATTCGGTATAGAGATCCCCGTTATGGCTGTGTTCACAGAGGCAGCCAGTGACAATACGTTTGTTTGGGTGATTGATGAGACCAGTTCCACTGTCAATAAACGAAAAGTTGAAGTCGGCAAGCTTGCAGCTCGCGGAATTCGAATTCTCTCAGGATTAAATGAGGACGAATGGATTGCCTCGGCGGGTGTGCATTATTTGTTTGAAGGTCAAAAGGTAAAGCTACAACAAAGTACTTTGGAGTAGAAGTGTGAATTTCACTGCCTTCACAATAA
>PVMS01100104.1_pt1 | contig 11560 bp, 10 predicted proteins | sample 1853461 | NCBI WGS metagenome assembly PVMS01 (sample SAMN08582032, study PRJNA380276) | Marine sediment metagenome, whole genome shotgun sequencing project. | isolation source: ocean sediment barecode stripped | collected 2017
AAACCCATTCTAGTCATAATAATTTACATAAAGAGAGTAGAGGTCACCCGAAAGGTGGTAACATGAGGGAAAGAATGGGTAGTAGTTTCCACTCTATGACAAATAATTCAACTTTGGAGACATGGATTACGTTGAGTTATTTGGCTGGAAAGACCGAGCAGATTCGTCTCGGTACATTGGTAACTCCAGTTCCGTTCCGTCCCCCCAGTATCTTAGCTAAGATGGTTTCAACTCTTGACATATTATCAAAGGGAAGGATAGTCTTTGGAGTAGGAGCGGGTTGGTCTCAACCTGAGTTTGAAGGTTACAGCGAATGGAACTCACCGAAGATAAGAGTGGATAAAACGGAGGAAGGTCTCAAATTGATGATAAAACTTTGGACCCAAAAAGAGGTGACTTTCAAGGGAAAATATTATCAAGCGAAAGCAGCTGTTTTAGATCCGAAACCAGTGCAGAAACCATATCCGCAGCTCTTATTTGGGGGCAGAGGAGATCGAATGTTAAAATTGGCGGGTAGATACGCGGATATATGTTACATTATGTCACAGTTCCAAGCTCCAGAGGTTTCTGAAAAGATGCGTGAAAAAGTCGTGAGTGCTGCGCGGAAAGCTAATCGTGTTGAAAAGGTAGCTTTTATGGCTGGTCCGATGGGTTCAATGTCTCCCTTCAACCTAAAGGAAGTTTCACAAAAAGTTGAAGATGCTATAGAAACTGGGGCAAGTTATTATCTAACTGCATTACCGCGAACTACTTACGTTGAATCGATGCAAATATTCGCAAAAGAGATCATGCCATCCTTTAAATAAATGTATAACTTCTTACGTTTCAACATTTCCGCCGACCTTGAAACCTGTCGAAATTGTCACTATAACATTCTTATTCTTCTTAAGTTCACATTGGACAATTGATGTGCTCGTTTTCTCACTTCCAAAGCATACAACCCCTGGGTATACAACCAACCCGAAATATCATCATCAGGGATTTTCTTTTGCTGCTTAAAAGAAGAAAAATTGATTAAGAATTGTTCAAAATCAGCGAGTCTCACTTCCTCCTGATGTTTATATTCAGCAAATAAGTAGCTTTTTTTAGAAAACCATCTTCGTTTTTTTTCGCCAGTAACCTCAAACTCTCCACTAGAAACGTGACGCTTCATTGTACAAATGTATCCTTGTTTGGTGAAGATTTCGAGCACAGTCTCTTCCAAGGATCGCTCTTTGTCGTGTGTCTTATCTTTTAGCGCTTGTTCTTTTTTTGTTCTAGATGCTTCCTGTACCAAAGATTTGGTCTCTTCTTTTGTCAGATTGAGACAGAGAAACTCAACTAATTCATGCTTCTTCCACGAGCTAGGAACTTTATATCTTTTTGCATCAGCGAGTTGACGTAGTTCTTTGCCGTTTAATTGATTTAGAAGCTTTTCATTACTCGTCAAAATTCTACACAATGAATCGTATTCGAATTCTGACCATATTAAGTTTAGGTTTGATGTATTTTAATTGAAAATAGATATTGCGTATCCTAAAATATTAATAGATTCTAAAAGCTCTATTTTTTGGTAAATGAATTTTAATACTATGGACCTTTTGAAGGTCATGAACAACGAAATTACACTCAAAACCCTGAATCATCTTCAAGAGAGAAGAACAATAACAGAGGATCATGAAAATTTCAATAAAATTCAGCTAGAATCTGAGTAGCGACAGATACAATTTGATCCTTATTTATTGAAAAATACATCTATGGGTCTATTTTAAACTGAATTTTTGTCCCCAGCGATTGAGATATGTGACACTATCTACACTCAATCTTGGTTCTTTCCTTTTAGCATCTTTTGACACACCTAACGGGAGTACCGCCTCTACGCGATATTCCTCTGGAATTTTCATTGCTTCTTGAAGTGCTTGCGTGTCTGAGGGCGTATATGGTACCGTACCTAGACCAAGTTCCTCTAACATAAGTAGAATGTAGCCTATTGCTAACCAAACTGATTGTGTTGAATAGGGTGCTCGTGCTTCTGAGAGAACAAGCAAGAGCACGGGGGCTTCTTCCAAAAAAGGTTTTTTCCAGTCAAAGCCTCTCTTTAAAAGCCACTCCTTGAGATCTCCTTTCACGTGAGAATAGAATGTTTTCTCCCCTTGTTCACATATCTTTCTTACCTTTTTCTTGATATGAGTACTGGTTATAATCATAAATCTCCATGGTTGAACATTAGCTCCCGATGGTGCTTGACATGCCGCTTCTAAGACTACACGAACAATGGTCAGATCTAGTGGGTTCTTTGAAAATATTCTCACGGTCTTTCTTCTATTCGCTATATCCAAAATAGAACTTGTCATCTTTTCATGACACTTCCATTACCCTACTTTCCTACTTCCCAATATATACGATTCGATTCAATATATGTCGAACCTGTGGCAATCAAATTAGTATGATCATAGTTGTAATTCTGTTTTGTCTTTTGTGAACAATAAACTTTTCAAAGTAACGTAAATCTTCTTTTTCAGTTTTTTTGGAAAAATTTTTATCATACCTATCCAGTCCCCTAGGAGGGGATATGTATGATTGTGCATAAAAGGCGTGATGATGTAATCAAACGGTTAGCTCGGATAGAAGGTCACGTTCGTGGAGTTAAACGAATGGTTGAACTGGACAAGGATTGTCCTGCTATTTTATTACAAATAGCTGCAGTGCGTGCTGCCTTGGATAAGGTCAGCCAGATAATTCTTGAAGATCACATCGAGACTTGTGTTGTAAAAGCTGTAAAAGAAGGTAGAGAGGATGAAGCTATCATGGATCTAAGAGATGCGGTCGCGCGTTTCTTTTGAATCATTAGCTATACTTTTTTAGAGATGAAGAATAACTATGACAATTTCTCTTAAAGACAAAATCATAAAAGTTCGAGTGATCATATTTACAGTATACTGTGTATTAACGGTTGTAAGTGTCATCCTATCATTAACAAGTTTTGAGCCAAGATATGTTAGTGAAAGTTTTACATTCCTTGTAGCGGCCATAGGTGGATCAATAATAACATTCGGTTCGATAAAATCTCTTTTTGAGAGGGAGTTTACCATTGATTTCCTAGCAAGCATCGCAATAATTGTCTCCATAGCTGTAGGTGAGTACCTCGCAGCAGCGATAGTCGTTGTAATGTTATACGGTGGTGAATTGGTTGAGGACTATGCAGCAAAGAAAGCTTCCCAAGCCATAGAGAAGCTTATACAATCAATCCCAGTAATGGCTAGAGTACGCAGAGATGGGAAAGAAGTTGAGATAGCTATTGAAGAAGTAAAAGTAGGCGATTTTGTTCTTATCAAACCTGGGGAGAAAATACCCATCGATGGCGTAGTTGTAAAGGGTCATGGTTCGATCAATCAAGCGGCTATTTCAGGAGAATCGATGCCAGCAGAAAAGACCTTAGGCAGTGATGTTTACGGTAATACAATCCTTGAAGATGGTGCTTTAGAAATAAAAGTTACTAAAGCGCAGAAAGATATGGTTTTTTCACAAATCGTACGTTTAGTTGAGGAAGCTCAAGCTAACAAAGCTCCTGTTGAAAGGGTAGCTAACAGATATGCAAAATGGTTTGCACCTGTAATAGTGCTCATAGCGATAGCGACACAACTTTACACAAATAACATTATGGCAACTGTTGCAGTTATCGTGATATCATGTCCCTGCGCCCTTACCCTTGCTACACCGATTGCTGTGGTGGCAAGTATGGGAAACGCGTCAAAGAATGGGATTCTTGTTCGAGATGGTCCAAGCCTTGAACAAATAGGAAAAATAGACATAGTTATCGTCGATAAGACAGGAACCCTAACAATGGGCTCACCAATAGTTGTCGAAGTTAAAGGTCTTGATGGAAATTCTATAGAAGAAGTTGTTGAATTAGCTGCAGTTGCTGAAAAATTTTCAGAACACTCAATAGCGAAAGCTATTATGCAAAAAGCGGAAGATCTCGGATTGAATGTTAATGATCCGGATAACTTTGAATTACGAATGGGTTACGGTGTCATAGCTATATACGATAATAAAAGGATCATAGTTGGCAACAAAAGATTACTTGAAGAGAATGATATATTGTTTAAAGAATCTTTAAGAAATTCTTTGACCAACCAAGAGATCAATGGAAGAACCTCTGTGATTATAGCTGTAGACTCAAAGCCTATTGGGTTTATCAGTATTGCAGACACATTAAGGAAAGGTGTCATATCAAGCATCAAAGAAATGCGAAAAAATGGTGTCAAGAAAGTGATCATGCTTACGGGAGATAATCGTCACATCGCTGAGATGATAGCCAAACAAGCTTTTATTGACGAAACACATTCGGAATTGTTACCGGAAAATAAAGTAGAATATATAAAATCTTACCAGCGCCAAGGCTACAAAGTTGCAATGATAGGGGATGGCATAAATGATGCTCCCGCGTTGACTCAAGCAGATGTGGGAATAACGATGGGAATTACTGGGACTGACGTGGCCAAAGAAACAGCGGGCATCATCTTAATTACTGATGATCTGAGTAAAGTGTCTAAAATTATGGATTTAAGTCAAAGTACTCTAAATGTTATAAAGCAGAATGTAATGTTTGCGTTAGCTGTCAACTTTCTAGGAATCCTATTGTCAACTCAAGGATTTATAAATCCTATAATTGCATCAATAATCCATGAGAGTAGTGCTCTCATAGTGGTCTTTAACTCTCTGCGACTTGCAATGAAAAAGCTATAAAGATGTTAAATGCTTTAAGTGATACCGGTTCTGATTTTCTTTCAGTTACTATCCTTCTCTATTTGAGAGCAGAATCTACTTTGTTTTAATGTATAATTTAGTTTCTGATCTAGATGTGTAAGAGTTATGTTTTTGGTTTTATTAATGAGAGACGCATGGCGTTGAATATTACTGCTAGTGATAGGCCCATGTCGCCTACAGCTATGGCAAGCCATAATGTTATTAGGCCTGGGAAAGCTAGGATGGCTAAGCTTCCCTTTATTAAAATGGAGGCGATGATGTTCTGTTTTACTACATCCATAGTTTTTTTACTCAACTCGATCAGATATGGCAGTTTGGAGATATCATCTTGCATCAAGGCTATGTCAGCAATTTCTAAAGCGACATCGCTGCCAATGGTACCCATCGCTATTCCTACATTAGCTCTAGCTAAAGCTGGAGCATCATTGATTCCATCTCCAACCATAGCGACATGTCCATATTCTTTTATAAGGTGATTACTTATCAAATCCACTTTGTCATCTGGCAGTAATTCCGCGTGATACTCATCAATACCTATTTTTTTTGCAATCGTCTTAGCTGTTCTTTCATTGTCCCCTGTGATCATCGCAGTTCTTTTCCCCACTTTCTTAAGTTCGTTGATACTTTTGATCACATTGTCTCTGATTTTGTCCATAAGAGCTATCATTCCGATAGTCTCTTTTTTATTTCCAACCAATACTACCGTTTTTCCTTCATTTTCAAGTTTCCAAATTTTTTCTTCTGGAAAATCGATGGAGTATTCTTTGAACATTCTTCCACTACCCACGTAATATGTTTCGCTATTAATCTTACACATCGCACCCTTACCGGTAATGGATTTAAAATTGTCAGTATTAACGTTCTTTAAATTCAATTCTTCTTTTTTAGCTGCTAAAATTATTGCCTTAGCGATGGGATGTTCAGAAAAAGCCTCAAGGCATGCTGCTTTGAGTAAAACCTCCTCTCTGGAATGTTCAAATCCTATGATATCAGTCACTTCCAATTTACCCTCTGTTAATGTTCCAGTTTTGTCAAAGGCGAAAACTTTAATCTTGTTGAGCTCTTCAATGTAAGCACTTCCCTTTATGAGAATTCCATTTTTCGCTGCATTTGATATCGCAGAAACCATGGCTACAGGGGTCGAGATCGCTAAAGCACAGGGGCAAGATACTACGAGTAGAATCAAAGCTTTGTAAAACCACTCATTGAAAGGTAAACCTAATGCAATGGTGGGAATTGTTGCTACGCCTATCGATAAAAATATGACAGAAGGTGTGTAGTATTTAGAAAATTTATCTATAAACTTTTCCGTGGGTGCTTTTATCATCTGAGCTTTCTCAACGAGTTTGACGATCTTGGAAACCAGGGTCTCATCTGATCGTTTCGTTACTTTGATCTCAAGGAATCCTTCATTGTTGATAGTTCCTCCGTAAACATCGTCCCCTACATCTTTAGTTACAGGTAAAGATTCACCTGTAATGGACGCTTGGTTAACGCTTGAAACACCTTTCAAGACTACTCCATCTAGTGGAATTTTTTCTCCAGGTCTAACAATAATAGTTTCATTTACGTTGATGTTATGAACGTGAACTGTTAATTCTTCACCGTCTCTCTTCACAGTAGCAATTTCTGGAGCAAGTTTCATTAAAGACATTATCGATTTCTGTGTTCTTTCACTTGCATGTTCCTCAAGAAATTCAGCTACGTAAAAGAGAAAAACCACCGCTGCACCTTCTTCTCCATGTCCAATTAGAAAACTGCCTATTGCCACTATCATTATTAAGAAATCAATGCTCAATCTTTTTTGAAATATCAGGGATGAAAATCCTGCTCGCGCTAGGTCGAATCCAGATATTACAACAGTTATAAGAAAAATAATCTCTGAGAATAAATCCAATTTCAGAATGAATTTGAATACCAGCCCTACAGATAACAGTATTGCAGATATCGCTATCAAAATGATTCTTCTATCTTCCTTAATAGGGACGAACTCTTTTGAATAATCTAGAGTGCATGCGGGACAACCTCTAACGCCTTCACGATGTTCATGCGAACTCATTATCAATCATTTTGAAAGTTCAACGTATGTCCTCTTATTAAGATTGTGTTAAAATATTCTTCTTTTTTAATAATTGTTATTAATAACAATAGATTATGTTATTAAATATGCCCATCGTTAGCATCTCTCTTACTTCCCATCTACTCAAAAAGTTAGATAAGTCCATGATTGAAAGAGGTTACTCGAGTCGTTCAGAAACGATTCGAGACGCGATTAGAGGAGCCTTGTCAGAATACGAATTAAACCAATTTGAAGGAGGAAGAGTAACTTCAACAATAACGGTTATATCTCAACATGATAGTCACGATGTTGATGAGAGGCTCATGCGACTTAGACACAAAAACGATGAAATAGTATCCGGGAATATGCATATCCATTTAGGAAAAAATTATTGTCTAGAGATCTTCATAACAGAAGGAGACGCTAAAGCCGTTCTGAATTTCATAGGTAAAATACGTACAATTAGAGGTATACAACAAGTTAAATTCACGATGCTTCCCCTCATAAATACTAAAGAGCAATAGAAGCTAATATACAGAAAGATCTACCAACACCCCCAGGACTTAAAAAGAACACATTCCAATGAAACACAATATTTTGATTCGGTATTATCAAAAATTCAATCAACAATTACTCGATAAAGATGCTGGTTGGACAGTAAAAGTCATAAAGCTCAGAAGAGTAACATTGTGTTTCACAATTATTCGTGGATTAGAAATCAGTGTATAAAACGAAAATTGAAAATAAAGGAATTAAACTTTGAGTTTATAATTTTCAACGATGGTTATATTTTTCAAAAAAATTAATTTATTTTATATAAATTTAATATGTATATTAATTAAAATGAATAAAAGTGCGCATTTAACGTTGTTTTAAATAGTAAAAAAGGAGAAAAGCAAGTGAAGAAGAACTATGTAGCTTTCTTAATCGTTTCATGTATTGTTATATCAATGTTTATCATTCCAGTTGAAGATTCTGCGAGTGCATATAAAAGAAAAGACAAATATTCTTGGCAAATTCTCAGAGCACGACGATGGTTGAAAAAGTTGTGGAATAGAGAAGTCAAACTCATTTCAGAAACAATAAACTTGAAAGGGTCATTTTGGTTGCATTCAGATAATTATATTGCATACGAAGCTTTAGAAGATAGTTACCCTGGATTTGCACGAAGGCTTTATCAAAGTTTGATGGATTATGGGTATCAACACGATTCATGGTATGAACTTGCTTTTGAAGGTAATTTAGAAGTTTTTCCATTCCAAAAAGGCGAAGCTATCGTATTGGTGGAGGGAGAATGGTATCAAGTTAAATCGTGGGATTATTCTTCTGGAGAAGTATTTGACGATTTTGAAGGTTATGCCGATTTGTGCATGTTAAAAAGTATCCATAGTTGGATACAAGGAGAATGTGAAGATTCACTTTATTACATTGAAAAAGCAGAGTCTTATTGGGATGGAACAGGATTTAAGGATGGTTCGTGGACAAACTGTTATGATACATACAAACTTGGACTATTCATAGCAACATGCAAAATTGTCGAGTATAAATCTAACTTAGAAGAAATAATAGAAAAAACAATTTGGAGTTTACAAGATATTAAAAGTGGAGGGATTTGGAGTCATTTTTCTAACATTGGCGAACATTGGGAAGGAAGTCAACAAACAGTCGAAGCTACAGCAATGTGCATATTAGCATATAAACAACCTTTTTGAGCTGGATGAGGAATGGAGCCTCTTCTCTATAACACATGAGTTAGTGCATCGATGCTTAAAACATAGTCCAGAAATTCAATTTCCTCTGAAAGGATTCATTTGGGAGGATGAGGCGGATGCTTTAGCTGAGAAGTGGGGATTCAAAAAACCTGAGAATTAACCTTTTAAAAAAAACGAGAGGAGCTGAAGAAATGAGAATTTTTCCAAAGGAGTTCGAATCTCCTCCGGGCTACCATTGCATATGCGCGAGAATACCTCTTTTTTATGAAAATACAGTCCTCTCTCGTTTCAGTCTTTATCTATTTGACAAGTCAATCAACTCAATCAAGTTTAACTTTATTCGTTGATCTTTTACCCCCTGATACTCCCCCCCTATTTCTCTAAATATTAATAGGGACATCTCCAGAGAAACTGAAAGAAAATTATGAATAAGCCCATATCAAAATTTTCTCGTATCTTTTTATTCTTTGGTTTCATTAATAATATGATAAAGTGATATAGAAAGTGAGACGGTTCTTCCGAAGAATTAAGATCACTGAGTCTCCACTCGATTTTATCGTCAGTATGGACTATCAGGGGCGACATATCATCGAGGTGTATCTGATACGTGATGGGGTGTGGAGTAGAGTTCAAGACATTAGTGATCTTTGGAACTATGGTTTTTCCGTTAAGAAATGGAAGAGACAATCTATCTTGGACGATGAAAGTTTAAACCCTTTACTTTCGATCTATGAATTTTCGCATGTCTGAGGATGTGAATGTTATTTCTGAGGTTTATCCATCCGTTTTTTTTAAATTTCTCAGAACGAAAGAGCGTGGGGTTGAAGATTCATCTTCAAGGTGGATTAAAATTATGGACGATCCTCTTGAATATATTGTAGAAATCTCCTGTGATCCTGCTAAGGATCTAAAGGTTAAGGCGATATATGAGGTGCTAGGATACAACAAGGTATTGACATTAAATGAGTTACGTAAGTTACCTGATGAAGAGTATGTTCAGTTTGATGGATCCTTATATTCTCTCCCCGAAGAAGATGATATAAAAGTGAGAGAAGGGATTGACATTCAAGATAAAATTGTCCGTTTAGAAGAAGTCCCTGAATTCTTTCAAAGAGATATAGGGCTCCTTAAACGATTTTTAATGCAGTTTTGACAGAGTAGGCGAGTAATATGACAATATTAGATCAAGATTTTTTACCGATATTTCAAGTGAAGGCGGATGAGAGGGGCTGGTTGATTTTCAATATTGTGTATAAAATTGGGGAATATGAGTTTCCCCATGAGCTCTTTGAGAATCTTCTGACCGAGTATCTTCATGTTGACGGGAAAGTCTTGGTTAAAGTGGATTATAATCCCATCCATGACGTGAATATGGCTCTTAAAGCGCTGGGTGCTAAAAAAACTGATAGTGGTTATCGAATTGAGATAACTAGGTTCCTCTTCTTTGAAGAAGTGATCGAGTACATTGGCGGAATCAAAGAAGTATCGGCTGAGTATCAACAATTTAAGGACAAGCTCACGGATTTCAAATATAATCCCGAATTCAAACTTCCTTCAGAATATGAACAATACATGATCGAAAACGGGATCACTCTCAGACCCTATCAAAGGGCGGGTATCCATTGGTTACATTGGTTGACTAGTCACCACTTACACGGTATCTTAGCAGATGACATGGGACTCGGTAAGACCATTCAGACGATTGCTGCCATGAGACTTTTACACGAATCCACTAAGAATATGTCCCCCTCCCTCATCGTCTGTCCAAAATCTGTCATTGGATTTTGGCGTCGCGAAATAAAGCGTGTGTTCTCAGATATTGAGGTATTTGTGTACATTGGACCTTTGAGAAATCCTTCAATGTTTAGATTTGAGGAACCAAGTCTCTTCATCACAACCTATGCGACGATGAGTCGCGATATAGAAATGCTCAAAGAGATCCCGTTCTTTTTTGTTGTACTTGATGAGGGAACAAGAATCAAGAATCCCTACACTAAACGGGCGAAAGCAGCCAAAACATTAAACGCCGCTCATCGACTGGTGCTCAGTGGAACCCCAATAGAAAATAGACCTGCAGAACTCTGGTCACTCTTTGACTTCCTAATGAAGGATCATCTCGGAAGTTATAACACCTTCATCTATGAATATGAAGTACCCATTCAAGATGAAGATGCGCAAGCTGCAGAAGATTTAGCAAAACGGATTAAACCCTTCATCTTAAGGCGGATGAAAGAGGATGTCGAACATGATATCCCTGAAAAGATTGAGATGAAACATTATTGTAGATTAACCCAAGAACAGAGAACTATCTATGGACAACTCCAAAACCGTTATATCTCTCCTGTCAGAAGAGCTCTACGAGAAGGAGCATATGTCAATTATACGAAGAGCGTTTTCCCTGCCATCACCAAGCTCAAACAAGTCTGTGATCACCCCGCTTTGATAAACAAAATTATGGAGCCCCTCCTCGGTCGATCTGAAAAATTTGATTTTATCATCGAGACGATTAAAGAGATCATAAAGAAGAATGAAGCTGCAGTCCTGTTTAGTTACTTTCTTGGCTCCCTTAACCTCTTTGAATCCTACCTCCAAAAACACCGCATTAGTTACATACGGATAGATGGATCCACTCAACACCGACAAGCATTAATCGATAAATTCAACACGGGAACAGTCTCAATAGCATTGTGCAGTCTCATGGCCGCAGGTCACGGAATCAACCTAACCTCAGCCAGTCACGTAATCCACGTTGACCGATGGTGGAACCCAGCTATAGAAGACCAAGCCACAGACCGAGTCCACAGAATCGGACAGACTAAACCAGTCTATGTTTACAAAGTATTAACAGAAGGGACCCTAGAAGAAAAAATTGGCCTCCTCTTAGAAAAGAAGAGAGGAATTTCAGACAAAGTCATCGGAGCAGCCACAAAAGGCGTAAAAGGATGGACAAGAGAAGAACTCCTAGAGATTCTCAAACCAATAGATCCATAGACCCCACTTCACACTATGTAAAATTAAAAATAGTTTATTTTACTTGAAG
>PVMS01151832.1_pt1 | contig 11559 bp, 11 predicted proteins | sample 1853461 | NCBI WGS metagenome assembly PVMS01 (sample SAMN08582032, study PRJNA380276) | Marine sediment metagenome, whole genome shotgun sequencing project. | isolation source: ocean sediment barecode stripped | collected 2017
CGATATCGCATAACTGCCACCCCAGCCAGGCCCCGACGACTTCGACGACGACATACCGTTTTAGTCCATAGAAAATGGGTGCGTTCAAAGAGCCGCATGGTGGCGAACTAAAAAATCTGTATTTGCCGGCGGACGAAGCGGAAGCTGAGAAAACAGCGGCAGGCGAATATGCGTCGTGGGACCTTACCGGGCGGCAGTTATGCGATATTGAGCTGTTGTTGAACGGTGCATTTTCACCGCTGGACGGATTCCTCAATAAAGACGATTACGATTCTGTCGTCAAGACGATGCGCCTCAAAAGCGGTGTGTTGTGGCCGATACCCGTCACGCTCGACGTGAGCGAAGAATTCGCGGCGGGCATCAAGTCTGGCGACAGGCTGGCATTGCGAGATCTCGAAGGCGTCATTCTTGCAACGCTCGAGATTGGTGACGTATGGACGCCGGACCTCAATGCCGAGGCCAAAAGCGTTTACGGCACCACGGATGAAAAACATCCTGCCGTGAATTACCTGAGTAACATTGGTAACCCGGTTTATGTTGGCGGCACCCTGCGTGGCATCGAAGAACCGACGCACTATGACTACAAACATTTGCGGGATGCGCCTGGCGAAATCCGCGAGCGCTTCAAAAAACTCGGCTGGCGCAAGGTCGTCGCATTTCAAACGCGCAATCCGATGCATCGCGCGCACCAGGAACTGACTCTGCGAGCTGCACGGGATGTTGAAGCAAATCTGCTGATTCACCCGGTTGTTGGCATGACCAAGCCCGGCGATGTCGATCATTTCACGCGTGTGCGCTGCTATGAGCAGCTGCTCAGCCGATACCCGGAGCAAACGTCGATGCTAAGCCTGTTACCCCTGGCAATGCGAATGGGCGGGCCCCGTGAAGCACTGTGGCATGCGATCATCCGCAAGAACTATGGGTGTACTCACCTGATCGTAGGGCGCGATCACGCGGGTCCCGGGCAAGACAGCAAAGGTAAGGATTTCTACGGCCCTTACGATGCGCAGGAGTTGCTGAAAGAGCATGCCGATGAGCTGGATATTACGATGGTGCCTTTTCAGCTCATGGTCTATGCAGAAAATCGGGCTGAGTATATTCCGATTGACGAGGCCGGCGACGACGATAATGTCCTGAATATCTCGGGTACCGAGCTGCGTCGACGCCTGCAGGAAGGCCTCGACATTCCCGAATGGTTCTCGTTCCCGGACGTCGTGGCCGAGCTTCGCCGGACGCATCCGCCGCGACACGAGCAAGGCTATACGGTCTTCTTTACGGGCCTGTCAGGATCCGGCAAATCGACGATTGCGAATGCATTAATGGTCAAGCTCATGGAAATGGGTGGACGTCCAGTGAGCCTTCTCGACGGTGATATTGTCCGTAAGAACCTGTCCAGTGAGCTGGGCTTTTCCAAGGAACATCGCGATCTCAATATTCGTCGCATCGGCTACGTTGCGAGCGAAATTACGAAAAATGGTGGCATCGCGATCTGTGCACCGATTGCTCCTTATGCTGCCACACGTCGCGCCGTTCGCGAGTCAATATCTTCGGTCGGCGGCTTTGTCGAAATTCACGTTGCGACCTCGATCGAGGTGTGTGAACAGCGCGATCGAAAGGGGCTCTACGCTCTCGCGCGCGCTGGCAAAATCAAAGAGTTCACCGGCATCTCAGACCCATATGAAGTGCCCGAGAACGCCGAGATGGTCATCGACACAGTCGATATCACGCCCGACCTGGCCGCACACCGTATACTCGTAAAACTGGAGAGTATGGGTTTCATTCGGTGACCAACAAACTTTACATCAAAACCATGGGTTGCCAGATGAACGAGTATGACTCGGACAAGATGGCGGACGTGTTGCGCGAGTCGCACGGTTACGAATTGACCGACAAGGTTGAGGAAGCCGATCTGCTGCTCGTCAATACCTGCTCAATTCGCGAAAAAGCGCAGGAGAAAGTCTTCTCGCAACTCGGCCGCTGGCGGCCCCTCAAGGAAGCGCGGCCGGGCGTCATGATCGGTGTCGGTGGTTGTGTAGCGAGCCAGGAAGGTGAAGGCATCACCCGACGTGCACCGTTCGTCGACGTCGTATTTGGACCGCAGACCTTGCATCGCCTTCCGGAATTGATCGAGAACGCGCGTTCCAGGAAAGGCGCTGTCGTCGATATATCGTTTCCCGAAATTGAAAAATTTGATTGCCTGCCGGAACCAAGAGCGGAGGGTCCTACTGCATTCGTATCGATCATGGAAGGTTGTAGCAAGTACTGCAGTTTTTGCGTTGTGCCCTACACGCGCGGTGAAGAAGTGAGCCGGCCATTCGATGGCATCATCGCCGAATGCGTCAGTCTGGCCGGGCAGGACGTTCGCGAAATCAATCTTCTCGGCCAAAACGTAAACGCCTACCGGGGGCTGATGCACGATGGACAGATTGCCGATCTCGCAACGCTCATCTATTACGTCGCGATTATCGATGGCATCGAACGAATTCGATTCACCACGTCACATCCTGTGGAATTCACTGACAGCCTGATTCAGGCGTATGCCGAAGTTCCGAAGCTCGCGAATTATTTGCACCTGCCGGTGCAGCATGGCTCCGATCGGATTCTTGCTCGCATGAAGCGCGGTCACACAATCCTCGAGTACAAACAAAAAATACGTAAGTTAAGAGAGGTCCGACCCGATATTTCTCTGTCATCCGATTTCATCGTCGGATTTCCCGGCGAAACGGACGACGATTTCGAAGCCCTGATGAATCTCGTTGCAGAAATCAGGTTCGATCAATCGTTTAGCTTTATTTACAGCGCGCGTCCGGGAACACCAGCCGCCGGGCTCGATGACAACACGCCTATGGCTATCAAGAAGCAGCGCTTGCAGATCCTGCAGGCACGTATCAATCAGCAGGCAGCGGAGATCAGCAAGGCGATGGTCGGCATGACGCAGCGGGTACTCGTCGAAAAAACCTCGAAAAAAGATGCCAGCCAGGTCGCCGGACGGACCGAAAACATGCGCTGGGTCAATTTTGACGCCAAACCCTCCTGCATTGGCCAGTTTGTTGACGTGGTCATTACCGAGGCACTGCCAAACTCGCTTCGCGGCCGATTATTAACCTCATCTCTGTGAACTGGCTACTTTCGTATTTTGCTTGTTCGCGGTAATCTTTGACGTACTTTGAACGCTGTCCAGATATCTCGGGACCTAGTCCTCGAGCCCGCCGACAATAACCGCCTGGCCAACCTGTGTGGCCAGTTCGATGAACACTTGCGGCAAATCGAACGCCGCCTAAATGTCGAAATCGCCAGTCGTGGCAATCGCTTTCGTGTTACGGGAAAACCCGGTGCCGCACAAGTTGGCAGCGACGTATTGTTGTCACTGTTTCAGATGACCGATAACGAGCGCCTCGATCCGGAAAGAGTTCACATATTGCTGCAGGAGTCTGAAATGAACGATGGCGAACTGGTGTCGGTCAATTCCGATGCCGGTGAAGGCGATGATGACACGGCGATTCAAACGGAGCGCAAACTGATTCGACCACGTGGCGCAAATCAGACCGCGTACGTGAAAAGTATTCGGCAACACGACCTGGCATTTGGAATAGGGCCGGCCGGCACCGGCAAGACCTACCTGGCGGTAGCCTGCGCGATTGATGCGTTAAACAATGAAGATGTGCGCCGCATTGTGCTCGTTCGCCCGGCTGTCGAGGCAGGTGAGCGATTGGGCTTTCTTCCTGGCGATATGTCGCAGAAGGTCGATCCTTACTTGCGACCGATGTATGACGCGCTGTACGACATGGTGGGTGCCGAACACGTGACTCGCTTGATCGAACGCAATGTCATCGAAATCGCACCACTAGCGTTTATGCGCGGCCGATCGCTAAACGAATCGTTCGTAATTCTCGACGAAGCGCAGAATACGAGTGTTGCTCAAATGAAAATGTTCCTGACGCGTATTGGATTTGGATCACAAGCCGTTGTAACTGGCGATATTACACAAATTGATTTACCCGATAATCAGCAGTCCGGCCTCAAGAATGCCATGCGTATTCTGGACGAAGTCGAGGGCATCGGATTTACCCTTTTTTCTCCTAAAGACGTCGTTCGCCACCCGCTGGTGCGACGCATTGTGGAAGCTTACGAATCTGATGGCAATGGCGGTTGATGTGCAACTTGCCTGTAGTGACTCAGGCATTCCGTCCAAAAAGGACATTCAGGATTGGGTCGAATTCGCAGCGGGCCAATCCGGCCGCATGCCCGCCAGCGATGCCGATGTTGCTGTGCGCATCGTCGATGTCGCGGAAATCCAATCGCTGAACCTTTTGTATCGTGAGAAGGACGCGCCGACCAATGTGCTGTCTTTTCCGGCGGGTGACATTGACGGCCTGCCGCGTGATGCGGTGTTGCAACTCGGTGACATTGTCGCCTGCGCGCCCTTTATCAGCGAGGAGGCCGCTCTGCAAGGCAAATCACTTGGAGATCACTGGGCGCATATGTTGGTACATGGGGTGCTGCATCTTCTGGGCTACGACCACGAAAATGATGCCGATGCCAAGGAGATGGAACGCCTCGAAATCGCGATTCTGAAAGGCCGCGGCATTGCGGACCCCTACGCGAGTCCGAGATGACAAACTGCTACAATAGACCGTCCTGCCAAAGGGCAAGCACCCAGGTTCGATGAGCGACAAACCTCCAAGTACCAGCGGCACAGGTGGCACCGGATTGTATGCGCGGATAAAGCGCGCATTCAAAGGAGACCCCTGGAGCCGCGAGGAAATCCACGGTTTTATCCATCAGCCCGAGTCGGATCTCGACGCCGAGGAAATAAGCATGTTGGCCGGCGTGCTCGAGGTATCCGAGACACAGGCACGTGAGGTCATGGTGCCTCGTTCCCAGATGGTCGTCATCAACATTGAGCAGGACTTTGACGAAATATTGGCGATCATTATCGAGTCGGGTCATTCGCGATTCCCTGTAATTGGCGAGGATCGTGATGAAGTACTTGGCGTATTACTGGCCAAAGATTTATTGCGTTATTTCGGCAACAATAATGCTCACGATATTCGGTTGATGGAGGTGTTACGGTCTGTGTCGGTCATTCCCGAGTCCAAACGTCTCAACGCGTTACTCAAGGAATTTCGCGATAGTCACAATCACATGGCGATCGTGGTCGATGAGTACGGCGGTGTAGCGGGCTTGTTGACAATCGAGGACGTTCTCGAAGAAATTGTCGGCGAAATCGATGATGAGCACGATCAGGAAGAAGCCGCCTTCATCGGTGCGGATGGTGAGCACAACGGCAAGCCCTGTTTTGCGGTACGCGCACTGACGCGCGTCGAGGACTTTAACGAATACTTTAAATGCGAACTCGACGATGCGGAGTACGACACGATCGGGGGCCTCGTCATGCATGAATTTGGACGTTTGCCGCGGCGTGGTGAGACAATCGATTTTCGCGGTTTCGAATTCATGATTGTCAAAGCGGACCAGCGCCGCGTCGAATCACTTCGGGTTCAGCGAAACGGCTAGCGCGTGCTACCGAATAGATTGTTGCTGCTGCTAGACCGGCCAATTTTGAGCCGTGCGATATTCTTCGTGCTTGGTTGCATATTTACATCCGTGTTTGCACCATTTGGCATGTCGCTGCTGGTACCGATTTTCCTGTTGCCCTACCTCTATGTTTGTTATGCGTTGTCGAATCGCGCCGCTGCCGCCCATGGGTTCTGGTTTGGGGTCGGTCTTTTTCTTTGTGGGACGTACTGGATATACCTGTCCGTCACCGGGCCAGGTCAGGCTGACTGGTGGATCGGCGTACTGCTGGTCGCCTGCCTGACGCTGATAATGGCCTTCTACCTGGCTTTGACCGCCCGGATAATTGGTAAGTTGTCACAAGGTGAGCCTTGGTTGTTGTTGCTGATTGCGCCTGCTACCTGGACGTTCATTGAGTGGTTGCGCGGCTGGTTTCTAAGCGGGTTTCCATGGATGTCGCTCGGTTACAGTCAAATCGATACGCCACTTGCGGGGTGGGCGCCAGTGCTTGGTGTGTATGGCGTTTCGGCGATGCTCATGTTGAGCGCTGCGGCGCTACTCATATCGATATTGAAACGTGGTCCGCAGCAGTGGATCGCAATTGGTGTCGTTTTGTTGCCCTGGATCTGTGGTGGTGTACTGAAGTCAATACAATGGACGGAACCGGCCGGCCCGCCAATACAGGTTAGCTTGATTCAGGCCGGCATACCGCAGGAGCAGAAGTGGCTGCCGGAAAGGCGCGAACCGACAATGAAGTTTTACCGGGACGCAACGCTATCAGCAATGGATAGTGCCTTGATTGTTTGGCCCGAAGTGGCTATTCCGTCGGTAAGCAACCGCGTCGAAGATTACATCGAATCGTTGAACGAGATCAGTCGCCTGACGGGTCAAACTATCCTTTTCGGAATTCTAGAAAGTGAAATTCATCCCGCGGACGCAACAAAAATCTACAACAGCGTGTTGCTCGTTGATGGTCAAAGCCGCCAAGTGTATCGAAAGCGGCATCTGGTGCCTTTCGGTGAGTATTTCCCGGTGCCGGCAAAAGTTCGCGAATGGATGCGGATGATGAATCTGCCATTCAGCGACCTAACTCCAGGCGAAGACGAACAAGCGTTACTGGTTGCTGCCGACGGCACACGGCTCGCAGTTGCGATCTGCTACGAGGATTCGTACGGCGCGGAGATGCTATACGCGTTCCCCGAAGCAGCGCTTCTAATCAACGTCAGCAACGATGCCTGGTTCGGTGATTCGATTGCACCGCATCAGCATTTGCAAATCGCCAGAATGCGATCGCTTGAAGTCGGTCGATTCTCAATTCGTGCGACCAACACCGGCATCAGCGCTTTTATCGACGCGCACGGCAAGGTCTTGCGCTCGGGCGAGCAGTTCAAGCCTGTGACGTTGACGATGAAGGTTGAGCCGCGTACAGGCACAACCCCCTACACCAGTCAGGGAAACCTGCCAGTCATCGGGTTCTGTTTCCTCGTTATCGCTGGCTTCTGGCTGCGATCCCGAGCCGCTTGATGTAGGCTTGCGGGTTTTCGCAGCCTATTAAGACGCCCGCTAAATGAGTACCCCGTATCATCCCGAAACCGTGGAGCAGTCGGCCCAGCAGCACTGGGACGAATCGCGATGTTTTGAGGTCACTGAAGAAGACGGCAAAGACAAGTTTTATTGCCTGACGATGTTCCCGTATCCGAGCGGGAAGCTGCACATGGGGCATGTACGCGTTTTCACGATCAGCGATGTCATCGCCCGATATCAGCGTATGTGCGGCAAACATGTGCTGCAGCCGATGGGTTGGGACGCGTTTGGCATGCCGGCTGAAAATGCGGCGATCAAACGTGGTGTTCCACCTGCGCAGTGGACCTACCAGAACATCGAAGACATGCGGGTGCAAATGAAACGCCTCGGCTACGCGTATGACTGGACGCGGGAGTTGACTACCTGCCGTCCTGAGTACTATCGCTGGGAACAATGGCTGTTCACGAGGATGTTTGAGAAAGGCCTCGTTTACCGCAAAAATTCGGTGGTGAACTGGGACCCGGTCGATCAGACCGTGCTTGCCAATGAGCAGGTGATTGACGGCCGCGGCTGGCGCTCCAATGCAGTGGTCGAGCGTCGCGAAGTTCCGCAGTGGTTTATGAAGATCACCGCGTACGCGGATGAATTGCTCGATGAGCTGGATCATATGCCTGGCTGGCCCGACTCAGTCAAGACCATGCAGCGCAACTGGATCGGCCGATCGGAAGGTCTCGAGTTATCGTTCGAGGTCGATGGTGAGGACGACTTGTTGACGGTATTTACGACGCGGCCCGATACGTTGTTCGGCGTGACCTACATGGCGGTTGCCGCCGAGCATCCGCTTGCCGTAAAGGCAGCTGCCAGCAATCCGGAAATTGCGGAATTTATCGAAGAGTGCAAAAAAACCGATGCCGCGGAAGCGACGCTTGAGACGATGGAAAAGAAGGGCATGCCGCTCGGTATTTCCGCCATACATCCGATGTCGGGCGAGGAGGTGCCGCTCTGGGTGGCGAATTTCGTACTCATGAGTTACGGCACGGGAGCAGTGATGGCCGTGCCCGGGCACGACACGCGTGACTGGGAATTCGCCAAGAGTCATGATTTGCCAATCGTGCAGGTAGTGGGGCCTGCAGATGGCAGCGACATCGATATCGACGAGTCCGAATTCCTCGAGCATGGTGTACTGGTCAATTCCGGCGAGTATGACGGCATGGATTTCGATGCCGCTTTCGATGCCATTGCCGACTACTTTGAGAAAACCGGACGCGGCAGGCGAACCATCAATTATCGTTTACGCGACTGGGGTGTGTCGCGGCAGCGATACTGGGGTGCGCCGATCCCGATAATCTATTGCGACGATTGCGGCGCTGTTGCAGTGCCGGAGGAACAGTTACCTGTTGTGCTTCCGGAGGATGTCGAATTCACAGGACATGGCTCACCGTTGCAGGATATTCCGGAATTTATCAATGCACCGTGCCCAAAATGCGGCAAGGACGCGCGACGAGAAACGGATACCTTCGATACGTTCGTCGAGTCATCGTGGTATTTCGCGCGGTACGCCAGCCCTGACAACCATGAGGTTATTCTTGACGATCGTGCTGCCTATTGGACGCCGGTGGATCAATACACAGGCGGCATAGAACACGCTATCTTGCATCTATTGTATGCTCGCTTTTTCCAGCGCGTCATGCGCGATGAGGGTCTGACGAATGTGTCAGAACCATTCACGAACCTGCTGACGCAGGGAATGGTTCTCAAGGACGGCGCGAAGATGTCCAAGAACAAGGGCAATACGGTCGATCCGCAGATATTGATTGAAAAATACGGCGCGGACACCGTGCGCCTGTTCATGATGTTTGCGGCGCCGCCCGAGCAGTCGCTCGAATGGTCGGACGCCGGCGTACAGGGCAGTTATCGATTTCTGAAGCGCTTCTGGACTTCGGTACACGGTCACGCCGATGGCGGGCCAGTTGTTGACCTGGACGTCGATTCGTTGACGGCCACGCAAAAGGATTTGCGCCGAAAAACGCACCAGACGATCGCCAAGATTAGCGACGACATTGGTCGTCGCTACACGTTCAACACTGCTATAGCAGCATCGATGGAACTGTTAAACGCCGTCAATCGAAGCGATGAGTCGTCAGACGAAGGTCGTGCAGTTGTCCAGGAAGCGCTCGAAGCCGTTGTTCTGATGTTATCGCCGATGGTGCCGCACATCTGTCATGAGCTGTGGTCCGTGCTGGGCCACAAGACGGCGTTGATTGACGTCCCATGGCCGAACACAGACGAACAGGCGCTGGAGGCCGATCTTGTCGAGATCGTGGTACAGGTCAATGGCAAGTTGCGCGGGCGCATATCCGTGGCAACAGGTGCTGACAAAGATTCGGTGATTACAGACGCACTGGCTGATCCCAACGTGCAACGCTTTTTAGGCGATCAGGAAATTCGAAAGACTATTGTTGTGCCCGGCAGGTTGGTGAACATTGTTATCTAGAACCTTGTTAACAGGTTTGTTCTTGTTGCTCGCAAGCTGTGGATTCAGTTTGCAGAATGCGTTTGTCGTTCCGGCGGAAATGGAGCGCACCTACATTTCAACCGAAGACCGGCACAGCTTGTTTTATCGGGAATTGCGACGACAGTTGCGAGCGGCCGGTATGCAACTGGCCGATATTCCGGACGAATCAACAGCGACACTGACAATTAGTGTGGATCAAACCGATCAACGCGTGCTGTCGGTGTCGACTCGAAATATCCCGACCGAATTCGAAGTTTATTATGCGATCGAATATGCTGTTGACAGTGGCGATACGATTTTGCTCAAGCCACAGACGATTACGCTAACTCGTGATTACACGTACGACGAAACGCTGGTGCTTGGCAAAGCACACGAGGAACAACTGCTGCGCGAGGCGATAGTTAAAGACCTCGTGCGAATCGTTCTCAAACAGCTGGGAACTCTGTAGATCCTGTCCAACCCATCTGACAACGTGCTTCGGATTGCGGATATCTCACTGGCATCGATCGAAGCGCTGCTTCACCGTTTCGACCTGTCTGTCGTCATAGAGCCGCTCGATGGACTGATCACAGGGTCTTTTTGGGGCGATAGTGAAGCTGGTATTGTAGGTCGTTGCGTTTACGCTCGACCTGACACACCCGTACATTCCTTGCTGCATGAGGCGTGCCACACGATCTGTATGAGCGTTGCGCGCCGCTCGAATCTCAACCGTGATGCAGGTGGGGACGATCTCGAAGAGACGTCCGTTTGCTATCTGCAAATTCTTCTTGCGGACGAGATTGCTGGCGTCGGCAAGCGCCGACTCACGCAGGACATGGATTCCTGGGGCTATAGTTTTCGGCTTGGCACTACCCTGCGTTGGTTCGAAGGAGATGCCGACAATGCTGTCGCGTGGTTGTTCAATCACGGACTGGTTGACCGGGCAGGATCACCAACTTTCAAGCTGCGCGGCAGTGTATAGTTTCGTATGGCCTGGGTTCGTTACGTTTTGTATTTCGCCGGAGTCTCTGTCATCACATTGGCATTGACGCAGCTCGAGCTTAATTTTCCCGGCAGCCTCAAATTGCATGTCTTTGTAAGTGAGAACGATCAAATCGGCACCAGCGAGTATTCGCCGATTGAAATAATCCAACCTTTGATACTCGGGATCTGTGGTCTGCTTATGGCCTGGGTTGCAAAGCATTGTCCATCGCAACGACCGATTGCATTTTCATTTGGCGGGCTTGCTCTCGCATTCCTGATTCGGGAGCTCGACTATTTTTTCGATCTTTACCTGATCGACAATCTCTGGCAGGTCTTGACGGCAATCGCGGCTGCATTCGTCATCACCTACACCTACAGGCAGCGGCGCCGTCTGAAAATAGCCTGGGGCCGAATCTGGCCGTCGCCCGGAATCGCATTATTGTTTGCCGGCGCAATTATTCTGTTTGCATTTGTCCGGCTCGTTGGCCAAGAGCCGCTCTGGATGTCGATACTCGGTGATAACTACCAGAGGGTCGTCAAACTGGCGGTTGAAGAGTTCATCGAGTTGATCGGCTACTTTCTGTGGTTAATCGGCACGATAGAGTATGCCTATCAGGCACGTGCAATCGCCTACAAAGATCCTCAACCAGCCGTACAACGGCGACGCGAAAAGCGCCGCCACGATCAGGAAGGCCCATTCTAGCTGGGCCTTATTCCTCCGCGAAGCAATCCCACACAACACCATCCGTGACATCATTTGCGCGAGCCGCCAAGAGAGATTTGCAGGTTTGAGATTCTTCACCCGTAATCAGAAGATAAATGGTCGGGGGACCGAGGGGATAGCCATTGTTGTCAACTCTGCAATTCTCTTCACCCGGAGTGTTACGGGGGACTGTTTCGACCCATAGCACAGTATTTCCTGTGTTTGATTACGCTCAGAGAAGCGCTTCAACACGGCTAGTACGGCCCTTCCTGGTCGTGGCGGCGCTTTTCGCGTCGCCGTTGTACGGCTGGTTGAGGATCTTTGTAGGCGATTGCAC
>PVMS01091501.1_pt1 | contig 11558 bp, 10 predicted proteins | sample 1853461 | NCBI WGS metagenome assembly PVMS01 (sample SAMN08582032, study PRJNA380276) | Marine sediment metagenome, whole genome shotgun sequencing project. | isolation source: ocean sediment barecode stripped | collected 2017
AAGATTTGAGCCCACGACCCTCAGGTTTCAAACCTCAGGGTCGGCCTTTAGCCTTCCGCTAATGCCCTGAAAACAGCCACTGGTGGCACGGCAAACATTCGGACTCAAAAAGCGGACATCCGATGTCCGCTTAGCCCCAAAAAGCAGTAGCTTTCGGCGGGTCCGGAAAGAGTCGCGTTTTGACCCCGAGGCGTCATTAGACTGGCCCGAGCACCAATGGCCGGTTTCGGCCAATATCGGTCGTTCGTTGGGTCCAATCGCAATGGCCGCTTTCGGATCAGAAAGCAGTCGTTGGACCAACATGCATAATACTTCCGCAGTTGACCCTGAGCCGAAGTCAACCGAATTTGGCCCGGATGGGGAAATTACAAATTCGGCGGTTTACTGCAGTAGGTTATATCGGCCAAAACGGCGCCGACCAAAGCGGCGTCGTCCGAGAGCGGCAACCGTAGGCATGAGTGGACGCGATCTGCCAAGGCGACGGCGGGGCCGGCGCGAGCCGGCACCTCAAACCGCGAGCAGGTGCGCGGCCAGCGTCAGGGTGAGCGGGAGCGTGACGAACGAGATTGCGGTCTGGATGGCGACGATGGCAGCCATCGCCGGCGCGTTGCCACCCATCTGCCTGGCCAAATTGTAGGCGCCAGCGGCGCTCGGCACCGCGCCGAAAACCATCGCGACGAGCGCCGCCGTTGTGTCGAGGCCCACCACCACCGCGGCAACCCCGATCACCACCGGAAATACGATCATTTTACCGGTGATCGACAGCAAGGTAGGGATTGTCGCCGCGACCATCGCGCGCACGCGAATATTCGCGCCCACACACAGCAAAACGATCGGCAGTGCCGCACCACCGAGGATCTTTGTCATGTCGTATACCACCGGAATGTGCGGCGCCCCGGTGAGGTTGACGGCGATCCCGGCAGCGACAGCAATCAACAAGGGATTGCGCGCCAGATCGCGTGCGATGGCGCCAGCGACACCGCTACGCTGGGACCCCCGCAGCAGCAGCACCATTAGTGACACGACCGACACGTTTGTGACCGGAATGAGCAGCGCCGTAATCAATACGGCGAGCGCCAACCCTTCTGACCCGAAGACCCGCTCGGCGACGGCGAGGGCGATGAAGGTGTTGTGTCGCGCGCAGCCCTGTAGCACCGAGGTCCACGTGGGTCGGTCGAGACCGAACAGTCGCCCTGCCACGAGTGCGGAAATGACGGCGCTCGCTAACCCCAGGTAAATCACCGTCGCGAACTTGCCCAGCAGATCGCCGGACAACTCCATCGTTGCCATCTTGTAAAACAGCATCGACGGAAAAAGCACCCAATAGACAAGCTTGTCGTTGAGATTCCAGAACTCGATATTCGGGATACCACCGCGCCGCAACGCGTGGCCGAGCACGATAAGCAGAAAGATTGGCGCGATGGCCAGCAGCATCTCGATCATCGTCTGCCCGTTCCACGTGTGATCACGACCAAGCACACTATGCGCTGCGCTACGTGCGCCAAACCCAAAGGCCCAAAGAACCGCTACCTTTCGGGCCGGTGACACGGCCCACGCAGCCACTGGCGCCGAGGGCAGAGATCTGCGTTCCGCAAGCGCCTGGCTCCGTGGCAACTCCTGCAAACACCACCAACCACGGCTGCGCATTCGTGGGCGTTGATATTCTTATCGAAATAGTTGCGGCAACGGGACAGAGGTAGCGGGCCGGGGCCTCGCGTCCCATGTCACCGGAACGCCGGCATCGGCGTTTTCAATCCGCTCGCCGTATTGAACAGCACGACGCGATCGCCGGCGCCAACGCGGCCGCTCTCCAGCTCCTGAATACAGGCGACGTAGCAGGCCGCGCCCTCGGGGCAAAGGTGCAATCCTCGCTCGCGGGCGACCTCCGCCCGCGCGGCGGTGACGGCGGCGTCATCGACGGCGACCGCGAAGCCGACGCTTTCTCGGATCGCCGAGAGGATGAGCCTATCGCCGAGCGGTTTCGGCACACGGACGCCGTGCACCTGGGTGTCGGGGTCGGGCCACGGCTCGGCGACCTCGTCCGCGCCCGCTTCGAAGGCGCGGACGATCGGGCCGCAACCGGTCGACTGGACCGCAACCATGCGCGGCAGCGGGCCCGTGATCCAGCCCAACGCCTGCAGTTCCTTGAAACCCTTCCACATGCCGATCAGGCCGGTGCCGCCGCCGGTCGGATAGAAGATCACGTCCGGAAGCGTCCATCCCAACTGTTCGGCCAATTCCAACCCCATCGTCTTCTTGCCCTCGATGCGATAGGGCTCTTTCAAGGTCGACATGTCGAACCAGCCCATCTCGGCCATGCCGTCGGCGACCGCCCGGTTGCAGGCGTCGATGATGCCGTCGACCAGGCTCAGGTGGGCGCCGTGAAAGGCGATCTCGCGGACCGTCACTTCGGCCGTGTCGGCCGGCGTGAAAACGTACGCCTCGATTCCACATCGCGCCGCGTAAGCGGCGATGGCGGCACCGGCGTTGCCGGCCGTCGGCATGGCAACGCGCTCGACACCGAAGGCCTTGGCCATGCTGATGGCGAGCGCGATGCCGCGCGCCTTGAACGAGCCGGTCGGCATCCGGCCTTCGTCCTTGACCAGAATCTCGCCACCGCCGCCGGCCGCGGCGCGCCGCAACACCACCAGCGGCGTTACCGACTCGCCGAGGCTGACGATATCGTCCGCGCTGGCGAGTGGCAGCAGTTCACGAAAGCGCCACATGTCGAATGCGCGGGCGGCGAGGGCCTGGCGATCGGTGGCCGCCTTGATCGCCGGCAGGTCGTAACGAACCAGCAGCGGCGCGCCGGCCGCGGATAGGCCTCGCAGTTGTCCGGCGGCGACGCGCGCGCCCGTTGCCGAGCATTCGAGATGGCTGACAAACCCCGTCTCGCCGTTTCCGCTATCGTCGCTAGTCATGCATCGTCTCCGGTCCGCGCCTGGCGGTCATGCAACGGCGGCGCGTACGGCGGCAAGTCTGCGTTTCACGCTGTCTCTCCCTGGACCTAAAGCGTAGCGGTCATGATGGAGAGAATCTATGCTGTTGCGAACCTGCCCGAATGTCCGCTTTCTGCTAAGCCTCCGAAACGAGACGCTTTCAATGGGGTAGGAAAGAGTCGCCTCGTGACCCCTAGCCGACCTTCATTGGATAGTGCGGTTCAGCAGATGGGAACCGAAATCCAAAGGTTTCCGTACCCGTCTTCTGGGCGCTGGCGAAGCACCGATCGGAAACCCGGGTGCTCATGAATCTCCCGAAACCATCTACTTGGCGGCTGCGCTAGGCCGAGATCCATCGAACTCGGTGCGAAGGCCGGCCGCCTCCCCGAACAGCAGGTTGCGGAAGGTCGCCGGATCGCCGATCACGTCGGCCAAGCGGTCGAGGGACCGGTCGACGGCATCGACAAACCGCTCGGCGCCGCCGAAGCGCGTCAGGGTTTCCGGGGGTACGAATTTGATGAGGAAGGCCGACGTGCCGGGTGGCAGGGCCGCGAAATGGACAGTCCGCATGCCATATTCCTTGAGCAGCAGCATGGCAAGACCTGCCGAGGCCTCCACCGGCACCACTGGCCGTTCGGTAAGGCCAGCGCGCTCCATGGCTATTTCCAAGATGTCCTCACCTTCAAGGCGCGCGATCACAGGCGTTTCGGTGATCCTGTTGCCAAGCCGATTCTTGAGTGCGGCAATCACTTCCTTGGTGGTCGCCACCAGTTCGCGTACCCGGGCCGGGTCGTATTGCTCGAGTGAGCGAACGATTGCGGGATAGAGCATCGGCCTGGCCTCTAGGCCGATCTCGAAAGCGAGCGCCCGGATCTCTTCGACGATCTCCCGTCGCCCGCCGAGCAGACCGATACGCGGCCCGACAGTGCCGTATTTGTCGAGACCCGTCGAGCCGACGTCGACGCCGAGCTCCAGCATTTTCGGCTGATCGAATACCGCAGGCCCGACACGCGCGCCTCCAGCGTCATCGACCAGCACCTTGGCCCCTACGCCATGGGCGAGATCAACAATGCGCTCGATTTCCTTGACGCTGAGAATCTCGTAGCTCACCGCGAGCCGGGTTAAGGACACCAACGTCACCTTGTCGGACTCTCTAAGTGCTTTTTCGAAAGCGGCAAGGCCGACGGTGTCGATGAAATTCGCCCCGGCGCGCTTCGCGGCGCGGATGACACAATGGTGGCTTCCGGTGGCGGAGACGCCAATCACCGTCTCGCCCGGACGGACGAGCACCAGCGTCGCCGTCAACACCGCCGCGGTCTGGCGATTAAGGGCCATAATTTCGTGCGTCGCAGGGTCGCCGCCGAGATGGTCAAGCGCCAATGCGTTCAACCGGTCGCTCATTAACGCCGGCGCCAACTCGTCGTCGAACAGTTCCGCATCGTCGGGGGACGCGTCGAAACCCCGCTCCAGGCCTGAAAAATTATAGACATCGTCCAATCCCCTCTCTCTCGCCCGCCGCTCGATGATGCGCCAAGCTTGACGCAGTTTAACGTGGTCGTCCTTGCTGCTGCGGATGTACTCGCCGTGGGCATATGGGAGCCCCGGTGCATGCGGATTGCCGAAGCGGTCCTCAGCCATGGTTCGTTCTCCAAGGGTGCCGTTCGCGCAAAATACCCTTTTCCGGCATCACGGCAAAAGTGGGGTTTAAAGGTTGTCCGGCCACAACTTTGACCGGAGGGGTGTTATCTGACCGTCAGAACAGGACACTTCGCCAAGAGCTCGACACGGTGCGAGACACCCCCGCGAAGAGTCGCTTCGATATTACCCATACCGCGCGAGCCGACGACAATCATGTTTGCATCGTGGTGCTCGGCGCGGGCCACGATAGTGCGTGCGACGGGGCCTTCCTGCACCTCACCGACGGTGTCGGCAACGCCCTTCTCCCGGGCCCTCCTTTCCGCATTCGAAACCAAATCTCCAGCAGCCTTTTTCAGGATTTCTATGTTCGTCCCAGGGATATGTTCCAGATCCGCATATCCCTGCATGCCTTCCGGAAGCTCGTAGGTCTTCACCACGTAGAGAAGAATCACTTCGGCCTTGAGGGCGACGGCGATCTCCGAGGCATAATCGACCGCCTTCAGGGAATGGTTCGAGCCGTCGAGGGCGACGAGCAGCTTGTTGATCATCTGTAGCGTCCTTTCGGTACTGCCATCGCGGCCAACCGGTGGGCTCTGCCGCTAAGCTCGGTCTGCCCGGCAGCTTCGAGCCTATATCGCACTCCGCCACCGCGGAGCCGCAATCGATCTTTCAGGAGCCGGTCCGCTGAGACTTGAGGCCGGTCAGTGGGTCAGAATCTTGGACAGGAACTCCTGGGCTCGGGCCCCGCGCTCGCCGCCGAAAAAGTCTTCCTTCGTGCAATCCTCCTCGATCCGGCCTGCGTCCATGAAGATGACCCGGTCGGCCACCCGCTTGGCGAAGCCCATCTCGTGAGTCACCACCATCATGGTCATGCCCTCCTTGGCCAGCTCGCTCATCACGTCGAGGACCTCGTTGATCATCTCCGGGTCAAGGGCCGAGGTGGGCTCGTCGAACAGCATGGCAATGGGGTCCATGGCGAGACCCCGGGCGATGGCGACCCGCTGCTGCTGGCCGCCCGAAAGTTGCGCCGGGAACTTGTCCCGCTGGTCGGAGAGGCCGACCCGCTCGAGCAGCTCCATGCTGCGATTCCGCGCTTCGTCGTCTTCACGGCCCAGCACCTTCATTTGCGCCAGCTTGATGTTCTCCATGATCGAGAGGTGCGGGAACAGCTCGAAGTTCTGGAACACCATGCCGATCTGCGAGCGCAACTTTGGCAGGTTCGTGGTTCGATCGCCGACCGAAATGCCGTTGAAGGTAATGGTCCCCTCCTGAAACGGCTCAAGACCATTGACCACCTTGATCAAGGTGCTCTTGCCGGATCCGGACGGGCCGCAGACGACGACCACTTCGCCCTTCTCGACCTCGGTGGTGCAGTTGCTGAGCACCTGGAACTCGCCGTACCACTTGCCAACGTGGTTCATCTCAATCATGCCGACGCCCTCGGTACCCGTCGTGTCCTTGGTTTCATTCATGAGCGAATCTTTTCTGAAGGTTGCGAACGTAAAACTGCGCAAACGAGCACATCGTGAAGTAGACGATGGCGACCGTGACATACATCTCCATCAGCCGGTTCTCCGACATGGCGACGATCTCGGCGCTATACAGGAAGTCGCTCAAGCCGACCACGTAGACCAGCGCGGTGTCCTGGAACAGTACGATGGCCTGGCTAATGAGGATCGGGATCATGTTGCGGAAGGCCTGGGGCAGCACCACATAGCGCATGTTCTTCCAGTAGGTCAGGCCCAGCGCTTGACCGGCATGGGCCTGTCCCACCTTCACGCTCTGGATGCCGGCGCGCATGATCTCGCAGTAGTACGCCGCCTCGAACATGATGAAGGCGGTCAGGACCGACTGGAAGGCACCCACCTGCTCCCCGACCAGCAGAGGTATCAGAAAGTAGAACCAGAAGATCACCAGGATCAGCGGCATCGAGCGGAAGAAGTTGACGTAGGACCCGGCTAGGAATGAGAGATTGAGCCATTTCCTCAGGTAGGGCACGGGCACTGCAACATTGGAAAGGCGCATCAGCGCCAGCAGGGTGCCGAACACCAGCCCGCCGCCAATGCCCAAGACCGTCAGTACCAGCGTCAGGACCATGCCCTTGGCCAGGAAGGGAATCGAGTGGAAGACGATGTGGTAGTCGAATCCGCCGCTTTCCATGTCACTTGGCCTCCAATGAGAGCATGCCCGGAATTCGGGTCCGGGCCTCGACGATGCGCATGGCCCACATGACGATGGCGGTCACCCCGATGTAGAGCACGGTCGCCGCGGTGAAGGCTTCGAAGCCCTGGTAGCTGTATTCTTCGATCTGGCGGGTCATGGCCGTCAGCTCGAGGACGCCGATGGTCAAGGCCAGGGACGAGTTCTTGAAGACGCCCAGAAAATCGCTGGTCAGCGGCGGAATGATGATCCGGAAAGACACCGGCAACAGCACGTAGCGGTAGACCTGGACCGGCGTGAGGCCGATGGCCATGGCTGCGTAATGCTGGCCCTGGGTAATCGAGGCGATACCGGCGCGGACCTGCTCGGCCACCCGCGAGGCCGTGTAGAGGCCAAGACAGACCACCGCTGTCGAAAACTCCGGCAACGGCAGTTCCCGCTTTACCCACCGCCCTGCTTCTTCGGAAAGGAGCTCGGGAAAAACGAAATACCAGAGGAACAGCTGCACCAGGAGCGGTATGTTGCGGAAAATGGTGACATAGGTGTTGGCGAATCCGTGCAGGAACCAGCCCACATCAACCGTAATCACTCCTTTAGTTGTCCGGACTGGCCCAAGTCGAAAGAAGACGGGTGATTTGATGCCGGGGACAACCCACAGGATCGGTTTGTCAAGTGTGCGCAGGATGCCGATGACCGAGCCCAGGGGGAACGCGATCATCCAGGCTGCGGAGGCGACCGCGATGGTCCACCAAAGCCCCTCGAGGATCCAATAGAAATAGGGTCCGATACACCCCGCATCGATGTTTTCGGACGTGCACGCGAGGATCGACCAGTGCCAGTTGTACCTGAAGTCGCCGGCACATCCCGCCAACCCTAGAAGCAGTGCTACGCTCAGGCCGACTCGTAAAGGGCCCCGCATCTTTGCCATCTTCTTGTTCCGTCCCCTTGCCTCCGAATGCCCCTATTCGGCCACCGCCGCTTCGGATGCTGCGCGACAATGGATCGGTGGGATGCCCGCGGGCATCCCACCGATCACCCACGCTTAGTGCGGCAAAGCCTGGTTTTCGAATGCCACCCTGAGCCTATCGCTTATGGGCATGTTGATGTTGGTCGGGCCCGGGTTGAACCACTTGTTGTAGATCTCGAGCATCTCACCCGAACGCATCAGGTCGGCCAGCACCACGATGCCAATGCGCCGGTAGGTGGAATTGTTCCGGGGCACCATGAGGCCATAGGGATCATAGGACAGAAACCGCCCGGTCACCTGAAACTGATCTGGATTCTTGGACTTGCTGATGAGCCCGTAGAGCAGCACATCATCCGTCGGATAGGCGTCCACGCGATCACTCGTGAGCGCCAGCCAGCCTTGCGGATGGTCCTTGACGGGGATGATTTTGATATTGAGGCCCTTCTCCTTCATTATCCGCTTGATGGCTTTCTCGTTGGTGGTCCCCTGCACGATGGCTATGGCCTTGCCGTCCAGGTCCTCGATTTCGTTGATGCCCGAGTCCTTCTTGCTGGCGATCTTGGTGCCGGTGATGAAGGGGACCGGCAGATAGTCGACCTGCTTCTGACGGGTCAGGTTGTTGGTGGTGGAGCCGCACTCCATGTCGATGTTGCCGTTGGCGATCAGTGCCAGCCGGGTTTGGGAGGTGACCGGCACGTGCTTGACCGTGATGTTCGGCATCTCGAGGGTTTTTTTGATCGCTTCCACGAACTTGTCGCAGAGATCGATGGAATAACCTTGCACCTTGCCTTCGTGGATATAGGCGAAGGGCACCGAGGCCTCCCGGTGCCCCATGTTGATGACACCGCGTTCCTTGATCCGTTCCAGGACGAAGGAATCTTGGGCCGAAGCTGGTTGGATGGTAGCGAGTAGAACCATCGAGATCGTTGCAAGAGCTAGTTTTCTTAACATTTGAGCCTCCTTGTGTCGTTGGTTTATTGTTCTGGGTATGTCGGCTGGTGACGCTGTTCCTCCGGGCTCTTGTCCGTGACGGCCGGCGGCTAAGCCGCCCGTTCGCCAACCAAAGACTGGTAGGCGAAGAGCGCGGCCGAGCCCCCAGTATGCAGGAACACGACGTTGTCGTCCTTCGAGAAAAAACCTTGGCGGATCAAGCCCATCAGCCCGGCCATCCCCTTGCCCGAGTATACCGGGTCGAGCAGGATGCCCTCGTGTCGCGCCGCGAGCTTTATGGCTTCGACCGTCTCGGGCGTGAGCTGGCCGTAACCGGGGCCGACATAGTCGCTGTTCGCCACCACCCGCTCGCGGGAGAGGTCGCCCTTGACCCCGAGGTAATCGGCGGTCTCGACCGCGAGCTTGTGGACGATCTCTTCCTGCTTGGCCTTGGGATGGCGCACGCTGATCCCGAGGATATCGATGCCGCTGCTGCAGCCCTCGAGGCCGACCAGCAAGCCGGCCTGGGTTCCCGCGCTGCCGGTGGCGTGAACCACATAATCGATGCGAAGATCGCTGTCGTTGGCTTGGCTTATCAGCTCCAGCGCGGCACTCACGTAGCCCAGCGCGCCGACCCGGTTGGAGCCGCCGCCCGGAATCACGTAGGGCTTCGCGCCCGCCTGCCGCAGTTGGTCGGCCAGCGTCTCGGCCTCCGCGTTCATGTCGAGGCCCGCCGGGCGAAAATCGATCTTGGCTCCGTAGAGCTTGTCGAGGAAAACATTGCCTGTAAATTCGTAATCTACGCCAACATCGGGGACCCGGCGTTCCAAGAGAATCTCGCACTTGAGGCCCAGCTTGGCTGCCGCCGCGGCACACTGACGCACGTGGTTGGACTGTACTGCGCCTTGGGTGACAATGGTATCTGCACCCCGAGCCAGGGCGTCGCCCATCAAAAAGTCGAGCTTGCGTGTCTTGTTGCCGCCCGTGGCGAGACCCGTGCAGTCGTCTCGCTTGACATAGAGCTTAGGGCCGCCCAGCAACCGCGTGAGGTTCGGCATAGGCTCCAAGGGCGTCGGGCTATGGCAAAGATGCACTCTTGGAAATTGCGATAGCCGCATAACTCTTGCGCGTCCCCCTCAATCGCGTGGACCCTGTCTGCTACTAGCCCGATGCGGGCCTTCCCCTGCAGTCTTGCTTAGCAATCAGGTGCGCGCAAGGCTAATGCTATGATGGAAAGAAACTATTCCAATTTGGACTAGTTCTCATGGGGAGAGCTGCCAACGGGATCAGCGCGTGTTTCCGACATGACCGGTCTGTCCGCAAACGAAATCCCAGACCTCTTCCACCTTGGGTCGGGATTTTTGGGCCGCGCGATAAATTCGTATCTCGAGGGGAATGTCCCAGATCCTGCCGCCGGCCGGCACGAGAGTCTTGCTGCGCAGCTCCCGCTTGATCGAGCTCTTCGGCAGCCAGGCGAGGCCGTGTCCTTCAATCGCCATAGACTTCAGCGCTTCGGCCATGGCGTTCTCGTAGCAGGGCTCCAAACGGGCCTTCGTGCCGCGTCGGCTCAGCAGCAGGTCGACCGCCCGACCGAGGAAGGACTCCGGACCGTGGACCAGGAAAGGCAGCAGCGCGCGTAACGTGCCGGGAAGCTTGAAGCGCGGCGTCTTGTCTTTGGTGGGCGCCGCGACGGGCACCAACCAGTCGGTCCCCAAGACCCGGAAGGGGTACTCGACAGGGTCGAGAAGAATCGGAATTTTGGGATGGATGTAGCACAGCATGAAGTCGCTGCTGCCTTCCATCAGCGCTCGCACGCAGTTATGGATGTTGTCCGAGCGAACCCGGGAGCTAACCGGTCCAATCCGAAGTTCGACCTCTTTCAACCACTTCGGAATAAAGGTGAGAGACACGCTGTGCATGGCCGAGAAAGTGATCAGGTCGCGCGAAGATCGAACCGAACCTCGCAGCTCATCGCGCACTTCAAACATGGCGCGCAAGGTGTCCTCCGCGGCATCACGGAACACCTCGCCGGCTGGCGTCAGCCGTGTGGGATAGTGGCTGCGGTCCACGAGGGGAACGCCCAACCAGGTCTCGAGCGCCTTGATCCTGCGACTGAAGGCCGACTGCGTGACGTTTCGCTCTTCGGCCGAGCGGGAAAAGTTGTTGGTTCGCGCCAAGCTGAGAAAATCCTCGATCCACTTCAGTTCCATGGCCCACACCTCGGTGCCCAGGTTGGAGGGAGAGTGCCGTCGCTGCTGGACCTAGGCTACACCCAAAAGACTCAAAAGACACTCGAAGGCGCTCGCTTCGTTGAGCTTCCACAGGCGCTTCGAAGTTAGCGCGTCCTTCCGCGCTCCGAGATCCGAAGTAACCTATGGGGACGGGCCGGAAAGCTAAATCGACGACCTCGCTCCGGACTGATATGTGCCTGACTCGCCAAGCGGAAATGCCTCCTTGTGGCTACAAGCGGCGGTCCCGATCCCGTGCCAGACACGGCAGAAGTACCTCCAGCACCGGACGTCAGAGCGCGAACGTTGGCTCGCGTGAGGGCGACTTTGGCTTCAGGTCTGACTCCGGACGTGGACCGGGCGTGGCGCTGACGGGGAGTTTTGACCCAATTGAGACATTGCGCTCAAGGATCATCAGTTGGCATCAAGCCCATGTGAGTCAAGTCTGTGTAATGATCCTAGGCTTCTCCACGCGAACATCCGAGTGGGTCGGGGCGTTAGCGGGATGCTTGAATGACTGCTTATGGCTATCAACTGCCTAACTGATCGCGGCAATCGAACGACCGCTTTGCGATCCGATAGATGGTATATCGCGGCGGCTGTGCCTCGTGATATCCGGATGAGCGCAGCCCCTTCACATATGATCGTAAAATCGGGGGCGCCTTGACCTCGGGGATCGAGGAAGGAGCGATGACG
>PVMS01130286.1_pt1 | contig 11556 bp, 11 predicted proteins | sample 1853461 | NCBI WGS metagenome assembly PVMS01 (sample SAMN08582032, study PRJNA380276) | Marine sediment metagenome, whole genome shotgun sequencing project. | isolation source: ocean sediment barecode stripped | collected 2017
GAACGCGGACGATGCAGAGGGCAATCGGCACGCCGAGGCTGGCCTTGAGCGCCTCCCACAGGAAGTCCCTGCGGTCCACGGGCTCTCGGGTCGCCGGGGGCTCCCGATCTCGACCGTCGGCCGGGCCCGCCATCACTCCGTCCCCGGATGGTGCGGGTAGTGACATTGCCAGCACAGGTAGCCGTCACCGTGCGTCGACATTTCTATCCTCGGGATATGGGAGGGGCTGGCCGCCGCCTCGGCGTGACAGCCGCCGCAGAAGTCCCTCGTGCCCGGCTTGCCCGGTCGGACCAGTCGAGGGGTGGCCTTGTGCTCGTCGGGGGCCTCGTGGCAGGTGAGGCAGGGTAACGTCGCATGGTGCGATACCGCTTTCTGGCTCGCGATCTGGCCATGGCACGCCCGGCACGCGCCCGGGATCACGGGAGGTTCCGGGGCATGCGGGTCGTGACACGTCATGCACGGTACGGTTGGGTTGTGGGCCACGGGGTCGATCTGTGGAAAGCCGGAAGGCCGTGAGGCGTTATAGCCATGGCACATGGGGCAGAACCCTCTCTCACGCGGTGCCGGCGGCTTCACCGACCCGGGAGCAGTGGCGTGCTCGGCCGCTGGTCCGTGACACACCTCGCACGAGACGCCCGAGTGGTTCGAAGTGCCCTTCTTCTCGGTGATCGGCCGGTGACACGTCGTGCACGCTTCGTGTCCGGCGTACTGGAGGGGGAAAGCCGCGATTGAGTCGACGGCCGCGGCTCGGTAGTGGCCGGCTTCGCCGAATGTGTCCGGCACCAGGGTTTGCCGCACCGCCATGAAGACGATGGCCAGACCGGCAAAAGCGATGCCGAGGCGCACAACCTGTTGGGGCATGGCGCGCTCGTTTTCTGCTGAGAGGAAGGCCCCCGCCTCAGGGGCTCGGCTCGCAACCGCGCAACATCGATGCCACGGTCGGATGCCCTAACTGGTCGCTGAAATGGCCTTACGGAGAGGGTGGACCGTCCGGCGCGGTGGGACATATTGCCCGCGTGGTCCGCCGTATGTGGGTCAGTCCGTCTCGGCTCGCTGTGTAGCCCATCGTCGTCATCGCTCGGCTGACCTGCCGCCCGGCCCGCGGGCAATCCGGCCGGCCGGACCGTGGCTCAGGCGGCCTGTACCGCAGGGTTCCGAACCGGTGCCGGGACTTGCAGCCGGACTGACTCAAGGATGCGACGGGTCCGACGATCCCCAGACCGCCTCCTGGCGCAGATCCTCGAGGAACCCCGCCTCCATCCAGTACATCGCCGGGTTCCCGCTTTCCGGGCCCACGTGGAAGTCCGACAGCCAGTCACGCGTGAGCCGGTCGGGAGCTCCCTCGGGGTACGGCTGCCGGGTGGACATGAAGAAGAAGTACTTCCCGTCGGGCGACACGTACGGTGCCCACTCCTCCCCGCGTTCCTGGTTGACGATCGGCCCGAGGTTCAGAGGGTCCGACCAAGTGTCAGTCTCGTCACGGAACACGATGTAATAGTCCGTGCCTCCGTGAGAGTCTTCACGGCCGAACACTCCGAGTATCACGTAGCTCTCGTCCGGGGCCACGAACGAGTTGAACTGGTTCGCGGAGTTGACCTGCTCGGGAAGACGCTCCGGTTCGGCGTACCCGTCCCCGTCCGGGCGGGCCCGGAAGATGTAGTTGCGACCCGTCTCCGGATCGTCGCGCGTGAAGTACAGAGTTCCGTCGGCCGTCGTCGATGGGAAATACTCGTCCGCGTCCGAGTTGACCGGCGGACCCAAGTGGACAGGCTGTCCCCAGCCGCCGTCCGCGCGATCCATCACCCAGATATCGGCTCGCTCCCACTTGCCGCGATCGGCTTCCGGCACCGGACTGCCATCCGGCGATCTGTCCGACACGAAGAAGAACCGGCTTCCGTCAGGCGAAATGTGGGGCTCGATCTCGCCCGCCGTGGGATCGACCGAGAAGTCGGCCACCTCGGGCTGCGTCCACTCGCCGCCGACGAGCCGGGAGCCGAGAATCGCCACCAGGGGGCCGGCGTTGACCGAGAAGTAGATCTCGTCGCCCTCCGGTGTCATCGCCAGGTCCCGGGTGTGCATCCCTGTCGAGACGATCCCCGGAGCGAACAGCTCGGGCTCCGCACCGGGCGGGGTCTGGCCCAGGTAGGGGCCCGTCAGGGCAGGGGTGGTCTCCGCGGACTGGTCGTCATCGGAAGTACCTGCGCATCCGCCGCAGACGAGGAGCGGGACGAGGAGCAATGGGAACGGGCGCATGAGGGGCCTCTCGACGGAAGCATGAATCTGGTCAGCCGGCACTTCCATGATAAACGTCTCGGCGGTGAGCAACTCGAACGACCGTAACGACCAGCCTGTGGTCTTCGATCGAATAGACTACCTGGTACGCTCCCTGGCGTATCCTGTACTTCTCCGAGCCCGTGAGCTTCTGGCAGCCGGGCGGGCGGGGATCAATGGCCAACGAGTTGATCTTTGCCACGAGTCTCGTGCGATCCCTCCTGGTGCCTGCCGCCTCCAGTTCTTTCGCCGCGGACGGCTTGATGAAGACCTTATAGCTTGCCACGCCGCCGCAGCTCTTTGACCACATCGGCAAAAGGAAGGTCTGGTTCGGAAGCCCGATCGTCGAACGCTGCAAGATCGTCTGCGTCCTCAGCGAGATACTGCCTCACCGCTTCATTGACGACATCCGAGATGGATCGATCCGTCTCCGCAGCTTTCAGGCGGACGGCACGATGCAGGTTCTCATCGAAGTATATGGTGCCTCGTTTCGTACCCATGCCTCCAAGGTGACATCATAACGTCATAACGTCAAGTTCTTTTCGCCTCCTCTCAGTCCATTACGTCTCCACTACGCCGTAGCGCGCACGGAGGGCGCTGATCCCTTCCGACCGTCCGATCACGGTCAGCCGGTCTCCGTCGACGAGCGCCGTGTCTCCTTTCGGAATGATCAGCTCATCTCCCCGGCGAATCATCGCGATCAGCGTACCGTCGGGGAGAGAGACTTCCCTCAGCCTGAGGCCGATCAAGACGGAGCTTTTCTGAGTGCTCCCGAGCGTCATCACGAGAATCCGCTCGTTTCGGAACAGGGCCTCCTTCAGCTGCTCGTCGGTCTCAGCTTCGAGCCACTCCGGCATGAAGCTCGCCTGGTCCACCCGACGGGCGATCTGGGCCAGGATGCGCAGGTGCCGTCCGGGGTCCGTTCTCGGACCTACCAGGAAGAAGACCGCACGAATCGGCTCCTCCGACGCGCGACCCACTTCATCCAGCTCGCTCCCGAACCGAACGCCTGCCCGCACCCTGGCCAGGACGAGGTAGGCGTTGTCCACCAGCTCTGTTCGCATGTGCGGCAGCGCGACCCCGTGGGACACCGGTGTGGCCCCCATCAGCGTACCGTGCAGGAATCCCTCGGCCAACTGGCTCGCGGCAACCGGCAGATCTTGGGCCAGCCGATGCGATGCGCTGGTGGCCAGTTCCTCGAACAGGATGGGCCCGGGCAGGTCGAGTACGCGTGCCTCGGTGAACAGCTCGTCGAACGGATCGGATTCGCGTGGTCCCCGGTCCTTCATGACCTCGCGGAGCTCGCGGTCCAATCCCTCGTACCGTTGCCGCCCCAGTCGCTCGAACACGTGGAAGATCGCGCCTTCCCGGTCTACCCTGTCGCGTGCGTAGTTGGTGTACCACATGGCGCCGAAAGTGATCAATCCGCCTGTGAACAGGGTCGGCAGGAGCCCCATGTTCGCGATGAGCCAGAACGGAGCCAGGATTCCGACGATCTGGAGACCCGGGTAGAACGGGGATCGGAAGCCGGGATCGTACGACTCGATCTGACTCTCCCGCATCACGATCACCGCCGCGCAGACGAAGGCGAACATCACCATCATGAACGCACTCGCCAGCTTCGCGATCTTCGTCGGATCAAACAGCGTGACCGACACCAGAATCAGCAACACCGTGATCCCGATTCCGACCGTCGGCGTCCCCGGTCTCCCGATCCGACCGAAATACGCGGGCAGGACCTTGTCCCTCGCCATTGCGAGCGGGTAGCGAGACGCGCTGAGAATCCCGGCATTCGCCACAGCCGAGAAGGCCAGTATGGCGGCCACGGTCATCAGCACCTTGCCCCATGGACCCACGAGGATCTCCGCCACCGTGGCAACGGGCGTCAGATCTCCGCCGTCCCTGGCGAGTACATCCACACCCGCCACCCCCACCATCACCGAGGTCCCCACTACGTAGATCGCGACCACACTCCCGAAGGCCAGGAACATCCCGAGGGGCAGGTTGCGCGCCGGGTTCTTCACCTCTTCGGCGATGCTGGCCACCTTCGTCAGCCCCATGTAGCTGACGATCACCAGCCCGGCGGTACTGATGATCCCGGCGCTACCGGACTCGAAGAAGCCGCTGAAGTTGCCAACCTTCATCTGGAGGACGCCAACCCCGGAGAACCACAGAAGGAGGATCAGAAGCCCGATCAGCAGCAGAAGCTGAAATGATCCGCTCTTCTTCGCGCCGAAGTAATTGACGACGCCGAAGAACACCGCAAAAGCCGCCGCGATCGGCCCCATCTGGACGGTCGGCATGAAGAGCTGCAGGTATGCGCCGACACCGATGAGCGCGAACGCGGACTTCAGGATGAGGGAGATCCACGTGCCGAATCCGCCGATCGTCCCGACCAGTGGCCCCATGCTCCTGTCCAGGAAGTAGTAGACGCCACCGGCCCTGGGCATGGCCGTTGCCAGCTCTGCCTGGCTGAGCAGGCCCGGCAGGAGGATCAGCGCCGCGAGCAGATACGACAGCGGTAACGCCGGGCCGGCACCGGCTGCCGCGAGGCCGGGAAGGAGAAAGAAGCCCGAGCTGAGCGTCGCCCCGGTGGCTATGGCATAGACATCCCATAGTCCCAGCTGCTTCTCGAGCAACCGGGGCTTCACCGGTGTCACTTCGTTTTGCGTCTCGGCTGGGTCCATGCGCTTCCCCTCAGACCTGGCTCATGATGACCAGGTCGTAGACCCGGTCGCCGAACCACCTGCGCAGGGCCATCACGGGCCTGGCGTACTTGCCGGTGGCGTAGCGGGTCCGGGGCCGTCCGGACTTCAACGACTTCGAGATCACGCTGGCTATGAGCGATGGCGGCGAGGCCTTTCCGTCCTCGTACGAGTTGCGCGTGGCGTCGGCTACCCTCCGGGCCAGATCTGCATACGCAGAGCTGCCCGAGCGCTCCAGCAGCGGTCCCACCATGACATCGCCGAACTCGGTCTGGATCGCGCCGGGCTCGATGATGATGACGTCGATGCCGAACGGGGCGAGCTCGAGTCGCAGGCAGTCGGACCAGCCTTCGAGCGCGTGCTTGGTGGCGTGGTACCACGATCCGAGGGGCGTGTAGATCTTCCCGCCCATCGACGAGATGTTCACGATCTTGCCGGCGCCCTGCTCCCGCATGTACGGCAGCGCCAGCTGGGTCAGGCGGGCCAGCCCGAACAGGTTCACCTCGAACTGGTACCGGGCGTCGTCGAGGGTGGTGTCCTCCATCGCCCCGTACATGCCGAACCCGGCGTTGTTGATCAGGATGTCGATCCCGCCCTGCTCGGCGGTGATCCGGTCCACCGCGGCCACGATGTCCTCATCCCGCGTTATGTCCATCTCAAGCGTTGTGGCACCCAGCTCTTCCAGGGCCCGCATCTTCTCGAGCCGCCGGGCGGCGACATATACGGTGTAGCCCTGTTCGAGAAGCTTCTTCGCGGTCTCTTCGCCGATTCCCGACGATGCGCCCGTGATCAGAACGGTTTTCATGCTTGTTTTCCTTCTCGCAGCCAGGATGCCTTGACCACGACATCGACCTCTCGACCTACCAGGTGGAGCAACGCCAACATCTGACCGACGGACTTCGCAGTATTCGTCTGGTCCAGAAGCCGGTACAACTGGCTCGGAGAAGTCCCGAGTCTTCGGGCGAGATCTCGCTTACTGATCCCACTCTCTTCGACACCCCTCTTCGCTTCCAGCGAGAGTTTGTAGAGGAGCAGCTCCTTGAGGAACTCAGGGTCCTGGTTGTATTCGAGCACCTGCTCGACATGGACCGAATCCTCCTCGCCGGAATCCAGGCGGAAAGTGAACGCTTCTCCGCCGAGCTCCTCGTCCACGTACACTTCGGAAACCCGGAGATCGGAATCCGGCCCGATTCCGAGCCTGGCGAACGGGTAAGTATAACCGCCACGAGCTGTCTCGACCTCGAAGACTCTTTGACGACGGTTCGCCTTCACACTCTCGATTCTCACAGTAAACCCTCTTCTTCCAGCTCGGCGATTATTCGCAATACGCGCCTCGACGCCGTGCCCGTCATGACTGCTTTCTCCTCGAGATCCCACTTCAGAACAAGGTCGTCGTCCCGATAGACATGCACATGGCGAGGCGCGTGGTCACCCGTCCACGTGAGAAAGACATAACCACCACGTCGAATTCTGGTCAATAGACAGTACCACAGTTGGTAACAGGTAACAAACGACGCCTCCTCGGGCAGAGACACACGGGTCGCTAATCTCGAAGTCAATCTCACCGAGAGATCACGACGTTGCGGCTGGAAGGGATTGTCAGGCGTGGGTTCTGTCTGATGGTGTGTCGTCCTCGAGCCGGCGCGGGAAACGGTAAGGGGGCTTTCACGCCGGCGAAGTCGACCGCGACCGGAGGAGTGAGCCGCAAGCTGCGGTCCCACGACTGCTTCGCGGGGAGCTTTAACTGGACGCGCCCGACGGGCGACGGGATACGCGACCAGTACACGGCGGAAGTGTTCTACCGATTCTATCTCAGCGAGCGCCTGGCCTTCACGCCAGACGTGCAGTGGGTGATCAGTCCGGCTCTTAATCCCGATGCGAGTTCGATCTGGCTGTTCGGCATTCGGGCGAGGATCGACTTTTAGGCCGCCACTCCCGCCGTCACGGCTTCCGGGATCCGCCGCGTGCGTTCCTTGAGGAGCGCGATGATCTCCTCCTTGCTGCGCTCCCGGCCGTCCAGCGGCACGTAGTGCTCGGCCAGAACGTCGTACCGCTTCAGCATCAGGTTGAGCCACACGAGGAAGTAATCCAGCTTCCTGAACACGATCGAGTCAGCCTCGGCGTACTCCTCGAGGTTGTCGATCAGCTCCTGCGGATGTTCCGTCCAGTGACGGGTGGGCTTCCAGTGGTGGCTGATGTGGTATCCGTCGTTGAAGCACCTGCGGTTGTAGACGGAATTGATGCAGGTGAGGCTGTTCACGTAGCAGTTCCCGGGCTGGCTCGCATCGACGAACGCATGCTGTGCCCAGTTGCCGGACATCATGGCGACACGGGTGATGAGTAGCGTTACGACGAATACCAGCAGCGTGGCCTTCCAGTTCACGAACGCGAGACCGATTACGACCGCCCACCACAGCGCCGTCCCCCAGCGCAGGCGCTTACGGATCCTGTCGCGGTTCCGCTCACTCAAATACATGCCCAGATCGTGATTCCCCCTGAACAGAAAGGTCGCCAGGTAGCGGAAGAAAAAATCCCTGGCACTGTCACGCTGCAGGTGCATGGTCGTGCTCAGGTCATCGTCCAGGTTGTTCTCCGGATGATGCATGGCGACATGGTGCGCGAAATAGGTGTTGGGGGCATGGCCGAAGAACATCCCCAGGATCGTGATGAACGGCCAGCTCAGCCACGAGACCTCGCTGCGGAAATACGGTCTGTGCGACACGTTGTGCAGCATCAGCGTGTACGGGCCGAGCTGGCGGATGTACCAGGCCAGAAACAGCAGCCCGATCCAGATATTTAAATCGACGTACAGCCAGATTGCCAGGACCAGCATGACCGTGAGGTTCAGGAGCTGGACGCGCGCGAACGGCAGGTCACGAGGGTCGCGAATCAGCTTCAGGAAAAAGCGGTCGAGCGCCCCCTTTGGTGCCGGCGCCTCCATCGGATCCGAGAGGACGAGACTTTCCATGGCAACTCCGAGGTGGCGGGGGACGATCGACAAATCTACAGGATTCTGATGATATCCACAGCCCTCCGCTCGTCGCGGGGCAGGCCCTGGCGGGCAGCGGATCGCCGCACCGACTATATCTGCTCGGGATACGCCGCTCTCCCTGGAAGCTGGAGGCGAAGATGGACATGACCCGATACCTGGCCGTGGCATGTGCCGGAGCACTCTGCGTTTTTCTCGCCACGCCCGGGCTTGCTCAGCAGGGAAAGGCCTCCGGCCGGGCCGCGATGAGAGCGCCTGACGTGAACCCGACGCCGGTCATCGTCTACCGCGGATCATCGTCAGCGGCCGTCTACTCGGGTCATCCGCACGGTGGGCCGCCCGGTCAGCTGAAGAAGCTGCATGGGTGGATTCCGCCCAGCCAGGCGAAGAAGATGTATGGTACGGCGCGGCGCGATTCTGAATTCGAGACCGAGTTCGAGTTCGAGTTCGACCGAGAGCGGGAACGGATCAGGCAGGTCCGGACGCTCGGCTCGCGCGGCCATCTCAAGCAGTTCAAAAGGCGAATTCCTCCGGGGCAGGCGAAGAAGTTCCACGGCCGCGCGAAGAACAAGCTGAAGTGAGCTAGCGTCCGGCCGGTCGGCCGACGAACAAAGCCAGCACCATTCTTGCTCGAATACGCAAGATTTTCTACCTGACAAAGTAAATTCTCTCCGGTCCCGCCCCCTCTTTTCGGCCTTTCCGATTCGGCGCCCCGCTCCCCTTCGTCAGTCATCGGCTTGTCCCTCAACGATTTGCGTGACACCGAGCAACCCCCTTGGAGTGACCGCTGCGAGGTGGACTCCCGCTTGCGTTTTGCCGGTCCAGGAGGCGGGGTGCACGTCGTATCGCTTCTCGTCGTTGGTCCCGGTCGTTCACGCCACCCCGCCGTATCGAGACGCCGAAGGGCCTGCCTCGGGGGAAAGAGTGCAAAGCATGAAATTTCAGCTACGAGCTACCGTCATTCTCCTGGCGCTCGCTGCCTGCCAGGGCAGCGAGCCGATTGCCGGTCCCGACCCGGCCGGTATCGTGAGTCTCGACCCGACGTTCGATATCACGGGTCCGGCCGACGGCGGCACATGTCCGGATGTGTTCTACGAGCACACCGAGCTGCTCGAGAATGGAGCGACGGTTACCTGGACGAACGTGCTTGGTGGCTTCGACTACGGTCTCGGTACCGAATACTCGGCCGAGGTCCACTGGTCGGTGGACGGCGGCACGGGCGAGTACGTCGAATTCACCGAGCGCAACGGCAAGAACACCTGGACTCCGCGCTTCGGGAAGGATGATGGGGTCGACGGGATGCTGTTCGTGGGAGCCGCAGGCGCCGGGTCCGTGCCGGTTACCGTCTCGATGGACCCGATGAAGTCGGTTGGCGGCTCTGAGGGTGACGGGGACGACTGGGCCGGGCTCAAGGGGACGGGCCATTTCTGGCTTCGGCTGGACGTGGATAACTGGGAAGGGGAGATCGAGTCGGTCAAGCTCGGAGTGAACTTCCACCTTGAAGATCCGGCCGGCGGCTACGAGCCCCTCTGTCCGGGCACCGAGCCGGTTGGTCCTGTCATTCCGCCTCCGCCTCCCCCGCCAATACTGTCTTACCTGGTGGGAGGGACCGTGAGCGGCCTGTCGGGAACGGTCGGGCTCCTGAACAACGGGGGCGATGCCCTGTCAGTTTCTTCGAACGGCGGCTTCGATTTCCTGACGCCTCTCGGGGACGGGGAATCGTACGAGGTAACGATCGGGACACAGCCAACAGGCCAGACCTGCGACGTGACCAGCGGAACGGGGACGATTGCCGCCGCCGACGTGACTGATGTATCGGTGACCTGCTCCGACGACCCGTCGCCGCCGCCTCCTCCGCCATCCCCGACGGTGTCGTACGCGGCCGACATGCAACCCTACTTCAACTCGAACTGCACCACTTGCCACGAGGGGAGCAATCCGCCCAAGGGGGTCAACCTGACGAGCTACCAGCAGGTGATGGCTGGCGGCGACGGGGGCGCGATCGTGATCCCGGGCGATCCTGACGGGAGCGTTCTCGTCCAGCAGCTGGAAGACGGGCACAAGAGCCAGTCCGCAGGCGACATAGCGACGATTCGAACCTGGATTCAGGAGGGGGCACAGAACAACTGATCGAGGCGACGGATCGAGCCCTGGCGCAAAGAAGGCCCCGCCGCGACTCGCGGCGAGGCCTTCGCACATCGAGCTGAAGTGAGCTACCGTCCGGCCGGCACCGTCAGCAACTGGCCGGCGTAGATCCGGCTTCCCCTGAGCTCGTTTGCGGTGCGGAGGTCCGAGATGCTCGTCCCGTGCAGCTGGGCGATAGACCACAGCGAATCGCCGCTCCGCACCCGGTACTCCTGCTCGCCGCTCCGGCCGGCGTCCGCCAGCCGTCGATCGACGTAGGAAGCGTACTGGTTCGGGAACAGGGCGATGTGGTAGTGGGGCGGGCTCCTCTCGCGCGTCGCCTCCAGCACACCTGCGCCCTCCAGGCTCAACAGCACCTTCTCGAGCCACGAGCGGCACGCCCGGCTGTTGCTCCGCCGGACGTCGAGGGCCATGCCGGTCGGATGGACCGAGCGCGACGATGCGTTTCTCGGCTGACGGCTGGTGGGTCTCGTGAGGCTGGTGATCACCAGCTGCTCACCGCACGCGTTCCGGTACTGCCTCCCGAGACGTGAAACGAACAACTCGACTTCGGGCCGTGCGTATGGGTGGGAGATCCGGTTGACGTGGTAGTTGCCGTTGCTCTTCACGTGAACCAGGTACCCCAGTTCGACGAACCGTTTCGCCTGCGCGGTGGTGCTGATGAATGTGAAGTCGTGCTGTTGGGCGACCCGGTTCTGAACGTCGAGGGAGCTCTTCGACCCCTTCAGGCTCTGTGCGCCGGCTGGCGTGGAGAACGCCGCCATGCAGACGAGTGCCAGGGCTGTGACGCTTCCTCTGATCGCTGCCCCCCCCGGGTCAGATCTGAGACACCGAATAATCCAACGGGGCATAACTCTAATGGACTGCCCGCCTTCCGTCTACCCGTACGCAAGTCCTCCCCCTACCCGATCGTCTCCTCAGGTAGCGGCAGCTCTGAAAGATAGAGCAGTTCAAGCGCGGAATCGGTTTCTGGCATGTGGAAGTAACAGAATTCGCCGAGTTCGCCCAGGTCGGCGGTCTGGACAAGCTCTCGCCCCTGGGCCGTCAGCTCATCTCGTGCCTGGCGCGCGCTTTCGCGGCTCGGATAGAAGATGCAGCTGTGGTGGAAGCCCTCCCCCTTCGTCTCGAGGTGCTCGACGTAGACACTGCGCCCGGTGAGCGGCTCGATAAGCTCGAGGTTCGAGTCCCCGATCTGGGCGATCGCAACCTTGAAGGAATACGGGACATCCTTCCCGTGCACCGTGCACCCGATCGGCTCGATGGTCCACACGGCCCACTCGATCGACAGCGAGTCGGCGAGGGACTTCGCCGCCTTCCCGACATCGTTCACCACCCATGCGGTGTGGTGCAGTGACCCCGTGTCTCCGACTCCCATCTGGTCCTCCAGCGCGTGGCTTGCACTTGATCGGAGGCAACAAAGACTACGTATGTGATCTCTCAAACGGC
>PVMS01126464.1_pt1 | contig 11554 bp, 9 predicted proteins | sample 1853461 | NCBI WGS metagenome assembly PVMS01 (sample SAMN08582032, study PRJNA380276) | Marine sediment metagenome, whole genome shotgun sequencing project. | isolation source: ocean sediment barecode stripped | collected 2017
ATTGCAGGCGTTCAATACAGGCCAAAGAGTCTCGTTGGTCTTTGTGTCGCCAGAGACGGCAAATACGCCGCCTGAATTTTTCACGGTAAAACCGAGCGACGGCACGCTGTGAGAAACATCGATTGCGTAAAAGTCACGATGGCCAATTGTGACTGTATCGCCCGGACTGCAGACGCTGTAGCGCAACATCGGTCGCTCCAACGTTGGTAATTTCGCGAAATCCGGCTAGATAACATCGTTAAACAAATGAGTTTGAATCGCTCGCAAGGTCTCCTCACGCGCGTAGACGGTCAAGGGCGTCTCAAAGTGCTCATCAAATACTCGATCGACCAGCATCGGCAAGCCGGCGACATGGTCGAGGTGAGAGTGGGTCAGAAAAACATGGCGAATCGAATCAAGATCCTCAAGCTCAAGATCACCGATACCGGTGCCCGCATCGATGAGCACATCGTTGTCGATTAACAGGGACGACGTACGCGACCCCGCCCCAATACCGCCGCTACAGCCCAGTGTTCGTATGCGCATACCGTTGCTGCCTTGCTGTCCTGCCGCCAATACAACCAGCGGGTTCAGTTATCGTGCCCCATCAAATCTGGAATCTGGCCGGGGCTGCGTCTGTCGATGGTCACATCTGGCGCTTAAGGGTTCTATTAAACTGCACCATATGGGATGATCGGTAGAACACCACGTTAGGTTATGACTCCACAGGTTTCTGTGTTTCAAATCACAATTTTTTTGCTGTACGTTTTGGCAGCTTTCGCTTTCGCGACAAGCCGGTTACCGGCCTACACCGATCGTGCTCGCCTGCTGTCAACTGTTGCCTTCGGCCTATCCCTTGTCGGCGTGTTTATTCACGCACAAAACCTCGCAACCGGAATAATTCAGGATGACGGCCTGCGCTTACCGATCTCCAATGTAATCTCGCTAATTGCATTCCAGCTGGCTTTTATCGGTGTGATAGGCGGCCTTGAGAAGACTTTACGAGGCATGACGGCCGGACTGTTGTTGCTCGCGGCATTGATCGCATTGCTCACGGGCCCTTCGGCGGATATCGGTGGTGGTTCAGGGTTCACCTGGCAACTACAGGCGCATATTTTAAGTTCCATTTTCGCCTACGGCCTGTTGACGGTGGGTGCTATTGTCGCCGTATATGCTTTGTTCCAGGACAGGCGTCTTCGAGCGGGGAAATTGTCGGCTATGAACCACTTGTTCGCTCCGCTCGAGACTACGGAGAAACTTCTTTTCGGAATTACGGCAACAGGATTCGCTGGGCTTACGATTACGATAATTTCCGGAGCTATGTTCGTTGATGACTTTTTTGCGCAACACCTGGTACACAAGACCGCGCTGTCGTTACTCGCACTGGTATTGTTCGGGATTTTATTGCTGGGCAGAGTCTTTGCCGGATGGCGTGGGCGACGGGCAATTTACTTGTATTTGGGCGGTTTCGTGATTCTGTGCCTGGCGTATTTCGGCAGTCGATTCATTCTTGAGGAAGTGTTGCAGCGCAGCTGGGGTTAGGTGTCATACAATCATTCTGCATAAAAGTTTCAAGATCCAGGTTGATTGCGCATTATGGTCCCGCCATTTGAGGCGGGTTGCAGTAATTACTGAGGTGCTCTCTCTTTGAGCGACAATGTTCCACTAGCTGCCCTGATCGGGGTACTCGTCACTTTATTATTCCTGTCCGCGTTCTTCTCGGGTTCAGAGACGGCTCTTATGAGCCTGAATCGCTACCAGTTGCGCCACAAAGCTCGTCAGGGGCATCGCGGCGCGAGACTTGCAGAGAAGTTGCTGCAACGACCCGATCGGCTGATCGGCCTGATTCTGTTAGGCAATAATCTGGTTAATTTTTCGGCGGTCTTGCTGGTCGCAATCATCGCGTTCAGAATTGGTGGCGAACCGGCGGTTGCATTGGGCACTCTGATTCTGACGCTCGTTGTTCTGGTATTTTCTGAAGCGGCACCAAAGACGCTCGCTGCACTGCACCCTGAACGAGTCGCTTTTCCCGCTGCGCTGATTTACTACCCGTTGCTGAAAATCACTTACCCCCTCGTTTGGATGATTAACCTTGCGTCTAATGGCGTACTCTATCTACTCGGCGTGCGGGACAGCGACGTGCGTAGCGACGCGTTGAGCCGCGAAGAATTACGTACGATCGTGCATGAAGCCGGCAGCAGAATATCCACCCGTTATCAGCAAATGCTTATCAGCATACTCGACCTCGAAAAGGTGACAGTGGACGATGTCATGGTGCCGCACAATGAAATCGTCGGCATTGATCTCGATGACAGCGCCGAGGAAATCGCAAAAAACATTCAGCAAAGTCAGCATACGCGCCTGCCCGTATTCCGCGACCACATAGACAAGGTGCTGGGCGTATTACACCTGCGAGACGTGGCACATCTCGCAGGCCAGCGATTCGATAAGAACGCGTTAATCAAACTTCTGAATGAACCCTACTTCGTGCCTGAAGGAACGCCGCTGAGTACGCAGCTTGTGCAATTTCAACGTCGTCGACAGCGCATTGCTTTTGTCGTCGACGAATACGGCGACATCCAGGGCATCGTGACGCTTGAGGATATTCTCGAGGAAATTGTTGGCGAATTCACGACCGACCCGGCCGATGCTGGTGATGACGTCGTTCAACTCGGCACCGATTCCTATCTTGTTAGCGGCACAGCCAATATCAGAGAGCTGAATCGATCACAAAACTGGGAGTTGCCGACAGACGGGCCGAAGACACTAAACGGCTTGATCCTGGAACTGCTCGAAACGATACCCGAGCCATCGACCTGCCTGAAAGTGAGTGGCTACTCGATTGAAATCGTCGATTTGGACGGCAATCGGATTCGCTCAGTAAAAATCGATGCGCGCGTCGACGTCGATGAAAACGATCAGTAGGCCGCCTCTAGCGCATCACTGAGCCTTTTTACTCCGACAACCTGAATACCGTCCGGCACTTTCCTGGGAACATTTGCCTGCGGGACGATTGCACGGGTAAAGCCTTGCTTGGCTGCCGCAGCAATACGTTCTTCACCGAAACGCACTGGCCGGACTTCCCCGGCAAGTCCGACTTCGCCAAAACAGACCAGGCGATCCTGAATTGAGCGGTCACGAAAGCTAGACACAATGGCGAGCAGCACCGGTAGATCAACAGAAGTCTCTGAAATACGTAGCCCGCCGACGACGTTTACGAATACGTCCTCGTCGCCGAGCGCAATACTGCCGTGACGCTGCAATACAGCGAGCAATAGTGCCAGCCGATTCTGATCCACACCCTGAGCCAGACGTTTTGGATATGAGCCATTACCATCCGCGACCAGTGCCTGGATTTCTATCAGCAACGGTCGGCTACCTTCCCATGCAATGGAAACAACGCTCCCTGGATCGTCGGCAGATTCGCGCGACAGGAATATTGCGGAGGGATTACTAACCTCCCGAAAACCGGTGTCGGTCATCGCAAAGACCCCCATTTCTCCGCTCGCGCCGAAGCGATTCTTTACCGAACGGATCAACGTGTAACGGCTTGTTGGGTCATTCTCGAAATACAACACGGTATCGACCATGTGCTCGACGACCCGTGGCCCCGCGATCGCGCCCTCTTTGGTGACATGGCCAATGATAAAAACCGATATTTCACGCTGCTTTGCGAATTGCACCAGCCGGCCAACACACTCCCGAAGTTGAGCGACTGAGCCGGGAGCCGAAGGCAAGTCCGGGTTGGCCATCGTCTGCATTGAATCGATAACCAGCACCTTCGCCCGACAACGGACCGATTGATCAAGCACATTGTCTATTGATGTGTCAGCGAGCAACTGCATATCCGCGGCTTTAAGGCCCAATCGATTCGATCTATGCCCGATCTGTCGCAGAGATTCCTCACCGCTCGCATAACAGACCTGCATATCAGTAGTCAGGTTAGCCGCAACCTGCTGCAACAGAGTCGATTTTCCGACGCCCGGATCACCGCCGAGAAGCACAACAGCTCCTGGCACCACCCCGCCACCAAGAACCCGGTCAAATTCGGCAAATCCGGTCGCGTAACGATGTGCCAGATCGTCTGGCAGGGAATTGATCGTGGTCGACTTTGTAACAGGCTTTAGCCCGGGCCGCGGAGCGGCGATGGTCGTCTCTGCCAGCGTATTCCAGGCCGCGCAGTCCGGACATTGGCCGACCCACTTGACGCTATGTGCGCCGCATTCGCTACATAGATAGGCCTTCTTGGCTTTGCTCATCGGCAAACGACCCTAACAAACGGCACTGCGCGATCATCGACTCCGGATTGAGCCCGAGAACAACTCTTATTCATCACAACTCATTGTTTTACATCTCTTTTTATGAATTCCGGTCGGTTGGCAGTCAGAATTTTTGACTGTGGCGGACCATATCGGGGTTCGCAATCCCAATGATAGCACCGGTTTCCGAATCGGCATTACATAAAAATGCCAACCCTATCTCATTAACAAGGTTGCCGTTTTCCTATACTCACCTCCTTAAATAACGGACCGAAACATCTTGACGAAGGAACAATCACAGAAACGTAACCGACTGATCGCGCTGAGTTTCGCCAGCGTGCTGCTGATGCTCGTTTACGGCCCCCTTGCCCAGTGGTTCGTTGCGGCCGATCGGGTTTTATACGATCAGCTGGCGTCCCACCTGCGCAGTACTCCGCTACAGCAGTCCATGATCATCAGTGTGGATCCGGCAAAGTCCGAACAAGCTGAACTGGTTGCCACTTACGGCAAGATCATTGCCGCGCTGAAAGAATCGAACGTCAAGCGCATCGTTCTGACTGAACCACCAGAGCTGAGTGATGATGACCGCCTGCCCGGTTGGTCCGCGACGCTCAACTCCGGCACTCCGGTATATGTGCCTACGAGGCATCGATTTTCCGACCTTGCAACTCGCGATGGTTTTGTCAACATCAAACCCGACAGCGATGGCGTTCTCCGGCGCTCAGATCTTTGGCTGCTGAACGACGGCGTGATGTCGCCATCGCTTGCACTGGCGATTGCGTTCGACAATGTCGATGCCAGCGTATCCCTTCGTCTGTCCAGCGCAGACGATGCGATATATCTCTCTAACTACGTTGAATTGCCACGCGTGGCTGCCGCTGATCTGTTAAACGGGTCTGTCGGTCAGGAAGTCCTGCGCGGCGCAACCGTATTCGTTGACTTCTCGCCAGCACTTGTTGGCGCGGCCGCGTTGCTGCCGTCGGGTCAATTCGTCACTCATTCTGAAATAACCGCATCCTTGCTGGCAAATGTTGAATACGATCAGGCCGTCATTGCTCCGTCCTGGGTGAATGCGCTGGAATTGCTAGCTCCCGTTCTGCTCGCCATTGTCGCCGTATTATTCTTGCCCGACAGGTCGCGCAAAGACATTGTTGTGCTTGCCGGATTTTCGCTGGCCCTGCTATTGCTAACCGAAATCATGATGCTGTATGTACTGCATCTTCGCATCGATCTCGGCAGGCCTATCTTGATATTTTTGGGGGTCACGTCGCTGTGTTTCTGGCTGGTTCGTGATGAGAAAAAAGAGACCGTGAATGCATTCAATCGCGGCTCCGATTTCCTCTCTGCCGGACGGCTCGAGCCAGCGTTTGCTGAATTCCGTCGTTGTTCACCATCAGAAACTCTGGCAACGCTCATGTACAAGCTATCGTTGGCCTTCGAGCAACAGGCAAAGCCGGAACGCGCCGAGGCCGTGCTGGAGTGGATGAAACGCACGCATAACTCTGCAGTTACCAATTCGGCAGTGAAAAACAAGGCATCGGGCATACCGCAGCGTCTAGGGCGATATGTCATCGAACGCCGCATAGGTCGCGGAGCGATGGGTGCGGTTTATCTTGCCAAGGATCCGCGCATTAACCGGCCCGTGGCGTTGAAAGTAATTCAAATCGAAAAAGAATTCGAGGATGAGGAGCTTAAGGAAGCCCGGATACGTTTCTACCGCGAGGCAGAATCTGCAGGCCGCTTGACACACCCGAATATCATCACAGTATTCGACGCCGGCGAAGACAAAGGCCTTGCGTATATCGCGATGGAATACGTACCTGGCATTCCGCTAAAGCAGTTCACGGACCCAAAGAAGCTTCTGGCCCCGAAACGCGCGCTGGAACTATGCGCGTCTACCGCCGAAGCACTTGAATATGCACATAACCAGGGTGTCATCCATCGGGATATCAAACCCGCAAATCTGATGTACAACCCGAAGGAAGGGTCGCTTAAGATCACCGATTTTGGCGTCGCCCGCATGACAGACAACAATCGAACCAAGACCGGAATTGTATTGGGTACTCCTATGTATATGTCGCCCGAGCAACTCGGCGCAGAAGATCTCACAGGACACTCGGACTTGTTTTCGCTTGGTGTTACCCTATACGAGCTACTGGCGGGGGAAGTGCCCTTTCATGCAACGAACATTGCAGTCTTGATGACTAAAATAACGACGGAAGATCCAGCACCGATATCAACAAGGAGAGCGGGCATACCACCTAGTGTTGACAGCGTTTTAGAGAAGGCTCTGGCCAAGCGGCCAGCGGACCGATTCACCAGTGGCTCAGAAATGGCCATTGCGCTGCGCGATTGTGCCCGATACATCTAATCTAATAAGACAGCCAGAAAGATACCCAAAGACAATTATGAGCCTGCGTGGAAAAATAAGTTTCGCCGAATTGACAGATACCGGCAGAGTCCGTGAGCACAATGAAGATGCTATCGGTACCGATCCTGAGATTGGCCTACTGGTTCTGGCTGACGGCATGGGTGGTTACAACGCGGGCGAGGTAGCCAGTGGCATCGCTGTGCAGACAGTCACTGAGCTAGCCATCGAAGGCGCCAATCGCGAGGCGCGCGACGACATAGATCCGCACAGTGGAATGATGCGCCAGTCCATCGTGCTGCGCGACGCTATCTATCGAGCCAATAAGATCATTTATCAGACGGCGCAAAGTCAGACCCACTGCGAAGGTATGGGCACAACAATCGTCGCCTGCATGTTTTACGACAACAAACTCTCGATCGCCCATGTGGGCGATTCCAGAGGATACCGTGTGCGAGGCGGAGCAATAGAGCAAATCACGCTTGATCACTCCCTGCTACAGGAACTGGTTGACCGTGGTTTTTACTCAGCCGAGGAGGCTCAGCGCTCGACGAACAAAAACTACGTCACGCGAGCGCTAGGCGTGGAGCCAACCGTAGAGGTCGAGGTCAGGGAATACGAGGTTTTGCCGGATGACATCTATTTGCTTTGCTCAGACGGCTTGTGCGACATGGTCGAAGATGAGGATATTCACTTAACTATCAACACGTTTAGTGATAGCCTTGACGTCGTTGGTCAACAGCTGGTGGATCTGGCTAATGACCATGGCGGGCGCGATAATATATCGGTGATGCTGGCGCAGGTAATTTCTTCTTTCCCGGCAAAGAAGGGTTTCATGGCCAAAATCGCTGCTTTATTCCGCTGATAAGGGTGCAGGGGTTATCGGGAGAATGTTGGACGTTTGGGAGCGACCCGGCTGATAGTCCAGTCGACGGTTCGTTCGATTGGCGACCTCTTCTGTGCAAACTTCCTGCTTAGTTTGGTCTCAATGAGAACAATAAAATGGCACGGTTAATTCTAAGCCTGGATAGCCAGGTTCTAGCTGAATACAACATGACGAAAGAGCGTTATACCGTCGGACGCCTTCCGGAAAATGATGTACGTATAGATAACCCCGCAGTCAGTGGCCATCACTCCCTGATCATTAATATTCTCAACGATTCATTTCTTGAAGATCTGAACAGTACCAACGGTACCTACGTAAACGGCAAGCTGATTAAAAAGCATGCGTTGCAACACGGTGACGTCGTCACTATTGGCCATCACCAGTTGCGTTTTTCAGACGTACAAAGCAACGAAATTGAACAAGACGAATTCGAAAAAACCATGGTTATCCCGGCTGACAAGCAAAATGCCGAGCAGTTGGCCAAAGCAGAAAAACTGGCCGATGAGGCCGCCGCCGCCGTCAAACTGGAGCCTGACGAGGCCGCAGCATCGGTCAAGCTGGATCAAGACGAAGCTGCGGAATCAGTCAAGCTGGATCCGGAAGATGCGGCCGCGTTGGAGCCACCTCCGCCTGCGCCCGAACCGGTATCACACGCCGCAACAGCAACTGGCGTAACTGCCGATTCGATGCCGAATGCATTGCCACTGGCCAAGCTTCAGGTACTTAGCGGCGCATTTGCGGGCCGTGAACTGGAACTCATCAAGGCGCTGACGACACTTGGACGGCCTGGCGTTCAGGTTGCCGCGATTACCCGGCGAGCCGCGGGTTACTACATCGTGCACGTTGAGTCTGGCGAGGAAGGAGACTCCCCATTGGTTAACGGACAACCGATCGGCGCTCAGGCGCGCAAGCTGAGCGACAACGATGTCGTGCAACTGGCTGGCGTAAAAATGGGTTTCTTCAAGAACTGATTTATCTGAGTCGCAGCAGCCTGTGGCTCTGACTCTGTCAGGGATACGAATCTTCCGCATACGTTTCCGGCACCCAGTTTTCGAATTTGGTGTAACGGCCGACGAACGTCAGTGGAAAATCGCCAATGGGACCATTTCGTTGCTTGGCAATTGCGATATCAGCGATACCCTTTCGCGGCGTATCCGGATTGTAGACTTCCTCGCGATAGATGAAGAGAATCAGATCGGCGTCCTGCTCGATCGCACCAGATTCACGTAGGTCCGACATGACCGGTCGCTTATCAGTTCTTTGTTCAACACTTCGATTGAGCTGCGACAAGGCAATAACCGGCACCGAGAGCTCTTTCGCCAGCGCCTTTAGATTACGTGATATCTCGGAGATTTCGGTCGCGCGGTTTTCATTACTTCCGTGCACCTGCATCAGTTGCAGATAGTCGATCACGATAAGACCGAGTCCGTGCTCACGTTGCAAGCGACGCGCGCGCGCACGTATTTCGGTAGGAGACAAACTAGGCGTGTCATCGATAAATATCGGCGCCTCCGACATCAGCTGTACCGCAGTATTGATACGCGACCAATCCTCGTCGGGGAAGTTGCCGGTTCTGAGGTGCGTCTGGTCAACACGCCCCAATGACGAAATCATGCGAAACGCCAGTTGCTGCGACGGCATTTCCATTGAGAATATTGCGCTAGGGACTTTCGACCCAATCGCTGCATTCTCGGCAATATTTATCGCCAATGTGGTTTTACCCATTGATGGGCGTCCGGCAATAATGATCAGTTCGCCCGGCTGAAGGCCCGCCGTCAACTTGTCGAATTCGTGGAATCCGGTCGAGATACCAGTAATGTCGCCATCCGACTGATGCAACATGTCGATACGATCGACTGCTTCGGGGAGGATAGCCTTCAGGGCTTTGAACCCGGACTTGCCACGGGAGCCGGACTCAGCTATTTCAAAAACCAGCCGTTCAGCTTCGTCTACGATCTCGGTTGCGGTGCGACCGTCCGTTGTAAATGCGCTGCCGCTGATCTCATTGCCTGCATTTATCAGCGCACGTAAGGTCGCGCGCTCGCGGACGATATTTGCATATGCCCTCGCGTTGGCGGCACCCGGCGTTTCATTGGCCAGAGTCGCCAGGTATTCAAGGCCGCCAGCCGACTCGAGCTCATTTCGATTATCGAGAAACTCGGAAACGGTAACGACATCGCAAGGATTGTTGTCTTCAGCAAGAACAGCGATTGCGGTGAAGATCAGGCGGTGGTCTTTGCGGTAGAAGTCGTCTCCGGATACAACATCCGCGACCTTCTCCCAAGCCTGGTGGTCGAGCATAAGGCCGCCGAGCAATGACTGTTCGGCTTCGATCGAGTTAGGCGGTACCTTAAGGCGCTGTTCGGCAGCCTCGGACCCGACTCCATCATCAAACGCTCGAACCATCTATATTCCTCGTCGGTAAAGCAATCCTAATTAAACGTAACACATCAGTGCGCGGTTGACGCCAAATTATGGTTGTCGCAAGCGTTGGCAGTGCTGCGTGGAAACGTCTAGTCTGCCGGCACTATGCGAACAACCACGTCGACGTTCACTTCACTGTGCAAGTGTACGCCGATCGTGAATTCGCCTAACTCGTGGAATGGTCCATCCGGGAGGCGAATTTCGCTTCGTTCGATCTCGATTTGTACAGCACCAAATGCCTCAGCAATGTCTATCGGCCCGACCGAGCCGAACAATTTGCCTTCGCCACCGGAGTTCGCTGGAATAACCAATTCGGTTCCAGCCATGGCTGTCGCACGAGCTTGCGCCGTTGTCAGTTCTGCCGCCGCCGCTTTCTCAAGATCAGCTCGCCGAGCATCGATTGTTTTTACGTTCTCGGGCGTTGCAAGAGCAGCCTTGCCCTGCGGTATCAGAAAATTGCGGCCATAGCCAGGCTTTACCTTAACCATATCGCCAATTCGACCGAGATTTTCAACGTTGTCCAATAATATGACATTCATCTTCTAGAACCCTGCTACTGAATTATTCAAAATATGATAATTAAAAAGTGTCTGTGCAAATAGTACAGATCACGCTATTTTCCTAGGTCGGCGGTAACGAAACCAGGCATCTGTATAGCCAAGTACCGCCAGTGCCATTAACAACATCACATGCAATATCGGCATCATTGCGTAAACTGCGATGAGCCCAAATGCCGGCACGTGACCCTCGGCATGTAGCCAGTGTACGATCGCAAGTCCCTGCAGCCAGAATACAGCAAACAACAGGAACGCAATATTTTGCAATCCGATCGCATTAGTAGCCAATGCCAGCATCGACACCAACGCCATCGTAACCGCAATCACACGGCCAAAATCCAAAGCTCGAAACTGGCCAAAATTCTTAACTTCGCCGGGCAATTGCGTAAACAGCAAATACCCAAGCAAAAAGATGACTGCGTACAGAGACCAAGTGGAAAAAACCACCAACATTGTCATCTGGCCAGCCACCGATGCCTGCTCCGACATCAGAATATCCGCTTGCTCCTGCAGCCCCATCTCTCTCGAGATTTCGGCCATCGTCGTCAGCATATGCTGCCAAAAAGCCAGCGGGTCGCTGACAACGACATGAAACCCAATGACAATCAGAACCGCGACAATTACAGACACCTGCATCGTCATGGCCAGTGACCGCGTTGCCTGAAGCAAGGATGCCAACAACAACATCGGCAACCATGTTGTCAGAATTGCCGCTACGACTTCCGGCACTGAAGCTTGAACAACCAACGCCATCAGCGACAACAGACCACCGGCTACGATGGCTTCGGTCGTCGCAACACGAATTCCCTGCCTCAAGACCAGCACGACCAAAATGACGCCGCTGAATAACTGCAACAGCGGCAGCAACAAGGTCGCCGCCAGAGCCAGAACAGCGTTTTGCGGCCGGGCAACCATCCATTCGACGATTCGCTGCACGAAATTCAATCGGCCGGCCTGTAACAAACAAGACGGAATATTCCGCATCAGGAAGCGTAGCCCCGGTGGCGCCGACGCAGGGTCGATTCCCGACAAGGCGACCGGAGAGCAGCCAGAAACCAGGTGCGGCGGTCGCCGACCCACG
>PVMS01078046.1_pt1 | contig 11552 bp, 10 predicted proteins | sample 1853461 | NCBI WGS metagenome assembly PVMS01 (sample SAMN08582032, study PRJNA380276) | Marine sediment metagenome, whole genome shotgun sequencing project. | isolation source: ocean sediment barecode stripped | collected 2017
CCCATAGTGGCCGAAGCACGGCAATGGATACAGGAAAGATTGCAGTTGCGGGTAACCTCCCAGGCCACCAGGCGGAGGTTCGACTCCCGGTCCCTGCCTCCAGGGTGGGTGCTCTTTGATGATGGATGTTGGTGTTCTTTCATTGTCGATTAGTGATTGTCGCTTGTCGATTGATTCCGTGAAAGTGAACTAAAGTGCCTAAAGCCCGCCCTGGAGCTAAATGCTCAGCTCAGCCTGCTAAGCATTTAGGATACTATGTGTCCGGATGACGCTATCATGGCTATAAACCAGGTCTGGGCCAGGGTGAGCTAAAGTTGAGGACTTGAAGAAACTCTTTCAGATTTCACTCTATTTCCATAACCTTAGGTTGTTGGCTCACGCGTATTTCTTCTGTGATTTTCGTTTCCGTGCCGCATTCCTTTCACGTCCGCATCCGAGTTCTGTTGCCCTCAATCATCAATCGCCAATCGTCAATCATCAATCCTTCCGTAGTTCCTCTGCCGCTTCCTTTGCAAAATAGGTAAGGATCATGTCTGCGCCGGCCCGCTTGATAGCAATCAGAGATTCCATCATGACCTTTTTCCCGTCGAGCCACCCTAGTTTGTCGGCTGCTTTGATCATGGAAAACTCGCCGCTGACGTTGTATGCTGCTATGGGCAGGTCTATCTCTTCCCGAACCCGGGAGATGACGTCCAGGTAGGCGAGCGCGGGTTTCACCATGATGATATCAGCACCTTCTTCCACATCCATGGCCACCTCCCTGATCGCCTCCAAGCTGTTGGCAGGGTCCATCTGATAGGTGCGACGATCCCCAAATTTCGGGGCTGACTCGGCTGCCTGGCGGAAAGGATAATAAAAAGCGGAGCAGTATTTGGCCGCATAGGACATAATAGGCGTGGACGCAAAGCCGTTCTGATCCAGGGCATCGCGTATCTCCGCCACGCGACCGTCCATCATGTCAGATGGGGCAACCATATCAGCACCAGCCTGAGCATGGGAAAGGGCAGTACGAGCCAAAAGATCTAGACTCGCATCGTTGTCTATGGTATCTCCCTCTACCACACCACAGTGCCCGTGATCGGTATACTCACAGAGACATACATCCGTTATAACCACCAGGTCCTTGACCTTCTTTTTCAGCGTCCTTACAGTCTTCTGCACGATGCCATCCTTGGCATAGGCCGAGGTGGCCAAGGCGTCTCTTCTGTCTGGAATGCCAAAGAGCATCACAGCCGGGATACCCAGATCGCGGGCGATTTTGGCCTCTTTCACAACGTTGTCCACAGAAAGCTGATAATGCCCGGGCATTGAGTCAATCGGATTCCTGACACCCTTCCCCTCCACGGAAAACATGGGCAGGATAAGGTCATCAACCGACAGCCTTGTCTCGCGAATCATACGCCTGAAATTCTCATTCTGCCGCAAACGCCTCGGTCTGTAATCTGGAAAAATCATGATTTACTCCTTGATAAGGGTGATCAGTGGTCGGAAAAACTGGAACATGTAGGAGCTTCGCCCCGAACTCCAACACTCCATGTGACCAGAATCAGTTGAGTCCCAGTACAAGACATGAACTTAATTCGCTTAGCTCACATCATTCCGGCACGAGGCAAAGATCCAAGCTTCACAAAAGCTTATACATTCAATAAGTTGTAGAATTCCCGAGACGTATGATTAGTGAATGGAAGGGGTCCCAATGTGTTGAGTCATTCCTTACTGTATGCCGATCTCCTGATCGGTGAGAAAACATGCGGGATCGGCAGCCCATACGTCTCCTGTTACCGCCTCAGGCCGAACCCGGAAGTTTCCGGCACAGATATCGAGCCATTTGCACGGGGCGCACCGCCCTTTGACATACTTTTTCTTATCCTTGAGCTTTTTCATAAGGCTGTTAGACGTATCGGTCCAGATCTCACTGAAAGGGCGCTCCCTCACGGTACCAAAACTGTAATGCCTCCAGAACTGATCAGCATGGACAGAGCCGTCCCAACTAACACATCCTATGCCGCGACCGGAGCTGTTCCCTTCATTCATTTTCAAGAGCTCAAGGACCTCCTTGGCTCGTTCCGGGTCCTCCTTCAGGAGGCGCAGATAGAGATAAGGGCCGTCCGCATGATTGTCGACCGTCAGTACCTCCTTGGGCTTGCCTCGGTCGTGGAGATCCTTGGTACGGTCCATGATAAGGTCTACTACGGCCCTGGTCTCCTCGTGGCTCAGGTCCTCTTCAATCAGCTTGGAACCGCGCCCAGCATAAACCAGGTGGTAGAAACAGATCCGTGGCACGTCCAGTTCTTCAACGAGGTCAAATATTCCGGGAATTTCCCCCACGTTTAGTTTGTTAATCGTAAAGCGGAGCCCAACCTTTATGCCTGCTTCCTGACTGTTTCGTATCCCTTCCAGGGCGCCTTGAAAGGCCCCTTTTACACCCCTAAACCGGTCATTGACTTCCTCCATGCCGTCCACACTTATTCCTACATAAGAAAGACCGATTTCCTTAAATATTCTGGCCCTTTCAGGAGTAATCAATGTGCCGTTTGTGGAAACCACCGCACGCATACCAAGTTTCACAGCATATCGAGCCAGTTCCGGGAGGTCCTCGCGGACAAATGGTTCGCCGCCGGAAAACAGGATAACCGGCACGCCAAATTGGGCGAGATCGTCCAAGAGAGCCTTCCCTTCGTCCGTACTAAGTTCATTCTTGAAGGCTTTGTCTTTGGCATGGGCATAGCAGTGGATACACTTCAGGTTGCATCTCCGGGTCACGTTCCACACGACCACCGGCCGCTTGTCCGCGGAGAACTGCAGTAGATGGGATGGGAGCTTGTCCGATTGCCGTCCATATCGCAGGGCGTCTGAAGGCTCAACCGTGCCGCAGTACAGTTTAGATATACCTATCATAAGTAATCACCACATGGTACTCAGAGTATCCTGGAATTATGATTCAGGATGGTCAGCATAGGTTCTCTTAACCAGTTTGTTGAAAAATTCTTCGGGGCTTTCAAGGGCCTCCTTGGTAATCACGAAGGTATCCTGGCCAACCCTGTCTCGGATTAGTTTGAAGCCGTATTCAAAACTGGTTGTGAGTTGATTGTATAAATCTCCAAGTGCTGTGGGAGAAGAGAACATATCCGAGAGAATGACGCCTGTAGCCTCTTCATCCAGACGAATATTCAAGTCATGGGTTTTGTGAAAGTAGGCCTCTACCTTTTTGATTTGGTCATAGTATGTTTGTATCTTTTCCATAACAGCGTTAATTTCGCACGTGCCCATGGTATAAACATCGGCGATCAAATCTATCCGTGAGGGGGTCAGGGGTGTCTCAGCTTTTTCCGCCAGCGCTGCCTGGTTGTTCTCTATATATTGCTTGACCGATTCCTTTTCATCCCGGACCAACTTCTCATAAGACTCTGTCCACCTGGGATCGTCCGGCGAGGAGAGCATTTCTTGGAGTATACCTTCGGGATCCTTTACCACTTTTTCTGTAACCGGCAGCTTTTTTATACCTGTGGATGGCAGTTTCTTTTCAAACCTTAACAATACTTTCTCAATGGCGCTCACCAGACCGCGGGCTCCGGTCCGCTCCTTGCGGGCAAGGTGTGCCAGGGCACGCAGAGCCCCATCTTCAAACTTGACAGATATGTCATAGGCCTCGAAGTCGAGTTTTTTGCTCATTATGACAGGATTGTTCGGATTCTTTAAGATGGCGTAAAGATCGTCCTCGCTGAGTTCTTCAAACACCGCGGTCACCGGGAGCCGTCCAACAAACTCGGTCTCAAAACCGAACTTGATCAGATCTTCAGGCATGACATGCCGCAGGCAATCAAGCTGTTCTGACTGGCTGGTAAGCGATCCCCCGAAACCGATGCTCTGATCCGCCATTCGCTTCCTGATAAACTCTGCAAGTTCGTTAAAGGCACCGCTCATCACGAAAAGGACGTTCTTGGTATTGACTACCCGTTTCTTTCTTTTCCCTGTCTTCCGGTAGCGCTCGATTTCCTCAAGCATCGAAATAGGGTCGTGAGGGACCTTGAGGTCAACCTCTGTCTCTTCCATCGGTTTTAGTAATGCTCGCTGGACGCCGGTCCGGGAAACATCAGGCCCGATGAGATTTGTACTGGAGGCAATCTTATCTATCTCATCGATGTAGATGATACCATACTGCGCCAGTTCGATGTCGTCATCGGCTTCACGCAATAGATCCCGCACCAGGTCTTCCACGTCGCCTCCGACATAGCCCGTCTCGCTGAATTTTGTGGCGTCACCTTTGACAAAAGGGACACCGATTTTGTCGGCAATCAATTTGATTATGTAAGTCTTACCTACTCCGGTAGGCCCGATCATAAGGATGTTGTTCTTAATCTGACCGAGCAGCCCTTTGTTCTTTTCGCCGCACGATTCCGAATATTTTATGCGATTGAAATGGGTACAGATCTTGGTGGCCAAAATCGCCTTGGCCTGGTCTTGCCTGACAACATATTGATCAAGATAGGCCTCAAGTTCCTCAGGCTTTAACGAAAAGTTGAGCTTCTTTTCTTTGGGAGGTTCTTCCTCTTTTGCTTCTTCCTTATCAAAGGAGGCTTCCTGAGGAAGAACTACAGGGGAGATGAGCTTTACCCGGCTACCAAATTTTTCTGACAGGAACTCGCTGATTTCTTTTTCAATATCCTTGGGATCCGGAAATTTTTCCTCTTTTTCGCTCATAACATCATACTCTCGTGTATAAAGTAAAGATCCACGCCCAAAGGACGTGGCCTTGATTTACCCCTGGAGGGGGCTCAAGTAGCATATCCGTAATTCAACCGTTTTCTGGAGTATTGGAGTAATGGAGTAATGGAAAAAAACCAACCACAAAGACCTTTAGGATTGCGCGTCTTTTTCTCTCCAAAACATAAAGCTCTACGAACCCAAGCCCAATACTCCAACACTCCAGTACTCCAACACTCCGGGCAATTCGTCCAGGCATAGCCAATTAACTCTGACCACGCCCAAAGGACATGGATTTTTCAATCTTAATTAAAATTTTTTGTGCCTCAGGTCAATAATATAATCATGTCTTACTATAATGCAAGTGCAGGGAATTTCGGCAAGAATTGGACCCGAGCCTTGCAAAGAGTTGTAATATTGGGCGTTTGCTGGTGTTATGAAGCGGAAACAGTGATTCCTCTTGACAAAAAAGGCGATATGGAAGAGGTTGAATGGGTATTTGTGAGGGCGATTAGCTCAGCGGATAGAGCACAAGCCTCCGGAGCTTGGTGTCGCCGGTTCGATTCCGGCATCGCCTTCCATATCAAGCAACCCGGCTACAAGTTCCAAGGCCTCTTCCCTAGTGCGTATTTCTCGGTTCAACCTTGCATCCTCGACCTTGCGGAGTAATTTACCGAAAAGTTCAGATGGCGTGAGGCCAAAGTGTTCGATAAGATCTTTTCCGGTAATCAGCCTCGGGGCTCTCATAGCGGGCTTTAAGTCTGTAAAATATTTATCAAGGATCTCTTTCAGGAAAACCGTAAACGCCTCCCTCTGTTCAATACTGTGACCGTCCTTGGCTCGCTGGTCTGCCATGCTGTGAACTAAGAGCCCAATAACATCATCCTCATATTTTCTGACAAAACGAACCAAGCCCTTTTTCGTCAGAGACCCCCTTTGGTGGGAGTCAAAGAGATGCAGTGGGTGAAGGTGATTTCCTACGATTAGCTCTATGTATGATCGCTCCTGACCAGACATCCTGAGCCTTATGCAAAGGCTTCTGGCAATAGCACCCCCTTTTTCCTCATGGGTCAGATATCGCAACTTTCCTGCGGCATCGATACTGCGTGTTGCAGGCTTGCCCAAGTCATGAAACAAGGCAGCCCATCTCAAGAGAACCTTTCGGTTCTCCTGTTCAAGATAACTACGAATCAATTCGGCATACTCGGGCCAGATCGACGGATATTCGACGAGAAGAATCTCCATTTCTTCATAAGTGCGCATGAGATGCTCAAAGATATTGTGCCCATGGTCATCAGACGGGCAATCAAAGCATGGTTCCAGTTCGGGGATGAGTTTCATCAGGAGCCCCGCCTCGGACATCTGCTTGAGGTGGGAAAAAGATCTATCGGCTTCCGCCATCCCAAAAAGCTCTGCCCTTATTCGTTCTCCGGCTGACTGGATAACAAGTCCGGCGTGTTCTTTGATAAGAGAGAGGGTTTGGGGTGCAATCTCAAAGCCCAAGACAGCAGCAAGACGGAATGCCCTGAACATTCTCAGGGGGGTCAGCCGGGATTGCATCTTCTGAGATGAGTCGGATGGTTCTCGATTTGATATCGTCCAGGCCACCAACAGGGTCGATAAGGGTTTCGGAAGAGAGGTCAAATCCAAGGCCGTTGATTGTGAAGTCGCGAGTCTTCAAATCCTCGCGGATGGTTTTGCCATGTATGGGCGAGAATGCGAGGACATTGTAACCGGATACGACCCTGTAGACCGCCTTATCTTCCTTACCCATCTGGATCATGCGGACACCAAGTTTTGCTGCTACTTTTTCTGCAAAGGCCTTGGCATCCTCGCCCACTGCGAAATCATAGTCGTGGGATCGACGATTGATGATTCGATCGCGCAGGGAACCGCCTACAAGATAGATGGGTCCGATTTCGGGGAAATCAGGTAGTTGGCGTGCTACCTTGGTAAGATCTTCTCTCAATAGCTTGAATGGCTTCATCACAGTGGTGGATGACGCGGGCCAGCATGTCGAGAAAGCGAGGATCACCCTTTCGCCTGGCAAATTCTGATTGCTTCTCCTTGATCTGCCTCAGGTACTGGAGGTCTTCCGGGGTACCCACTCTCTGCAATGCTCTAACTATAACCCTCAGAAGGGTCATGAGAAAATCGATGTCTTCTCGGCTCTTCTTCAGGCCGTACACCTGACCGCGTGGATCGCCATATGCCTTGACAGCATTTCTAAGCACATGACCGGCGATGGGAGGGTTGAGTATGGAAAGGAATATGTATATTTCTCGTTCAAGTGACAGCAGGTATTTTACGGACAGGTCTTCATCCTTTTCTGTGAACCCCCAGAGCGATTGTTTGGTATCTGTGTGAATTGTCTCAACCTTCCTGATAAAGTCATCTCGTCCCTGCGCTATGGCATCCGAGGCCGCTTTGATAGCCTCTTCACTAATATTGTCTTCTACTTGGAGCACTTCTTCAGGTGTTATTTCAATTTCAGTCCCCATTTCCCAGTTTTCTTTTCGGAGCAATATAGTTGCCAGAATGATTGCATTCCTGTCTGAGGCAAGGACCTCTGTGGGGTTGCTGATAAAATCTTCCAGAAGCTTCTTCATACCATCTTCCGGATGATCCAACTTGGGAATCAGAAACTGGAGGGCATTCAAGAAGGCTACACGGTCGCTTTTTCTGCTCATCTCTTTCAGGTAAACCCACAAGAAAAAGAATATATTCGCGCCGTATTTTGCGAACTCGGGAATCCTGTCTTCAAATTCCTTTCTCAGAAAGCCGCCCTTTTCGTCAAACAATGCCTCTATATTTTGAACCACGCGCGGAGCGTCTTCCAGAGAAATGCTAAACATCCTTGCAATAATATCGTAATCGTGCTCATCAAAGCGAACCCGCTGCGTCGTTATTGCTATCAGTTTTTTTCTGGTCTGTGAGCGGCCCTTGAAGAACTTCACAAGGTCGATGATCTTGTCATGGATTATCGCCGAAAAGGGTTCTTCACCGGGTCTGCTCGCCTCTATGAGGTTCCCGTTGATGGTCAGGTCGTCAAGGAGTTCATCCTTTAAGGGATCCAGCCTGTCTTCCACATTGTCGAGGAGTTCATTCTCAACGTCCTCTCCTTTATCACGACTCTCAATTTCTTCTAATATCCCGGTAATTTTTTGAAGACTCACTCCAATGTCGCAAGGCGAAAAGGCGTTGAAATCTCCCTCATACAAGGTGTTGATGATTTGTACGGCTTCCTGAGAAGGGCCGCCAAACTTCTCAAATACGGCGTTGACCAGTTGCATCTTTTGTTTCTGGAGGATTTCCTGGTCACTCGATAGCATGAGCCATTTGATGTTGTTGACCTCAATTGGCGGTTTGACGAATTTGTCTTTGTATTTCTTGCTGCCAAAGATCGCATTGAACACGTTTGTGACGTCACAGAATGGGAGATCTTCACTCTCATCTTCTATGAAGTTGTCTACTTCTTGCACCAGTGTCTTCACAGCAGTCTCGTCCAAGCGATTCAGGCCGGCCAACATAGTCAGGTTCGGATCTAGTTGGTCATCCTGATCAGATATTAGAGGGACCTGAATATCCTTCCCTTCGTGGACAAGCACTATGGGGCTGCCCTCTTTGACTGCCTGGTAATATTGGTACAGGACATCAATGCACGGCTCCAGCAACTCCATGCCCTCCTGCCTGCTCTGAGGGACCCTGATAAAGAGTGTCGTGATATTGTTAGCCCGAAAGACACTAAACGCCTCAATGAGTTGGGAATGCAGATGTGGATGGGTGTCTTGGTGACGCCTGGACAGGGCCAGTGCAGATTCGTGGGTAACGATGAGGTCTCCAAACGATACTAAATAGTCAAGCTCAATAGGCTTTACGTCGCTGCTGAAAAGCCCTCGGTACCTGATCAAAATCTGCCCGTCGTGATCGGGCATTTCAGAGAGCTTTTTGACTGTTTCAACAATGCGGTTGATATGCTCGTCCGCGGTCTGGCGCTCTTTGAAAAACTTGTGATCGAGAAAACCAGCACAGATCTCATGAACCAGTTCGCCCAAAAGGATCCTCCAGGGATCAGACTGTGCCTGTTCATCCTGGTAGGCCTTGGCAATCTCACCGATTATGCTGAGTGTCTCTCGCTTTTCTACACCGCCAAGCTGCTTAAACAGCGCTTCGGCTTCTTTGTCCAGCATTGTTGAATTTTCGTCCATAGGATTCTACCCCGATCCTTTACATTGAAACCCTACTCTCAATCCATACAAAAATCAAGCCCTATGTCATCATTATAGAAGCCTATTACCTTTTCCTGCCCCTGCGTCTCGACCTTCGGGCATCTCTCTTCCAGGCAATCTCCTTCTTGAGCCTTTTTCGCTTCAATGACTGTTTCTGAAGAGCCTGGGAGCGTTTCACGTCCAGGGCAAAACTGCCTGGCAGCTCCTCGGATGTCGCAGCCGGCTCTTTTTTTGGTCCAGGGGCTTCCTTTTTCTTTTCTTGTGGAAGGGGTGGCCCCGTGAAATAACTCACAGGGACATGGTCGGTCATGTAGATGACTTCACCGTATTTTGAAAATCTCACGCCTGCTTCAAAACTTCTTCGTGCTTGCACGGTCAGCAACACTGGTTCCGAGTCTCTGCGCTTTCCAATGCGCCGTGCCAAGTCCCGGGTTGTGGTCAGGAAGACCCGGGGTTGTCCTAACGGCAAAATGCCATGCTCGCAAACGACAGGATAGGCCCTGCGACGCACGGAGTGATAAAGAAGCTTTGGGGGCGCAATGCCATCTTCAGGTTGTGGGGCCTTATCGTGGGAAACGGCCCGGATCTTCTCGTTTTCTACAATGAAGGGATTTTCGCCGGAAGTAACGAGGACCTCTTGGATGTGGGATTTCCTTACGTATCCCCATCCGGGTTCCTCTGAGATTGCCTTGAGCAGATCCTTGAGGCGGACAAACCCCTGATCGTCCAACACCAGTCCAAACTCATCGGGGCGTCGCCCCAGGATGTAGGCCATTAATTTTTGAAGCTGCTTGGAGTTCTTTTGTACGACCATTGTAGACGTTTTTATAGCCAAGATTATGCTTATTATCAATAGCCGAGAGACCGACTCTCTTTGGTTTTGAAATGCCAGAGGGTATGCTGTCGTCATCAGACCCAATGGGGGGAAAGATATGTGAAGGAACAATGGGTGGGGCATGATGTTCAAGTAGGAAGGTGTCAGACCCGAACCCGCACACAAATAGGTGATGTTTCATGGAATCGGGGAAGAAGATGAGGGTCAAACAGGACTGATCTGACTGGAAATCAAAAGTTCAAGACGCCGGCAATTCGGAAGTGATAATGGTAATCGAATTCCTGGTCGACAGAGGGATTATGGATACCGAGAATGTGGGAAAAATGCGGAGCCGCTTTCACAAAAAAGCTAAGAAGGCAAGCCTGCGCATCGTACAAGGAAGACCTTGGGTAGAACAGCAGGAGAGGCCGACATTTCGTCCGTGAAGACACCCAGCATGTTTTCGGCTATCCTGTCATAGTCTATTATGTAATCTCCCCTTTGAATCTCTTCCCGGATGGCAAGGACCTTGTCAAATCTGATGTCTGGTTCAGAGTCGATGACCCCTCCCCTCTTCCAGGGGCCCCGGGCCGTATCATCGACGCATTTGTTTATCCGGTAGCCAATAACGTAAGTCTTCATGAACAGACCCCTGTATGCCATGCAATCATTTAGTTATCCGCCCTGGTCTCCGTGTTTTCTTGCCGCCGATCTTTCAGGAATCCGGAATTCACGATAGAGATGGTTTTTGTTATCTCCCGTTTTTCTTTATCGATGACCTTGAAAACCAGCTCGACATCTTCTTTCTTCATCGAAGTGCCGTTTCCACCTTGATGCCCAACTTGCGTGCGGTTCTCCCTTTGCGCATCATCGCGCGGACTCTTGCGGATTATCCTATCGACAATGTCCGATGTTACCTTGTCAATTACAGCTTTTCGCCTTGCCCGAGCAGAGATGTTAATACAGCCTAAACCTCTCCGCCTCGCATCGCCCTTTTTGTGGCGACGTCGCATGCCTTTGCCCAGCTGTGTACTGTATGTTCTTAGGACATTATGTATGTGATAGGTGGTTACAGTCACAGGAACTCATCCTCACTCTTTCTTTCGGACAATTATGGAAAAACTTTAGAAAAAAAAGTGAGTTTTCTCTCGAACCTAAAAAGAGAGCATATTCCCTTGCCTGCTTTCCCTCCGGGAGGCAGTGAAGTGGGCAAGGCCCCTTCTTATGGGCGCGGTCAGGGGCACAATTGGCCCGTCATTTTTTCCTTGACACCAAGAGTAAGACGTGGGATCCATTTAACACAGACGTGGAGAATGGTATGGACATTAGAAGGTACGGGCAGATGGGCATATTTTCTTGCTACTATTATTATTGGTACTATGGACAGGTCTGCCCATGGCTTGACAGGAGGATGTCTTAGGAAGACATAAGCCATAAGAACTTTGAGCCGGGGGCAGGCCAGATAACCTGCCCCCGGCTTTTTTGTTTTTGATAACGGGCCACGGGGGCAAAGATCACCGCGGCCCATTTTATTTCATGTTAAGGAGGTTGACCGATGATTATTGTTATGAAGAAAAGGGCCGATCAACAGGAGCTTGAAAACGTAATCAACTGGATAGAATCGGTGGGGTACAAGGCACATGTATCAAAAGGTGTGGAAAGGACAATTATCGGAGCCGTTGGGGATGAGCGGGGAAAAGTTTTGTTGAAAGCCGCAGAAACCTGGCCGGGGGTTGAAAAGGTCATGCCCATCTTGGAGCCTTACAAGCTTGCAAGCCGGGAGACCAAAGAGGGGAACACCGTGA
>PVMS01136128.1_pt1 | contig 11552 bp, 8 predicted proteins | sample 1853461 | NCBI WGS metagenome assembly PVMS01 (sample SAMN08582032, study PRJNA380276) | Marine sediment metagenome, whole genome shotgun sequencing project. | isolation source: ocean sediment barecode stripped | collected 2017
AACAATTCCCGTTCCATCCACCAGAACGGCCGAGGGGGGATCGGGGATAACAACAATCGAAAGCAGCGACTCGCCTCCCGCAAATGAAACTAACATCGTACAACTCCCCTTGACACTGGCCGACTCGCCAGCGGGCGACAAAATTCCACCTCCGACGGAGGCGAGGTCGAGCTCTACGCCAACCCCCGCTCCCGATGTTACGCCCACGCTCGATTACCCCATTTATGATGGCCCCCTATTAGACCGAGAGGCTGTCGGCGTTCAAGTCCATATACATCGAGAAGATCAGGATGCCATATTCGATCATCTTGCAGCCCTGGATGTTGGCTGGGTAAAGTTACAGGTCTCCTGGAAAATATATGAGCCGGGGCCAGGCCAGTTTGATGATTTTCGGATAGAGGAATTGGATCGATTCATAACCCAGGCCGCTGAAAAAGATATCCAGGTCCTGCTGAGTGTTGCCAAGGCGCCTGAATGGAGCCGGCCGACAGCCGAATTGGATGGCCCACCAAGCGACCCGTCCCATTTCCAGACCTTCATGGAGAAATTAGCCGCCCGCTACCAGGGGCAGGTGGCCGCATATGAACTTTGGAATGAGCCTAATTTACAAAGAGAGTGGAATGGTTTTCCGCTTGATGCCGCTGATTTTGTTGCCCTGATTCAGGCTGGCGCCAAAGGGGCTAGGGCGGCCGATCCCCAGGTTCTTCTCATTAGCGGAGCACCGGCGCCAACAGGAATCAACGATGGGATCAGCGCTGTCGATGATCGCCAATACCTGCGAAGCATGATTGCGGCTGGCGTTGGGGATGTTGTTGATGGCCTTGGCGTCCATCCTTACGGATGGGCAAATCCAGCGGAAAGCAGCTGGTCAGATCCTGAGCACATTTCGCCATCTCATAACAACCATCCCAGCTTCTTCTTCGCTGATACTTTAAGAGATTACCGTCAAATTCTCGACCAAAATGGGTTGGCTTCACTTCCTCTCTGGTCGACCGAATTCGGCTGGGGCTCCTATGATGGCCTTGATACAGCTCCTCCCCCTGGAGTTGAATATATGGCCCATGTTGACGAATGGCAGCAAGCCGCCTACACATTGAAGGCTTATCGGCTGGCGCACGAGTGGGATGTTAAAGGGCCGCTGATACTTTGGAATCTTAACTTTGCTCCAACCTTTGGATCCCAGTTTGTTGAATCATCTTACAGCCTTCTCCGTCCGGATGGAGCTAGACGGCCGGTTTATAATTCAATCACGACCATCACAAAGAGTGATTAATTACCTCATTGTCCAGGTTTTTGGGGCTTGAATTGAAGTAGAGACCTTCAGACGCTTGGAAAATACAAGCCGGGACATAGGCGTTTTCTCCACTTTCCCGTCATTGATGTGACTGCTTTTTGCCTTGAGCTGTATTCACCTATCGACATATGTTCGTCACTCGACCATCCTTCGGCAGGTCAAAGTTCGTTTGTGGCAGGCGTTGGGGCAGAAGCATGTTTTGAGCATCGGCGAAGCATCCATTCATCGTCAATAATCGACAGATGCAGCGTATCAAATCGCCCTACAATTGGCAGCTCCTCTGCCAACTTTACACCCTAACGCTTCTACACAAGCAAATCGCTTAATGTCCTCACTATTATTATCCAGTAACGATTTTCGCAACGTTTAGCAGACGTTATAGAAGTATACTGAGCATCAAAGAGCACGTAATTTTCACTTCGAGAATGTCGTGCCAGGTCGAGATGTTTAACCCTTGCATCAGACTGGTTTAGCCAATTAGCAAAAATATTCCAATTGAAACCGCTGGTTTCTTTACTGCAATTGCCAGCCTGCGCTGGTAGGTGGGATCTTGCTTTGGCTTCACCATAAAGGGGTGACCGTTTGTATAAAATCTAATTTGCAGGATTTTTGTGGTATCTAACAAGTAGCTTTAACCGAGGGAATTCTCATGAGCTGACGCACACCAACAGGGATGAAAACAAACTTGTACTGAGCGTAGCCGAAGTATCTGATCCGTGATTATCCGTGTTAATCTGCGTCCTATTTTCATAGGAGATAACTGAAATGAAAAAACTAATCATTGTTTTGATCGTCGTCTCGTTGATTGCGCTCCTGATTGCTGTCCCGGCTTTTGCCAATCCCCCAACCCCGGCCTGTAATGGGCTTGATGTAGCACACACGCAGATCCACACTTCTAGCACTAAGGGAGAGCTGCAGTTGCACGATCTGCGACTTGCAAACCATTGTGGTCATTAAGGATTTCAAGGCGAGAAAATTCAAGCGACCATACCAACATAAAAACCCATGGTTTGCGCCCTGGGTTTTTGAACAACATTTACAGCCGGACCAGAACGCATTTTCATCATTTTCTCGGCCTTGGTCCTAATTGCTTCATTTAACCCTTGCATCAGACTGGTTTAGCCAATTAGCGAAAATGTTCCAATTGAAACCGCTGGGTTCTTTACTGTAATTGCCAACCTGCGCTGGAGGGTGGGATCTTGCTTTGGCTTCACCATAAAGGAGGTGACTGTAGCTGATTTGAGCATTGTTTCGTTGATGAAAAGAGTTTCAAGAACAGGAGAACGATTATGCGTAAATCAATAATTGCTACAGTAGCGCTGATCTTGCTTCTTGCAGCCGGTGTAGCTATCACCAGTGCCGGATCCGGCGAAACCACCATTTATACCCGTGGCGATGAGGTGCTGCTGCCCGGGGCCTTTGTGAGAGCAGACCTTAGGTTTTCTTCGACCAATGCCACCATCAAAAGTGGTGACACGATCAATTGGGTCCATGCTGATAAAACTGATGCGCCCCATACCATCACAGTCGCAACGGCCGAGGAAATGGTCCAGAAATTTAGCGACTTTGTACTACTACTGCGCCATACATCCATGGATGCAGGGCACTATTAATATAGTTGGAGGTTAACCAGCCGGTATTCTTTAAGCGGTAGGACCCTGGCAGGTCATAGAAGTTACTTTACCAGATCCCTTGAGAAAGGCAGGACCATCAGTTTCTGCCTTTCCCTTTATGGCTAATGGTCTAATCTCAGGTGATTCGGTAAACGCAAGATTCAACTTTCATTTAACGGAGATAGTGATGGCTCTATGATTGAATCAGATCCATCATTTAATCGTTAGCTTATAAGGTGCATTCCACAGGCGAACGTAATTCTCTAGCTCTCGGTCCCAACGGTCATCCTCCCAGCCTAGCTCTGGTTGGACTATATTCCGAATTTTATACATCTGCCGAATGGCGCCGTCTTTCAGGATCAGACCCAATCTCATCCTCCTAAGAAGCAGGTCATCCAGATGTATGATCCCTTCGCTTCTCGCTGCCCAACGTAATTCAGCCCACAAGGGTGGCTCGAGATTGTAATTATCGATGGGCTGGAGCTCATCCTGAAAAGCTTCGGTGTTAAATTTGGCGGCCGAAGCGCCATGTCAGCCGATTAAGCGCACTCGTATTTTGGGGATAGTTCCGAAGGTAAATAGATAACCTCTGGCTGATTTAGCCCAAAACTCTCCGGCTTTCGATAGAGACCTGGAAAACATTTCCACACAATTCGCAAAACTTCTTGTACGATTATCCTGAATGTGGTCAATTTTCCACCCGCGACTGTAACCAATCCCTTCTCGTCCCAGATCGCGTGGTCTCTTGGTTCCTTCGAGGGATTCTTCTGTCCGGTATCAAGAACCACCCTGACGCCGGAAAATCCTACCTGGACATCTTCTGTTTTAAGTTCCACCTCAGGAAAGACAGAGCGAATGGCCGAAATCAGGTATTCAAACTCATCCGGCGATAGAGCTGGCCAAACGCGGTCCCCTGCCGGGTAATCCAGGTCGGTCGGTTGTACCAAATAGTGTTACACCTTCCCAGGGAAGGGCAAAGACAGGTCTCCGGTCTAATGGATGAGCAAGCTGATCGCACGGGCCAGGGGAAGCCGCCTTTGAGAAAAGACAACATGACTGCCCTTTAGGATCCGTAAATTTGGGCCTCCACCCACCTGGCGCCGCAAGGCGTCTGCCGATGCTCTAGTTGCGTTAACAACAGCTTTTACAGCAACTTCGTATGTGCGGCCGTCACCATCTTGATCCATATCCCGGCAGCCAACACCACCGACTGATTGATCGTTCCTTCGCAGCACTTCTTCAACTTTTGCGAAATTGACCGCTAATCCACCGGCTCGAACCCCTTCTTGAATGATACGCAGTACCAGGCGGGCATCAGTTGATATATAAGGATGATCGGGCAGCCGAGTTGGGGGAACCAAGGGGCAACATCTTCAAAGCTTATATCAGGCGATGAAACGCCCTTTCCTAAAAGCAGCTTCCAAGAAAATCCCTGCTGACTGGGGGAGATGGAGGTGGATATTTTCCTCTCCCCATCCGTTCCACCGCCTCATGACCTAACCCCTCTCTCAATAACTCTATGTTGGTTGCGTCCCAACATTTTCCCCTCAATAATTGGCTGGAAAAAGGTTGATGTCAATGGCAGAGCATTTATCAGCCCCGTTCCACCCCAGAGGTCCAGCTGTCAATTCGACCGGGGATCGAGACCATAAGCCTCTAACGCGGTATTAGCTAGCTGCTGCCAGCTAAATTGCTCCTTGATGTGATTCGCGGCCGCGGAAGAAAGTGCCTTTCGCTCATTCTCATCTTCCAATAACTTGATCACACCACTCGCCAAGGCAGCTGTGTCACCACTCTTGTACACCAGCCCTGTCTGGTGGTGCCTGACATACTCCGGCACCTGGCCAACATCCTCGGCAACGACGGGCACGCCGAGAGAAAGCATATCGGCTAATTTAACCGGGCACTTTGTCCGATTAAGGAGAGTATCATCCATCAAGTAAAGTCCAAGATCGGCGCTGGACAGCACGCCTGGAAGATCCCTCTCCTCGATCCAGCCCAGGTCGAAAACAATATCCGCCAATCCGGCCTCTTTTAACCGGTCCCGGAGCACGGCTGCATCTTCCGCGTATAAGCTCATACCTACGAGGAGTACAGCTAGATCTGGTAGTGAACTATGGACCTGGGACAAAATCCTGATAAGCCGGTCAATATCAAACTCAAAGAGACGGCTGTAAAGTAGAAGCACCGGCCGCCCAACCAAGCCCAATTGCTCTCTCTGGTTGCCGCCTTCATTTTTTATCCCTTCTATTCCCGAACCATTCGGAAGGTAATAAACCCTTTCGGCCGGCGCGCCCTTTGCCCAGACCAGGCTTTGCAATGTTAGACTGGCCGTAGTGACTGCGTGATTGTGGGTGAGCCCCCAATCCTCCTGCCAGCCAAAGAACTTTTTTTGAAAGGACGTATAGGGAGCGCGATCGTTCCATCCACCACTACCCTCCCAATCATCGGTGTCTATCACCAACTTGATTCGCCGCCTATAAAAACGCCAAATCAACCAGCTAACTAGACCGCTGTATGCTTTAGGCTTAAAAGCATGAACGACATCCGGCTTCCAGGAGATCACTTCACGCAGCAATCGCCCTGTTACGACCGGGACGCCTCCGCTTAAGGCTACATATCGAATCTCTACCCCCCCTTCCTGCCAGCTACGATCTGCTTGTTCTGGCGTCTGCCAGGGAGGCATAAAGATTTTTAACTGGTGATCCCCACTAAGGGCTTCAGCCAGGGGCAGCGCCCTGCTGCGCATTGTTTTATTGGGGTGAAAGCCAAATGGCCCAACCATTGCGACCCGCATACCTGTTTTTTATCACGAACGGCTCTTTCTCACGAATATGGCGCCGTACTTTCCAATAATGGTGGAAATTGATGGATCAAAATCATTGTATTTAAACGAGCTGTTCTCCTATCTATCAGGAGATGGAATCCCATTTATGGTGTGGGGTGAGCGCCGAGGGATTGGCTTCGGTGGGTTGTGGTGATTCAGGGGCAGTGGGCGATGGCGTTACTTAGGGCTCGGGGTATGTTGTAGGTTCGAGCGTGGTAGTGGGCGAGTCTGGTGGAACAGGTGTAGGTGTCGATAATGCGGTTGGTGTCGGTGTCGCCGAAGGCCTGGCTGTTTCAGTGGGTTCCGGGGTTAGCGTCGGAGTAGCTGTCGGCGACGCCGTAGCCGTTGGCGACGCGGTGTGAGTCGGTGTAGCGGTGGGTGACGGCGTCTCCGTGGGCGTAGCAGTCGGCGTAGGCTCTATAATGTTAACCGTTATGCGAATCTCCATGGTTATGGGATCGTCGCCGGCCGTGTAGGGATTATCTGGACCAAGCAGAGTCAATCGAATGGTCGCCGGCCCTCCAGCGATATCGATTAATTCCCATCGACCCAATATGCTATCCTCAATCGCACGATTTGAAATACCTTGTATCGGCGCCCACCCTTGGGGATCAAAAGATAAACCGTAATCTAATAGAAATCCACGGAAATTGGGTCCCAACGCAGTTCCGATGATCTCTACACTCTCGGTAAGCGAATCGTTAACATTAGGGAAAGTAATTTCTGCTTTAGGTCGTAATGTATCTTTGTTGCACGCTTCGGTTGGAGCTAGTCTGAGAGGGATCTCAATATCCCGTTGCGCCGCCCAACCCTGACCAGCTGCCGTCTCCTCTAACCATTTACGGGCGTTGACCTGTTCCCTAATTAAAATCTCCTCGCGACCATTTACTACCAGATTAAAGAAGTTCGCGCTAAATATTGACTCCGGGCAAGATTCGTTAGCTTCCAGGCCGGTCCACAGGTCGATTTGGACAGGTTTGGTCAGGTCATTTTCACTGCCGTCAGGAGGCTGATCTTCTGCAAACAATTCCCTTACAAGCTGCTGACAGCCAGGACCTGGCAGGGCGCCAGAATCCGAACAAACTACATGCCAACAATGCCTGGAGGACGAGAAAATGTTGCGGGTTGTGTTCCAGCCAGATATTGCGACATAAAACTTTGCCAGATTGGTGATGCCATGCGATATCCATTTTGTCCTTCACCAACGGGTTGATTATCAGTGTTGCCTACCCATACAGCGGTTACCACATCCGGGGTATAACCGATAGTCCATCCATCACGAACTGAAAATCTATCGGACCCAGAAGTGCCGGTTTTGGCTGCAACCTGGTGGCCTTCGATATTGAGGTGATTGTTTAGGCCGAACTCCGGCTGGCGGGCGTTGTTATCCGATAATATATCGTTTATCAGGTGAGCAAATTCGGGCTTTACAATGTGATTATTATTGGGGTCTGCTGGTTGGTGTTCAAAGACGAGATTTCCATTGCGATCTTCGATGCGGCTAATTGCAAAGGGTGGTTCGTAGCGGCCGTTATTTGCCAGGGTCCCAAATGCGCCGGCCATTTCCAATGAGGAAACCTCGCCGCCTCCAAGAGCTAATGAAAGTCCGTGCTCCCTCGGCTGGCCAGTCTCGATGCAGCCCGTATCCACCAGCGATCTTAATCCCAGCCTTCTAGCCTGATCAATAAAGTTGCAGACACCTACGTATTCGAGCGCCTTAACCGCCGGAATATTGTAAGAATTTCCAAGGGCCGGCCTCAACCTCAGCGGGCCGTGAAACTGATCGTCATAATTTTTTGGACTATATGCCGGATTAGTCCCGTCAGGGAACTCAGTCGGGACATCCCAAATGAGTGTTGCCGGCGTCCAACCTTCTTCCATGGACGAAAGGTAGACCAATGGTTTTATTGTTGATCCTGGCTGGCGTGGAGCCAGGGCCATATTAACCTGCCCATCGATCGATTCATCATTAAAATCCAGGCTGCCCACCAAAGCTATTATTTCTCCCGAACTCGGCTTTAACACAACCATTGAAGCATTATTTGCCCCGGCCGCATTAATGTCATCTCGAGCCCTTCTAATAGTTTCCTCTGCAAGCTGCTGGACCGCCGGATCGAGGGTCGTAAATATACGAAGACCTCCTCGATAGATAGCTTGAGCCCCAATAGCTTCCTCCAACTGCTGCAGGACTGTAACAGAAAAAATGTGGATATCTGATGGTCACATTAGGTGGTTCGAGGTTGCCAATGAAGGCCTGGGTCTCTTCAATGGCAGTTCGCGCCTCAGCTGCGCTGATAAATCCCTCGGCGAGCATCAAAGATAAAACCTCTCGTTGTCTCCCTAAGGCTTTGTTTGGGGCGGTAAAAGGATCCCAAAGAGCAGGGGCCTGGGGTAAGCCTGCCAATAGTGAAGCCTCGGCCAGATTTAGATCTTCCGCTGATTTACGAAAATAAGTTTGGGCGGCCGCTTCGATTCCATATGACCGGTTGCCGTAATATATCTCATTGAGGTACAGCTCCAGGATCTCCTCTTTCGGATAAGTTCTGAAAAGCTCAGCCGCCAGGACAATCTCTTTTACCTTGCGGCTGAAAGTTCGCTGCGTTCTTTCATCTTCATCAAGCAGCAGGGCCCGAGCAAGCTGTTGGGTGATTGTGCTTGCTCCCGATACAACCTCGCCCTCCAATGCCGCCTGGTATACTGCCCGGGTGATGGCTAATGGATCGAAACCAGGATTTGTATAAAAACGGGCATCTTCAGTGGCAATAGTTGCGTTTTCTAGATCTTGATCGATTCGACTCAGCGGAACATAAGAGCGATTACCGGTCGTAGGATCGGCAAGAGAGTAAAGCACCCGCCCGTTCCGATCCAGGATCTGGGCTGTCTCAAAGGTGCTGGCGCGCTCCCGCAGCTCACTCGGCAAGGGAAGTTGGCTGGCTATTGTAATATAGCCAAAGCTCGTCCCGGCGATTCCCAAAGCCAGTGAAATAAAGACCAGGAGGATCCCAATTATTGCAAATCGACTGAGGCAGCCCAACCAACGCCGTTCCGGCTTAATGATAATCCTCTCTTCTTCGATTCGAGCGTCTACCGGCCTAGGTGTCGGCGGTGCTGCTCTTACCGGGGGGCGCCGGGGCAAAGCCTGGGTAGGCTCCTCAGCCAGTGATGATTTAGCTGGCTGAGACATCTGCTGCGGCAGAGTGCTCATATCCTCTTCCTGCGCGAATTGGTCCTCATCAATCTTATTCCGGCTAACCGTTTTACCAGGCGGAACATAAAGCTGTGTTTGTCCAGGAAAAGCACTGCGAGGTTGGACCCTAGTAGCCTCCTCATCTGAAATGGTCGGCCGTTCGACAGGAATTAAGTCTGGCGCCATCAGTGGCAAAGGTGGCGTCTCTGGCGCGGGCAGCTCAGCAGGAATCGGCGATCCTGTGGGCGTAGCTTCGTCTTCTGGCGTGGCGCTGTCAGCGGGCGTTGGTTCAGTCTGCATGGCGCCAGTATCGCCTTCATGGGCTGATCCCTGCAGATCATCTGCCTCATCCATCAGGTCGAGAATCGAGATCGTCTCGGCTTCTTCGATTTTTCTGCTATCAGGATGCCCGGCCTCTGTATCCTCTTGATCCAGATTCTGCCCGTCGTGCTTGGGCAGGCTTTCCTCAGCTCCTAGATCCTTGTCTTCCTCGGCGCTGGTCATTATGATTCCGCTGTTGTCCTCTTTAAGTTAAGTATAACCATGCTGAGTTTTTGTTATTGATATCTGTTACGGTCTACTTAGCCGCTACTCAACACAAGAGCCAACGCTCCTAATAAGGATGACGATGGGTAATTCATTCTGGTTCCCCAAGCTTCAAGCGAGAAAAACTAATCTTTGGATTCGCTCTTGACTAGCATTTGCCAGTGGCCTCGATGCACAACCTTGTCTTCTTGATTTAAGACCGAAACCTTCATATTGACATTACCGCCTCCCAGGCGTGGCAGCGGCTTGGTCTCAACAACCTCAATCTGAGTCCTTATCGTATCACCAATCATCACTGGCAGGCTGAACTTCCAATCTAACTCGCGGAAGGCGATAACTGTTCCTTCAATTATTCCAGTCTGCACAGCAAGACCGAGAGCTATGGACAAAACAAGAAGACCGTGGGCTATCCGCTCACCGAACGGGCCCGCTGCAGAATAAGCGGCATCAATGTGGAGCTGGGTAAAATCTCCGGATAGACCGGCAAATCTGACAATGTCCCCTTCTGTGATCGTTCTGCCTGTGGTAACTGTTTTATAACCGACTTCATACTCCTCGAAATAGAGACCACGAGGCTTGTACTTGAGAAGTTCCATAGTTGTTCTCCTGGAGGAGTTATTCCCTAATTGCGCGAAAAGTTTAAATCAAAAGAATATCATTTGACGATGAATATTTCCACATATCATCCGCCAAATTAATGTGTCAGCGTGTAATCTGGGTTCCGTTATTCCTCAGCCCGCCAGGTCGTTGCCAGCATCTTTGCCTGGCGATTACAATACACCACCCTCTGCCATGGCCAGCTTCGCCGTTTCATCAGCGATGCTTAGAGCTTCGATAAATGGATCCAGTTCTCCCTCCAACACGCTTGGCAGATTATAACTCGTGAATCCAATTCGATGGTCGGTAACTCGACCCTGAGGGTAATTATAGGTTCTGATTTTCTCGCTGCGGTCGCCCGTACCAACCTGGGCTTTCCTATCGGCCGCCAAGGACGCTCTTTGTTTGGATTCCTCTTGTTCTTGCAACCTTGCCTGGATAATTCCCATTGCCAGCCGCTTATTTTGGGTGAGACTGCGTTCTGACTGCACTTTTACAGTTATTCCTGATGGTACATGAACTATACGGACGGCCGTCGCATTCTTCTGCATATGCTGGCCGCCCGGTCCCGAGGCAAAGGTCGAAGTGATATCAAGATCTTTGTCATCAATATTAATTTCCACATCATCGACTTCTGGCATAACCGCGACGGTTGCTGTGCTGGTGTGAATCCGACCTTGTGATTCGGTAGTGGGTATGCGCTGCACCCGGTGTACACCACTCTCAAATTTGAACTTTGAAAAAGCCCCTTTTCCCTTCACCGCCATAATTACTTCTTTATAGCCGCCAATCCCTGTTCGATTTTCCCCAACGATATCTGTTTTCCAACTTCGAATTTCAGCGTATCGTGCGTACATTCGCAGCAGATCAGCAGCGAATATCCCAGCTTCATCACCGCCAGCGCCAGCTCTTATCTCAATAAATACATTGTTGTCATCCCTAGGATCCTTTGGTATTAGCAGCGTCCTCATCTGCTCTTCTAATTCTTGTTTGCGTTCAGATAGGATCTTGATTTCTTCTTCAGCCATTGCTGCCATCTCGGGATCGTCGGCTTCAGCCAGGATATCCTGGGCTTCCCCATGCTCGAGCGAGACCTCTTTGTGCTGCTGATAGGCATCGACCAGCGGCCGAAGCTCAGATCTTTCCTGAGCCAGTTCAGCCAGCTTCTGATAATCGGCCAGCACCTCTGGTTCAGCCATTTTACGTTCGAGCGCATTATAACGCTCGACGATTAGGGCGATTTTTTCTAACATATGATTGATTTCGATACACCTGGATGAGTCAGTGGATTATAGCGATGGGCATCATGACGTCAAGGGGTGGACCAGAGGTCAGTGCCTTGCGGGTTGACACCGATCACTGTCCACTGCTGAGGCGCGCTCAGCCCTGGCGGCCGGTCAGGTAAGCCTCCGTCAAGCTCTCCCGCGGGTTTGTAAACAATTCGGAAGTGTCGTTAAATTCAATCAGCCGGCCGAGCCAGAAGAAACC
>PVMS01132637.1_pt1 | contig 11551 bp, 9 predicted proteins | sample 1853461 | NCBI WGS metagenome assembly PVMS01 (sample SAMN08582032, study PRJNA380276) | Marine sediment metagenome, whole genome shotgun sequencing project. | isolation source: ocean sediment barecode stripped | collected 2017
TTCAAAGTTTTGTCCGTTTCGAGAAGATAGGACCGGATTTCCAATTTGATTAAGTTCCGCCAATCTTTCTGAAATAAAACCTCTGGAACTGTGTCGATATCGGGAGATCGAACAAACTTATCCAAGATCTCCAAAGCCGATTCTAAAACCAAAAAATCAAGATTAATACACAGAATGCCAATCGGATTACCGTCCGCACTTCGAAGAACCGCGGTAATGGATCGTATGGGCTGACCCTTGTAGTCTGCCTTTTCGTATGGCCCAAGCACATCTTTTTTTAAGCTGGGTTCTTTAGGGTCTAAACCTAAATATGATACATCTCCAATCGTCCTTCCTGAAAATGGATTCGCTATATAGGCGATTGTGTCATCTATAATATCGTGGAGAACGACTTCAGCGTGCGGATGAAAGAGCTTAACAATAGCGTTAGCAACCGGTTTAAATTGGGATAATCGATGTGCCATAAGATCGAAAAATAAACATTTTGTCTAAATAAGACATTTTGTGTTCCCGTTAACAATACCTAACTGCATCCGAAGTCGTTGTCAAGAACAAAAGATCAAATATCAAAATACTCCAAAAATCAAAGATTCATAAATTTGAAATCAAGCTTGGAGAGACTTTTCTTTGATTTCTGAGGAATGATTTTGGCATTGCTCGCGAATTGCCAAACAGGAATAGTGCACTTTCATAGACACGGTGCTGCGATAAAAGGAAGTGAATAATCAAGGGAAAATCCCTATATATGGGACCCGGGAAGGTTTTGGGAACTTATGTTTTGATGCACACTGGATTCGCTATCCCTCGGAAATAAACGACCCGGAATAATGCATTTCTTAGACACCATTCCTGTCGTTGGTATTGAGTTTAAATGATCTATTTGTTCATTCAAATTGGCACGATTATCCCGTGTTTTGTAGGAGAACAAATGCTGAGATATCTTTTGGTAATCTCAGGTCCTGAGAGGGTGGTTTATGGTTGAGATACGTATGGACTGTACAAAATAGGGATCTGAGATAGTTGGTTTTTTAGCTGTAACATTCCGTTTGCAATAGAGCGGTATGACCACATGAAATAGGTTTTCTGAGGGGTGCTTTTCATGAAAGTGAAGCCAATTCCTTCTCATATTTATCCACCCACCCATCAGCACCGCATTCAATGAAGATTTCGATTACCTTGTTTAGGTTTTGTCTGGTTTTTGTCTGATCGTTTTTACGCTTATAACATTTTGGGTTTCGTGGCGGGCAGACTACTATATTTGAAGAATACATGACAATATCTGTCAAAAAACGACCAAAATATGTAATGGGCGGGCTATGGCAGCCAAACCTCCGGTTTCACGATTTGTGATATACATTCGCAAGCCAGTTGATCATGAGAGGCGGGATCGTCAAGGAGAAAACCACATAGATATTTGTGTTGATTTTTTTACCTGTCCGCTCATGCCAAGATGAACGAGCAGCGAGCCAATGTCAAGCCGGATCAATAAGAATTTCCCCCGCCGATCAATCTGGGTGATGCTGGGGCCCTCAAGCCTTCTCTTGAACTCTGACACTCGCTGCCCTCTGAGCATGCGTGTTTCGTGTAGATGGACCTGTATAATGTACTTTCCGGGGAGGACATCATCAGGACCAGTCGTATAGTCTCAACCTCGGGGAGCTCAGGCATCCCTCTCCCCTACTTCACCTTCGTCCCGACTGAATCTGCATCCACAGTAATTCTGACGGTACAGCTTCATCTCATGGGAAAACTCGAGACTTCGTTTGAACCCATCTTGTTTTTTAAAATCCACGGCCAGAAATTTGATCCCGACCCCTTTCTCTACCGACTTCCCGATAGAGATGATTTCCTGAGAGTGTTTGTGTGGAGATATCGTGAGTGTGCTCGTGAAATACGGGATTCTCAACTCTTTGGCTTTTTCTGCTGTAGCTCTCAGATTATACTGAAAACAAACAACACAGCGCTCACCGCCTTCCGGCTCTTTTTCTAGGCCTTTTACAGCATCCAGCCATTCTTTAGGTTTGTACGGCGGGACAATCAGCTCAAACCCCATTTTCGAGGCCACACATTGAGCTTCCTGTTTACGTTTCTCGTATTCTCTTTGCGGATGGATATTGGGATTATAAAAAAAACCGATAACTTCATACGCATGTGTCAGATGTTCGAATACAGCCGTTGAATCTGGAGCGCAGCAGATATGCAGAAGCACTCTATTATTCATGTATTACTTTGTCATTATGTCGACTGCCTACCATTTATCTTTTTTCTTTAGATAGGCACGCCAGGTGATGGCCCATTTTTCTGGATCATCCAAGGTGCTGTTGTCGATCTTGTGAACAACACTCTGATGAGGGGCCTTTTTGAGAATATCCGGGTTTTCATAAGCTTCTTCCGCTGCCTTTTCTAGGCCAGCCAAATACTCATCCAGCTCTTCTTTGGAATAGGATTCTGTGGGTTCAATTGTAAAGGGTTCAGGTACGATGAAAGGATGATGACTTGTCCACAGATGAAACCCGAAATCTGCCAAACGGCGTATGATATCATCGACGGAAATCCCAGTATCTTTATGCAATTTTTCCCAGCTGTAACGGACCTGTTCGATCCGGTGTTTCCCAGGAGCATAGGGAGCAGCAGCTCCTTTTATGTTCTTAATCTTTTCGAACATATAGTTGTTATTCAAGACGGCGGTGCGAGCTACCTCTTTAAGCCCTTCTGCTCCTAGACTCATGATCCAGGCATAGGCTCTGAGTATGACCGGGAACACCCCTTGGAAATCCCTAACCTTCCCTATGGTGTGAGGAAGGTCATGAACGAAGAAATAGTCTTTTCCATCGAAATCCACTAGAGGAACCGGCAGATAGTCACGTAAAAATTGTTTTACCCCCAATGCTCCTATTGCCGGTCCACCACAGCCGTGGGGGGAGGCAAAAGTCTTATGCAGGTTGAAAAAACTTAAATCGAAATCTGCGTCCAGTGCCCGGGTAATCCCGAGGATGCCGTTGGCATTGGCCTGGTCGTAGCCGCACAGTCCTCCTGCAGTATGGATAATTCCCGTGAATTCTTTGATCCAGGGATTAAAGATACCTGTATCCTCAGGATTCGTGATTAATAGGCCGGCGGTACGTGCAGACACAGCCTGCTCAACCATCTCCGGTTCTACCAACCCTCTTGGGTTGGGATGCAGGGTGATGACCTTATACCCTTTTACGGCTGCTGCAGCAGCGTCAGAAGGGTGGGAGAATATGGTGGTGATAATCTCATCACGTTTATCTGCTTCTCCTCTTATCTTATGGTAGGCATGCATGATCGATGCCATAGCAAAGATCGCTGCTGATCCTCCCCCTGGTTGTAGGGAAAAATAGTCAAGTCCGGATATCTCACGCAGGAAAAGATCCACTTTGTACATGATCTCGAGTGATCCCTGTACCGTGCTTTCATCTTGAAGAGGGTGGACCTCTGTGACTTTAGGAGAGCTGGCGATAACGTCGTTGATCTTGGGGTTATATTTTACCGTGCATGTTCCCTGCCCCACATCCACATTCAAGTCTGCCCCCAGGCACTGTTGGGACAGCCGCAGGTAATGTTTGAGAACACGCATTTGAGACACCTCCGGCAGCATAAGAGGATCATTGCGAACCATATCGGCTGGCAGAGCCGACACCCCATCTCCTACTCTCTGCTCGATCTCCTTTTCGATCTCTGGAACCAGTATACCTATCTCGCCCGGAGTGTTCAGTTCAAAGATGATGGGTTCATCCCACTTGGCCTGATGGAAATTTCTAACCTTGACTTTATCCCTTTTCATCTCGAATTCTCCTCGGCGTTCAGGATTTCCGCAAGAGCAGTAACCAGCTGGGATATCTCTTTCTGAGAATGGATCTCGGTCACGCAGAAGAGCGCACACTGGCCCAAGTCCGGGAATTCCTGGGACAGATCCTTTCCTCCAAATATCTTGTGTCCCAACAGAACTTTATTTATGTCTGCAGCCTTCATACCTGAGTGGTTATAATCCACCACGAATTCTTTGAAATGGGAGCCTTTAAACCTGGGAACCTGAACTCCAGGAATCTCAGACATCCTCAACATGGCATATTGGGATTTCTGGAGGATGGTCTTTCCTAGTTCAACCATGCCTCGTGGCCCCATCAATGATAAATAAACTCCGGCCGTAATCCCCCACAAGGCTGCATGGGTCCCCACGAATTCCTTGCCCTTTTCTCTGCTGTCAAAGGAAGTCCGCTCGTAGGCTACATCCCCAAACCCATATTCTCCTTCTACAGTAGTTTTTGTGATCCCAAAAAGACGAGAGGGGTACTCCATGACAAATTTTTCATCGTCGTGAGTGGCGATAAATCCGGCCAATCCTCCCCCAAAATTAAGGTGCATCCCCAGTCCCTGGATGTCTCCACAGACGATATCAGCGCCATACTGGCTGGGAGGTTTAATAACTCCCAAAGATACTGGATCTGCCCCCACTACGCTCAAAGCACCGTTTTCATGAGCTATGTCTGCGATGACCTGGCCTTGACTCTCTATGAATCCGAGGTAGGATGGATTTTCAAAATATACTCCAGCCGTATTTTTAGAAATCTTTTCTTTTAAGTCATAAAGATCCAATAATCCTGTCTCGGGAACATGTTTTACCATGCTGATAGTCATGGCAGGGTGGCAGTAATTTTGCATAGCTGCGAGTCTTTGAGGAGAAACGGTGTCTACAATAAGGACTTCACTTCGTTCAGTGATCCTCCCGGCCATACGGACAGAGGTGCTGGCGGCTTGGCACCAGTCATAAGTCGGGGCGTTGACGACATCCATGTCCAAAAGTTCCCCCATCAGGCTTTCGTATTCAAACAGCGCCTGGAAACGGCCATGATCTTCGTATGGATCCCCTGCATAAGCCGTAAGAAACTCGGACCTCTGGTTGATTTCGTCGCAGACAGCAGGCACGTAATGCTGCCAGCAGCCTCCGCCCAAGAAACTTATGTTTTCCTCACAAGTTCTATTTTTCTCCAGGATCTCTTCCACATGGCGTTTAAGCATATATTCGGAGAGATGCGGTTCAGGCAGGTTCATTTTCCTTTGTAATCGTAAGGCTCCAGGGATGTCTTCGTATAATTCTTCGATATCCGCGACTCCTATCTCCTTCAGCATTTTTTCCCTGACTTCAGGGACAGAGTTCGGTATGTAAGGATGAATAAAACTTTTCTTTTTTCTCCTCATCTTTGTAACCTCCGGTTCATGCCATCCCTCCCCCATCCACAACTAAGTATGCCCCAGTTATCCAAGAGGAAAGGTCGCTGGCAAAGAAAAGGACAACTTTGGCCACATCTTCAGGCTGCCCGACTCTCTGAAGCGGCCGTTCTGCCGCTTCTTTCAAGAAAGAATCGATATCTATACCAAGCTGTGCCGCTTCATCCTGCAGCAATGGGGTGTCGATATCTCCGGGACAGATACAGTTGACGCGAATGTTGTGTCTGCCATGATCGATGGCCATCGCTCGAGTCAGGTTCAAGATGCCCCCCTTAGCTGCGCAGTAGGATACTGCCTGTGGCCCGCCGCGTAAAGACCACCCTGATCCCGTGTTGATGATACTTCCTCCGCCACCTTTGATCATGTGCGGAATGACTTTTTGTGTCAGTAGAAAGCTTCCTTTTAGGCTCACATCCAGCACAGCATCCCACTCTTTCTCAGTCAAATCAATAGTATCCTTGCGGATGATTATCCCGGCATTGTTAAACAGAATATCGATCTTACCCAATTTTTCTACTGTATCTTCCACTGCCTTTTGACACTGTTGGCTTAAGCGGACATCGCAGTGAATAAAATAAGCGCTGCCGCTTTTGCCGATGATCTCATCAGCGACACCCTGTCCTCTGGCATCATCAGTATCCAACAAAACTACGACTGCTCCTGCATCTGACAGCAGGTTTGCAGCTGCCCGACCGATACCTGAGGCCGCGCCGGTTATGACAGCCACTTTCCCCTCAAGAGAAACGAGTTTTGGGATATTTATTCCAGTGCTCAATGGATTAAAGGATAAGAATTCGCTTTTTGAAAACAGATCAATGGAAAAAAGGAGTTGTGTGGCCACTTGAGATGAGTCACAATATATTGTATTGCAACGATGAGACAGCAAGTCCCAAACGGCTTCAGACAACCAAAATTCAAATACCGGATGAAAATCGTATTGTCAAGACGGCATTTTCCCCTAAATGGACTGAAATGTTGCGATTTTAGGCATAGGAAGCCTGGCAACCCGAGTGTAATTCTAAAAATAGGCCTCTGCAGGGTAATCCGGATCCCCGATGTAAACATCCGTGCTGTGACCCGGCTACTCGTCATAAGTGGGGAAAACATCAATGGGCGGTGCGTTGTCTGTCGATATTAGAGTATTGAATATTTTACTATTGGCAATTGGGATGGGCAGCTTTTTAGCAGAAAACCAAATATCACGGAACCTTTGATAATATGAGAGTATCTCAGTTTTGAAGAAACCTGAGATATCATCTAAATTCAGACCCAAATTTGATGGATTTTTAGTCTGACATTCCTGTGGAAAGAACTGACAGGCATCGCAGGAATGCTTGCCCAAGTGCTCGCTCAGAAAGATCACATTTTAATGCACAATTCTAATGGTATTCCTTGGATTTAAAACTCCGAAATGGGGTTGGAAACCTAAACACCGTTCCAAGGTTCCTTGAATATCCTAATATTTATAGAATCTTGGAATAGCTCATCTCAGGTCGTCACACAGGATAAGAATGGCTGAGCGACACCCTACTAAAGTAACAGGCACGCTTTCAGACAATTATTGCCTAACACTCTGAAATAATATAAGAAATTAAATTTTGCTTTCTGATTTCCTCAAAAGTGCAAAAAAATATAGGCTATAATTTCAGGTGGTTAGAATCCTTGTGTTTTACCGAGAAAGGTAGTGGGGTAGATATAAGATAGACAGGAAGAAAATTAGCTTATAAAGCCAGGATAGGTCATTTCATAAACTTATGATATTATTAGATATATGGTCGGGGCGCCCAGATTTGAACTGGGGACTTCCTGCTCCCAAAGCAGGCGCGCTTCCAGGCTGCGCCACGCCCCGATATTGACCGGATTTTCTATTATGATTCTTTTCATTGCACAAGTCAATATGTCAGGTGCCCGGATCTTTATTAAAAAAATCTATGATCCCGTTTCGGATATCTTTCGCAAGGTCAGAGAGATAATCCGGATCAATTAGCTTTTTCTCTTCAGCCGGATTTGTCAGATATCCGATTTCAATCAGGACGGCCGGCATGTCAGCCCCTTCAAGCACCATTAACGGAGCGGTTTGAACCGGTCTTTTCAAAGAGCCGGTTTGGTCCTCGAGGTGTTCCCTGATTGTTTCAGCAAGAGCCCTACTCCACTTTTTATGCTTTATCTGAATGGTATGCCAGGCAATCGGAGCGGGAATATTTTTATCCGACTTTGAGAGTACCGGCCGCTTCTCCTGATCGGCAATTGATATTTCATCAAAATAAAAGATTGAAATACCACTTGTTTTATGAAGGAAACTTCCACCTGTATGAAGACTGATGAAAAGATCGGCTTTTAAATGGTTGGCCACAGCAGTCCGTTCGAATATTTTCATCCCGTAATCATCGGTCCGGGTCAGCACCACTTTGTAGACGTCTTCAAGTTCGGCTACAATCCGCTGTGCAAGGGAGAGGGTAACGGTTTTTTCCATTATGCCCTCCGGACCCTGGGCTCCGTTATCATGTCCGCCATGTCCCGGATCCAAAACAACAATCTTTTTATCTTTTGAAAATGTCTCGCCGTTTGATCGCTCTGTGGTGAAAACAACACCAAACATTATCATCATGATGATGGCATGAATATTTATTATCAAACGTGGTTTGTTCCTGAGAAACATCGCTTGCTCCTCCCCCAATTTTCCTTGACACTTGGTGGGGTTTGATATTATTTTTATTCCACTTTTTGGAAATGTAATTGATTTGATCCAAAAGTCAAGGCTGATCCAAAATGATCGACGAGGCCGTTTGCGAGAGTGGCGGAATTGGCAGACGCACTGGACTTAGGATCCAGCTCTGGAGACAGAGTGGGAGTTCAAATCTCCCCTCTCGCACCAGTTTATATCTTTTTAGAAATTGTTTTTAGGAAAGGAACCCCAATGCAAGTTACGGTTGAAGATGTGAGCAGTGTCAAAAAGGTTCTCCACATCGAGATCCCTGAAGAGAAAGTGACCCGTGAACTCGATAATGCATATGGACAGCTTAAAAAGACAGCCAAAATTAGAGGATTTCGACCCGGAAAAACACCTCGCGGCATTCTGGAAAGAATGTTCAAAAAAGAGGTCCAAGCCGATGTTTCTTCAAGATTAATCCAGGAATCGTTTATCGAAGCCATCAAGGAAACCGATCTCAAAATTGTGGGAAGCCCCAAGGTGGATCCCCCCGGCATAGAGCCAAAAACGCCGTATAAATATGACGCGACCATTGAGATCCGCCCAGAAATCGAAAACATCGAGTTCAAAGGGTTAAAATTAAAAAAAACAAAATATCAGGTGAGTGACAGCGAAATTCAAGCCCAGCTCAAAATGCTCCAAAAAAATATGGCCCAAATGAAATCGATCGATGAAAACCGGCCGGCAAAAAAAGATGACGTTGTGGTGATTGATTATGAGGGATTTAAAGATGGAAAGCCTTTTGCAGAAACCCAGGCGATAAAAAACACCCCGATCAAAATCGGTGATGGCTCCATGCTGAAAGACTTTGACGAAAAATTGGTGGGGATGAAGCCGGGAGATGAAAAGGAGTTCAACGTTCGTTTTCCTAAGGACTACTCCAATAAAAAGCTGGGGGATCTTGACATCACCTTTAAGGCGAAACTCAATGAAATAAAGGAAGAGATACTCCCGGAAATAGATGATGAACTGGCAAAGGATCTGGGTGAATACAACACCCTGGATGAACTGAAGGATGCGATCACCGACAACCTGGAACAGGGGTACGCCAAGCGAACCGAGCAGGAATTAAACGAACAGGCCTTTAAAGCATTGATAGAAAAGACGGAATTTGAGGTACCCGAATCACTGGTCGACGCAGAGGTCCAGGAGATTGTAGCTGAAGCTGAAAAGTCATTTTCCTATCAGAACAGATCGTTGGAAGATCTGGGGCTTTCGAGGGAGACACTATTGGAGCAGTATCGTGAAACCGCCGAAAAGCAGGTCAGAAGACATCTCATCTTAACCGAGATCATCGACCAGGAGAATATGGTCCTTCCCGACGAGGACCTAGAAGCTGGTTTCAGAGAGATGTCCGATGTATACCGCCAACCCCTGGAAGACCTGAAAAATTATTACGCCAAACACAAAGACAAACTGGCCTTTTTTAAACATACGCTACTTGAAAAGCAGGCAATCAGGCTTATTATTGATAGTGGCAAGATTGAAGAGGTGGAACCTGAAAAAAGCCAGGAAGATACCACCGACAATACATAGCTGACAAAGGAGACAATTTGTGCCATTAATACCGATGGTCGTGGAGCAAAGCAGCAGAGGGGAGCGTGCCTACGATATCTATTCAAGGCTCCTCAAAGATAGGATTATCTTTCTTGGAACCCCCATAAACGATGAGGTGGCCAATCTTTTAATCGCACAATTTCTTTTTCTGGAGTCTGACGACCCCGAAAAGGAGATTAATTTCTATTTAAATTCGCCGGGTGGAAACGTCACCTCGGGTTTAGCTGTGTATGATACCATGCAGTATATCAAACCCGATATCGCCACCGTCTGCATCGGCCAGGCCGCCAGCATGGGTGCACTTTTACTCGCCTCTGGAGCCAAAGGAAAGCGCTATTCCCTGCCAAATTCCAGAATACTGCTCCATCAGCCGATGGGAGGGTTTCAGGGGCAGGCATCTGATATTGCCATCCAGGCAAAGGAAATTCTCAGAATGAAGGAAAACTTAAATCAAATCCTGTCGCTTCACACAGGAAAAGACATCAACATCATTCAGAGTGACACGGATCGCGATTTCTTCATGTCAGGCAAAGAGGCAAAAGAGTATGGCATCGTTGATCACGTCATCGAAAACAGAGACGATCTCGATCATCTGGAGAAGACGGAGGGTTAAAATGGCTTCAAAAGAAAGCGAAGGTGATAATCTTTTTTGTTCATTTTGCGGGAAAAATCAAAAAGAAGTCAAAAAGCTAATTGCAGGCCCCGCGGTCTATATCTGCGATGAATGTATACAGCTTTGCAGCGAAATTATTGAAGAGGAAGGCGAAAAAGAACCGGGAGATTTTGATGAAATCCTGGTTCCAAAAGAAATCAAAGGGCTGCTCGATGAATATGTGATCGAACAGGAGGCTGGTAAAAAAATTCTCGCTGTGGCGGTTTACAACCATTACAAGCGGCTTGAAACTTCCGTCTCCATAGAAGATGTGGAAATCCAGAAGAGCAACATCCTCCTGATTGGACCAACCGGTTGCGGAAAGACTTTGCTCGCACAGACACTCGCCAGATTTTTAAACGTTCCTTTCACCATAGCAGATGCCACCAGCCTCACAGAGGCCGGATATGTGGGTGAGGATGTGGAAAACATCATTTTGTCGCTTTTACAAAATGCGGACTACGATCTCGAAAAGGCCAAACGCGGCATCGTTTACATTGATGAAATAGACAAAATCGCACGGAAGTCCGACAACCCCTCCATTACCCGTGATGTATCAGGGGAAGGAGTGCAGCAGGCGTTGCTGAAGATAATCGAGGGGACAACAGCCAGTGTGCCGCCCAAGGGCGGGAGAAAACACCCCCAGCAGGATTTTGTTAAGGTCGATACATCTAATATTCTTTTTATTTGCGGCGGTACGTTTACCGGACTGGAAGATGTTATTCGGCGGCGAACCGGATCCAGCCTGATGGGTTTTGGCGCTAAAATCGTCTCCGAGAAAAAGAAAGGTATCGGCGAAACCTTGAAAATGATTCAACCCGAGGATCTGATTAAATTCGGGTTGATTCCGGAATTTCTCGGCCGCCTCCCGGTCATTGCAACCCTTGACGAATTGAGCGAGAACTCCCTAATTCGAATTCTCAAAGAGCCGAAAAACGCCCTGATCAAACAGTTTGAAAAGCTTTTTGAGATCGAAAACGTCAACCTGAGATTGACCGACAGCGCTCTTTTGGCTATTGCAAAAAAAGCCCTGAAACGAAAATCGGGTGCCCGGGGTCTTCGGGCAATTTTAGAGAAATGTCTTCTCGACATTATGTATGAAATTCCATCCATCGAAAATGTTAAAGAATGCGTTATAGGTGAAGATGTGGTCCTGAACAATGAGGATCCCATCCTATTGTATGAGCAAACAAAACAACAAGCTTAAAGGCTTATAAATAAAGTATAGATCATCATGGCAAATATACCCAAGTTTTTCAAAGAGGATGGCTATTGCAAAAAAAGCCCTGAAACGAAAATCGGGTGCCCGGGGTCTTCGGGCAATTTTAGAGAAATGTCTTCTCGACATTATGTATGAAATTCCATCCATCGAAAATGTTAAA
>PVMS01070607.1_pt1 | contig 11549 bp, 12 predicted proteins | sample 1853461 | NCBI WGS metagenome assembly PVMS01 (sample SAMN08582032, study PRJNA380276) | Marine sediment metagenome, whole genome shotgun sequencing project. | isolation source: ocean sediment barecode stripped | collected 2017
CATTAACCGCACTGAAATGGATCCCACGCCGGCTATCGCAAAAAACCCCAAAGGCATTCGACGCGGCATGTTTTTGCACATGTATCTGCCGGCAGAATTTATCAATACGCGCATGTATACCCTACGCTACATTGATCAGAAAAAGGAAGATGATTCCTACCTGTGGTACAGTCAGTTCAGGCGCATCCGTCGCATGAACACTTCTCAGCGAACCGATGCGATTGACGGATCCGACCTTATCTATGACGATGAATACCTCTGGGACGGCCAGCTGTCGCGTAATACATACACCTATAAAGGCAAAAAAGATTTATTGTCAGACCGGCATGACGGCTTTATTCAGACTACGCGTTCTTCCGGTGAGAGTTTCACAAATAATATGAGTTTTGAGCGTTGCAACTTGCTGGTTGTTGAGGCAGTTAACAAGGATTCGAACTACATTTATGGCAAACGGATATGGTACCTTGACCCTGAAACCTATTATATTCAGTTTACAGACATTTATGACCAGCAGGGTCGCTTTTGGAAACTGTTTTTTAACAGCACCACCCCGCTCAGAAGCGAATTAGGCACCATGAAACCCGTAATCGTGGGTACGCATTTTTACGATGTCCAGCGCATCCACTCCGGACTGGCTAATTCTCAGAGGGTTAATCAGCCCGTTGTTTCAGATAGTAGCGTTACCGCCGCTATATTTACAACTACGAATCTGCAAAAAACATATTAAACCTATTAGCCTGTTTACTTCAAAGCCCCCCTGCAGCACCATAGCCGCAGGGGGGCTTTTTATATTCAGCAAACTGAATATAAAAAGAAACCCATCCTACCTTGCTATTTAACCCGCCACACCCCCCCCCGTACCATCTGATTCAATACTAAAAAAAAACGGGCCTGTTTCTTCAAAAAATCTCTATAACGAATCACATACAGAGCTTTATTTGTATAAAAACTTGTATGGAGAAAAAAATTGCACGCGAATAATGTGCTGCATGCAATTTCTTACCTGGCCGCGAAATCAAACAAAAAGAACACTGCATATTGACAAATTTATTTTTATTACTACACTATATAGTAGAGAATGCAAAAATGAGGTACTTATGGGAAAATTACTAATAGTAATATTGCTATTACTCATATGCGCAATGCTTGAGGTGCCGGAAGACTACCAATGGTCCCCGGATGGAGAGCAGATTGCTGCCCTAAGAACAAATAAGAACCGTGGCCGTCTATGTTCAAGCCTACCGCGTTATGTAAATTTATCTGAATCATCTTCTTCCCTATAACTGCAATCAGCTCTCTATCCGGGGATCATTGGTAGTAAAGGGAAGAAAAACAATGTATGCATATGCACAAAGAATCGGAATATAATTTAAACACCCCATGAGCCACAGCTCAAACAACTGAACAGTACAGTACGACTGCTAGCTTTTCTTACCATCCGTTCGGCAAGAGAATTGGCTGTCACAGCTATAAATCTATATTTGTTGTATTTTTTGAAATGCGGCTTTTGGAATGCCCTGCAGTGTCAGGTTTTCAATCGTCGGTTTCATCTTCTTTACACGTTCTGGACAAGAGTTTATCCAGCCCCTCAAAAGGCTTAAAGCCCTCTACGGCTTGTGTTTTTTTTGAGATGCCGGATTCGCCGTACCACTGCGCATTTGCCCCACGCTCATGAAGCTCGTCATGACAATACATACACAGCAGCTCCCAGTTGCTGCCGTCCGGCGGGTTGTTATCGTGATCATGATCCTTGTGATGCACGGTTAGTTCACGCAGATTTTTCCCGGCAAACTCACGACCGCACACGGCACATACATGTGAAAAAAGGCTCAGCGCTCTATCACGATAGCGTCGATAGCTTTGCTGCCGCTCTCGACGCAGATCATCATAAAAATTTTTGAGTCCAGTATTTTCATCCGAGGGCTTCCTTAAAGTCATACAAACTCCCCCCTACCCCTATACAATCAATCCAAAGCTAAATGCCAAAATCGCCCAAGAGATCACGTGTGAGATAGGCATCATCCTCAAAGCGTTGTTGGGCTTTTTCATCATTCATCCATTCAATCCATGTTCCGGAGGACTGATCCTTGAGGACTTCATCGACCAGCCACGGGGTAACTGTTTCAACCGTATCAGCCAGAACATTAAAGATCACCCTTGCCTGCTCACGCTGTTCAGTATCCATCTCCTGAAAATCGGAAACAAGCAAATCCGTTATCACCATACCTGGACTGATGACGCCAACCTGTACACCACTGCCTTCAGTTTCTTTTACCAGTGCCTGCGTAAAGTAGCGCACAGCTCTTTTGGTGGTTCCATACACGCTCATGCCAGCCAGAATCATATCATTACTGCCATGCCCCTCCGTATTATAAACACAGCCGAATCCCTGCCCTCGCATACCGCGCACCGCCACCTGACATCCGTTCATCATACCGGTGACGTTCGTATCAACTACCTGACTGACTTCAGCTGCGTCAAGTTCCCAGAGCATCTTGCGTGCATGGCTGATACCGGCATTGTTGAGCCAGATATCAACACATTCGAAATGCTGGCAGGCATGATCCCACAAAGCCTGAACCTGATCAACATCGGTTACATCACATGACAGGCCGGTCACCCTTCCCTTGCCATATTGGGTTTCGAGATCAGCACAAACCTGCTGCACTGCAGAAGCACGGCGCGAGCTGATAACAACCCGGCAGTCCCGCTTCAAAAATTCACGGGCCAGTCCCAGCCCAATACCCTTTGTACTACCGGTAATAACAACTGTTTTCATACCTGTCTCCTAAACAATCAATAAACTGCAAAGGCCGAATATGCATACACCACGTTCTACGGCGTCCAACGCTGATACACACGCATACCCTGTGCACGAAACTGCTGATTCGCGATTGTAATCTGCGTAGGTGTAATCTCGCTGATAACAAAAGCGTCTTTTACACCCTGACGAAAAAGCTTCAAACGCGCCTCCCTCTGCTCAGGCGTCGCATCAGCAGGAACCCGGGCACCAAATTCATAGGGCAGCAGCTCAATCATGATACGATCAAAAGAGGGGTCACTGCTATCAATCAAGCGGGCGGTACCACGAATCTGCACACAGAGAAAATCCTTGAAAGTTTCACTGTCGAATTCCTTATGATAGTTCATACTTACATGGGAATTTGCCGCGATATGGCGCAGTTTCTCCGTGCCGGCTTCATGAAAGCCATAGAGCTTTTAGTTTTAGGCTCAAGGGTCCATTCACAGGTTGTCGACAGAGGCACATTGTTAAGGCTTGTGGCCAGAATGAAGGTCTTGGGATCGTGCTTAAGGCCTCCGATTGCCTTTTCAATTTCTTCCCAGATACGCTCTTTGGGATATACACCCTCACCTTCGTCGTGACCAGGTGACTGGCCAAACAAATAGACCTGGGTTGCCGTTGTTTTCGCGTCAAGCTTGATCTCATGACAATCATTGCAGCTCAAACCAGGCTCAATCTCAGGATGCCCGCTGTCAACTTCAGCAGCAGCGATAATAGCGTCTGCCTGGGGGGCAGTTTCCGTCTCTGGCACTGCTTCCGTCTTTAGCACTGCTCCCGTCTGTGGCACTGCTTCCGTCTGTGATTGATCGTCTGCTGTTCCACACCCAAATACGGCCAGGCACAGTAGCGTTATACCCGTAAATAAGACTTTTTTCATTCTCATGACCTGCTCCTTCTACTGGTTATTAATAATCCCATCCATAATGGTTTTCATGTTATGACGATGCTGCTTCTGTGGGTCAAAATCAAGAGGACCTGTAAAGTAACTCAGGGGAAAACCCATCGAGAGAAAATACAGCGTTCGTGCCACATCCTCGGGTTCAATGTCCTTAAAGACACCTTTGCTGATACCATCGCGTATCAAAGCGGCAAATGTTGAAACCCTGAGTCTATACATGACTGCAACTTCTTCACGAAAATCCGGTTCACGTGAGCTCATTGCTACAAACTCAAGGCAAAACCTAAGGATAGGTTCATGAGCCTTGAATATCTCACCCGATTTTTCAACAAGCACCGTTTCTCAAACATACAGCTCAACAGGACAGACTCCAGGCAGCCTTCAAGCCATCAACAGCGCTTGAAACAATACCACCCGCATATCCTGCCCCTTCACCTACCGGAAACAGTCCTGCGATACCATCAGACTGAAACGTTTCCGGATCTCGCACCATGCGCACAGGCGAAGATGTACGGGTTTCTACGCCGATCAGAACGCCCTGATCTATAAAACCAGGGATTTTTCTATCAAACACCAGCAGGGCTCTCCGAAGCGGCTCAACAGTGAAGTCAGGCAGCAACGCGGTGAAATCACCCGGAGTCACGCCGGGTTTATATGAAATATCAGCAAATGGATGATTTAAGGACGCATAGCCGCTTATAAAATCCGCTGCACACTGCGCCGGAGCATAAAACGGAGCAGTGCCAGCAGCATAGGCCCGGCTTTCTATCTGCTCCTGCAACGCAATCCCGCCAAGCACTCCCCCCTCATTATAGTCATCCGGGCTAACCGTCACCACAAGTGCGGCATTGGCCCGACTACTGCCGCGGTTTGAAAAGCTCATACCGTTAACGCACAGGGTGCCCGATTGCGATGAACAACCGATCACCAGGCCGCCCGGGCACATGCAAAAACTGTACACTCCTCTGCCGGAAGCCTTATCAGCATATGTCACGGTATACTCGGCAGCGCCCGCAACAAGGCGCGTCTTATCATCTCGACGCATACTGCTGTCAATCAAAGCCTGTGGATGTTCAATTCGCACTCCCAGGGCAAAACCCTTGGATTGCATCTGCATGCCACGATTCGAGAGCATCCGCACCGTGTCTCGCGCACTATGTCCAATGGCTAAAACAAGAAGCCCGGTTGCGATCTGCCCATCTGCGATTTTAACACCTTGCACCCGCCCCTGTTCAATCATTATATCATCCATGCGGGTATTAAAATGAAACTCAACTCCCCGTTTACGCAGGCGCTCAACCAACACCGGAATGACCCGTCGTAAGCGATCCGTGCCCATGTGAGGCCGTGCGTCATATACTATTGAGTCATCAGCTCCACAGGCAACCAGTTCCTCAAGCACCCGCTGTTTAAAGGGCGACGTACCGCGGGCAGTCAACTTGCCATCTGAAAAAGTCCCGGCGCCGCCCTCCCCGAACACAACATTCGATTCAGGGTTAAGCTCACCGCGGTTCCAAAAGGCCTGTACCTCTTCAATGCGATCAGAGACCTGCCCTCCTCGTTCAATTACCAGCGGGGGGCACCCTCTCTCAGCAAGCCCCAGAGCGGCAAAAAGCCCGGCAGGCCCGGCGCCAACTACAATCGGACGTTGAGAATGAGACAAACGTGGTCCGGACGAAGGCAACGATTCTTCCTGATACAGACTAACTTTCTGATCAGAAAGCACACGCTCCAATTCATCGTGATTGAGAACAACATCAGCAGCAAGACTATACTCATACTGCAGCATGCGTTGGCGCGCATCAAGTGAGCGACGCAAAATCCGAATAGCGGATATCCGTTCGACCGGAAGGTTGAAAGCAAGCGCCAGCACGTCCCGCAATACAGGGGCATCTGTAACTCGCAAGCGCAAGCCAGTGATTTTTAACCGTTGGGAGAGAGACTGTGCAACCATATCAAAGCAGCTTTCCTGTCCTGAAGTATCCCATCACGCTCTAACTGTGCGGCCTGCCTGAGAACATCTCCGACATGCGGCCCTGCTTTAAGGCCAAAAGAAGTAATAATATCATCGCCGGTGAGCAGCGGCACAGCTTCATGCAAGTCCTGCGAAACAAGAATAAATTTACACAGATCATAGGCAATATCCCTAACCCGCTGATTTGAGCCTTGAGAAGCGGTTGCAAGACTGTCGGCAATAGCAAGCAGGCACACACCGACAGCAACATCCCCGCAATCCAGAACAAAACGAACTTTTGCGCGCTCACCCAGGCTTTCACGCTGTGACATTTGCTGGATGCGCATATTGTTTTCAACCAAACAGGCCAGCACGTGCTGCGCTTTGCGACCAAGGCCGATCCCGCGTGCAATTCGCTGAATGATCTTGATTATTGATTTATCATTCCCATGCAAGCAAACTCTTGCGCCGGGCTTCACGGCAACAACCTCTCCAACCTGAACTATATGAGACAGAAGAGCTGCAAACGTTAATAGCGACATCATACTCACACCTTCTTCAAACTCCCGGTTCAGATAGTCGCTGAGCTGTTGTCGCTCACCTTCAAAACGAGCATCCGTAATCCGCGACACTTCCTCAAGAAAACCTAGACTACGCAATAAATTCTCAAGCGACAAATGCTCTTGAGCTACGTTTTGAAATTCACTGTCCATTAGCCTCATATCAGGAAGCAACCGCTCAAGCAGGCCACAGTCATGAAGCTCCCTCAAGGATATTTCCTGATCGGGGCCATGCAGGATCATGAAAAGCTCGCGTTTAATACGCTCGCGGGCGCTGCGAGTAATCAAAGAGCTGTTACAACACATGCTCTCTCGTGTCCGAAATTCGATCTTGCATGCCAACTGACGTGCAAAACGAACAGCACGCAGCATTCGTAACGGATCGGCTTCAAAAGCCACATCTGAACACATCCTCAAACAACGTGCCGTCAAATCGTCCTTACCGCCAAGCGGATCAATCAACTGTAGGTCAGGCGTGTGTACAGCAAGTGCCATAGCATTGACCGTAAAGTCACGTTGTTCCAGATCATTGATAATATCTGGCATGCGCATACGTGAAAAATCAACTGTGATTCTGGTATTGTCCTGCCGAAATACAATACGCTTTTGATCAACATCCCAGTCAATTACCTTGCCGTGCTGTTCCAGGGCGAAACACGCGACCACTTCGTCAAAACCATCAGCCAGAACAAAATCAAAATCATGCGCCTGCTCAATACCCATCAGAGCGTCACGCACCGCCCCACCTACAAGATACGCCGGTACATTATGCGCCTGAGCGACCCGGGCAACTTTTTTAATAAGCGGGTGCACATGAAGACGGTTTAGGAGAGACATATAGGCTACTTTCGATTAAGCCTTACAGCAACGCTGTCTGCATGGGCATCCAGATGTTCACAGGAAGCCAGCCGGACAACGTCGTCCCCGAGGGAATCGAGAGCATCGGAAGTAAAACAAAGCAGGCTGATTTTCTTGATAAAATCATCTACAGACAGGGCTGAAGAAAATCGGGCGCTGCCGCCGGTAGGCAAAACATGATTGGGACCTGCGATATAATCTCCCAGGGGCTCGGGCGTATGATGGCCCATGAAAACAGCACCGGCATGCCTGATACTGTCAACAAGATCCCAGGGCCGCTCAACAAACAGCTCGAGATGTTCTGGCGCCATCTGATTGGCCAGGGCAACGGCGGCATCAAGATCATCCACTAAAATGATCGAGCCATAGTCATCAAGTGATTTTCGGGCAATTGCCTCCCGCGGAAGCTGCACGAGTCTTGCCTGGACTTCGTCAAACACCCGTGCGGCGAACTGTTCATCAGTTGTAACCAGCATGGAGGAGGCCATTTCATCATGCTCGGCCTGGGAAAGCAGGTCTGCGGCAACCCAGGAGGGCTCCCCGCTACCGTCTGAGACAATCAGAATCTCACTGGGACCGGCAACCATATCAATAGCCACATCACCATAAACAAACTTCTTAGCAAGCGCAACGTAAATATTGCCCGGACCGGTAATTTTATCAACCTTTGGCACAGATTCTGTGCCGTATGACAGTGCTGCCACTGCCTGAGCTCCGCCAATCTGAAAAATTTTCCTGATGCCGCACAGATCTGCTGCAGCCAGAATCAAGGGATGCAGTCCTTCGGGTCCGGCAGGACTGACCATGACTATCTCGGATACACCGGCAACAGCAGCCGGAATTGCGTTCATAAGCACTGAAGAAGGATATAATGCCTTACCTCCCGGCACATATATACCCACACGCTCAAGCGGCCGCACAAGCTGGCCGAGAATCTCGCCGCTTTTCTCTGTGGTTTGCCACGACTCAGGCATCTGACGACGATGAAAGCGCTCAATCCTGTCACGGGCCAGCTTGAGTGCTTTCCACACCTCAGGGTCAATTTTTTCAAACGCGCTCGTGATATCTGCCGGATCAACCATAAGGTTTTCGTGGCCATCGAATTGCATGGTCAAACGTCTCAAAGCCGCATCGCCACCGGATCTGACTTCAGCAATAATCTCCCGAACCGTCTGTTCGGCGGCCTCTGTCGGCAGGTTCGCACGCTCGCGTAGAACTGCAAACGCCGCGCTAAAACCTTCGTCATCATATCGTAGTATCTTCATATATGTATTTTCCTGCAAAAAAGATCCAGGCTCCTTATTCCTGCCCGCGGCGGATATCAGCCCCCAAATGCTGAAGCTTTTTCTCTAGCGCTTCATAGCCGCGGTCAAGGTGATAAATGCGCGAAACAACGGTGGTGCCTCGGGCGGCGAGTCCGGCCAAAATAAGAGAGGCACTGGCTCGCAAATCCGATGCCATGACCCTGGCGGCTTCCAGCTGAGCGACACCGGTTACAATAGCGCAATCACGTTCAACCCGTATGTGCGCACCCATACGATCAAGCTCGGCAACATGAATAAAACGATTTTCAAAAACAGTTTCGCGAATCAACGAAGTACCCTCCGCCAGAGTCAACAACGACATTAGCTGAGCCTGCATGTCAGTCGGAAATCCAGGATAAGGGCTGGTGGTAACTTCGACCGGCTGAAGGGAACCGTTAGAGCATATACGCACGCTGTCACCTGATGCGTCGACTACGCAGCCAACCTCGCGCAGTTTTTCCAATGTGGCCCCCATGTACTCAACCGGACAATTATCAACTGTCACATCCCCTGCAGTAATGGCACCGGCAATTAAAAGGGTTCCGGCCTCGATACGATCTGGCATAACCGTATGAACAATCGGAGCCAACTCCTTAACCCCTTCAATTGTGATTGTCCCGCTTCCATCTCCGGTAATACGTGCTCCGGCCGAACGCAGGGCAAGGGCCAGATCGGATATTTCAGGCTCACGGGCTGCATTTTCGATCACGGTCACCCCGTCAGCGAGGCAGGCAGCCATCATAATATTTTCGGTGCCGCCAACTGTAGGCATATCGAGCAGAATACGGGCACCGTGCATACGTTCACAAACAGCATGCACATAGCCATTCTCAATCTTGATATCGGCACCCATGGCCTCGAAAGCCTTTATATGCATATCAACTGGACGCAAACCGATAGCACAGCCTCCGGGAAGCGAAACACGCGCATTGCCGAACCGCGCCAACAGCGGCCCCAGCACAAGAAAAGATGCGCGCATGGTTTTTACCAACTCATAGGGCGCATCAACAATATCAATATGTGTTGCATCAAGCTCAAACTCGCTCTCGCCCTTGATTTGAACCCCCAGATGTTCAAGCAACCGTTTCATGGTGCTGATGTCGCGCAGATCCGGAACCCCGCTGATACGATGTTTGCCACCGCACAGCAAGGTTGCGGTCATGATTGCCAGAGCTGAATTCTTGGCGCCGCTGGCTGCAACCGTGCCGTTCAGGGCCCGGCCTCCGTTAACAAAAATACATTCCATTTCTTCTACTCCTGTATTTCAAGATGGCGCGATTTGCACAGCTTCACAGAGTGCTACGCGCTAAAATAGGCTTGCCGTACAATAATAAAAGTTATATGGTATACGAACTAAATTATCAAGCAAATCCTCATATCAACCCGCGGACGCAGCCTGAATGCGCGGATTGAATCCCTGAAAGGCTTACCATGGCTAAACTAACCCCTGAAGCACGCGAACAACTCAGCACAATCATCACTACCGATTATGAAGAATGTCATTTTTTTTCAGCGTCGGCCCAACTGCTGACCAATAAGATAAAGGACTTCTCTGAACGCATTCAAGAGCAGGAAACAACCTTTGAGCAACTCAAGGATGAGGTAGGGCAGATAGGTATCTTTCTCGGCAACGCTGAAAAAACGCCTGCAGGAAGTCGAAGACTGCTATACAAGGCTTGTTGAAGCCCTCTCAGACAATATGAACTCCGGCAAGGAAGCCTGATTGTATGGATGCATTAACCTGCCTGCGCGAGCGCAGAACCTGCCGCGGTTTTCTACCGAAAACCATCCCGCCCGCAGTGACTGAGGATATTCTCACCGATGCTGTCTGGGCTCCTTCAGCCTCAAACCAACAACCCTGGCATTTTCACGTCATTGAGGGATCGGCACTGAAGCACCTTAATCACTCTATAAAAAAAGCCCATCAGGAACAGCGCAAGGGCTACGACCCTTCAAAAGGTAAAACTATTCCTGCCTGCTATGTCGAGCGCACAAAAAAACTTTTTAAAGGCATCCGTCCGTTTATCTCACAACTCGGGGACGGAAATGCGTCGTTTATTGAAAGCGGCAGTTTTCGATTCTACGAAGCTCCAACAGTGGTTCTGATAACGATGCATAAAGACATGCCTGCTGTACGGTATATGGACATCGGGATGGCCGCACAGAACCTTATGGTATCCGCCCATGTCCGCGCCCTGGGCTCATGCGCTATCGCCCTTACCCTGATGTATACTGACGCCATCACAACAGCACTAAAACTGTCACCGGACGTTATACCGGCCCTGTTTATCGCCATCGGCCATCCCGACCCGGACTTTCCGGTTAACTTGTTTCGCTCAGGCCGCGAGGACCTGGAAACGTTAATTACCCGCCATAAATAAGTATCACCGGCGTGGAAACAGCTGTATATGTACACACATACTTCAAACCTGCTTGACGATTTTCACACCATGGCGATCAATCTGGCAACAGCAGTGGACATGCCTGACATTGCCGAAGTATTCCTGCCCCCTTTATTCAAAGGTGCTCAACCGCACGATTCCGAATTTATGGCTATACGCCTCCAGGATGATTCAGTTGGAATCAGCTATGTATTATTGCCGGAAGATTCCCGACAAGTCTACGAGAATCTCCGGGCAGAACCGCTTGGCACTTGTTCACTTGCTGCTCTTGCTGCCAGCTTTGGCACCCCTGATCCTATTGAACACATGCTGGCCCTGGCAGCTTTAAACGCAATGTGCAGCCATGTCATGCGCGCACACCACATGCAGCTTGATACCGCAACCGACTCTCTCGGACTGCTGAATATTCAATCCGGAGATCACGTCGGCATGGTCGGATTTTTCAGTCCATTGATTAAACGTATTGAGGCCTGCGGTGCACGTCTCACCGTTATTGAACTGGACGAGTCATACCGGCAGCGCTTCCCTGACATACATATCACGCTTGACACTGCGGACCTGCGGCACTGCAACAAAATTCTATGCACCAGTACCACTGTTTACAACAATACGCTTGATTCAATCCTGAACCATTGCCAAAACGACGCCTTTGTTTCAGTTATCGGCCCAACCGCAGGTTTTTTCCCTGACCCGCTATTTGATCGCGGTGTAGACGTAGTCGGTGGAACATTCATCCATGAAGGAAAACTTTTCATGCGATTACTGAATGA
>PVMS01106689.1_pt1 | contig 11547 bp, 7 predicted proteins | sample 1853461 | NCBI WGS metagenome assembly PVMS01 (sample SAMN08582032, study PRJNA380276) | Marine sediment metagenome, whole genome shotgun sequencing project. | isolation source: ocean sediment barecode stripped | collected 2017
AGAATCAATATCGGCCGGTGATATTGATTCTAAAGCTTCACGCTTGTTTGCATGCATTAACAGTAATCTGCTGATCCGTTCTCTTTTTCCAGTATTTGGATTAAAAACATAAGAGCCTTTTTCCAATTTACCGGAATAAACTCTTAGATATGTTAATCGACCCACATACGGATCAGTCATAATTTTAAAAACTAGAGCGCTAAAAGGCGATTTTTCATCCGGTGTACGTTTTAGCACAATATCTGAATCATCAGGGTCTAGGCCAGACACAGAACCAATATCCAGCGGAGTTGGTAAAAAATCTACAACCGCGTCTAAAAGTCTTTGCACACCTTTGTTTTTAAAAGCCGAACCACAAAAAGTAGGTACAAATGTATTATCTATGCAGCCCTTACGGATTGCTGTTTTTAACTCATCTTCTTCAATTTCTTCATCGGCTAAATATTTTTCCAGTAAATGTTCATCATATGCGGCAGTTTCTTCGATAAGATGATGACGCCATTTATTAGCTTCATCTACTAAATCTTTTGGGATATCACCATATTCATATCGAGCACCTAATGATGATTCATTATATAAAATTGCTTTCATTGAGCAGAGATCAATTATTCCGGTAAATAGCTCACCAGAACCAATTGGAATTGTGATCGGCAGCGGATTTGCACCCAATCTTTCTTTAATCATTTTTAAAACATTAAAAAAGTCCCCACCGGTACGATCCATTTTATTTACGAATGCAATACGCGGAACATCATATTTATCAGCTTGGCGCCATACGGTTTCACTTTGTGGTTCAACACCTCCAACCGCGCAAAACACTGCAACCGCACCATCTAAAACTCTAAGAGACCTTTCAACCTCCACAGTAAAATCTACATGACCTGGAGTATCAATAATATTAATACGATTATCATTCCACAAACAGGTTGTTGCTGCCGAAGTTATCGTGATGCCCCTTTCCTTCTCCTGAGCCATCCAATCCATTGTGGCACCACCTTCATGTACTTCCCCAAGTGTGTGTGTACGACCGGTATAAAACAGTATACGCTCGGTCAATGTGGTTTTCCCAGCATCAATATGAGCCATTATACCAATATTTCGTACTTTATCTAGGGAAATACTTTTCATTACCGCCGAGGTCTTCCAAAATGTGCAAAGGCTTTATTTGCTTCAGCCATTCGGTGTGTGTCATCTTTTTTCTTAATTGCTCCACCTTCATTATTTGCAGCTGCTATCAATTCAGTTGCTAGGCGCTCAGCCATTGGCTTTCCCCCACGACCTACCGCGGCATTGATAATCCAATGTGATGACAAATAAAATTGTCTATTTTTCGGAACTTCAATTGGTACTTGGTATGTAGCTCCTCCGATACGACGCGATTTAACTTCCAATATTGGAGTAACATTTTTAATTGCATCTTGAAATATTTTTAAACCGTCAGTCTTTGTTTTATTTTTAATAACATCCATTGCCTCATAAAAAATCTTTTCAGCAACACCTTTCTTACCACGTTTCATCACATAGTTCACAAATTTAGCAACCGCAAGGTCATTATAAACCGGATCGGGTAAAATTTCTCTTTTTTCTGGTCTTCTTCTACGCATAATAATTAAGCCTTAGGTCGCTTTGTACCATAACGTGAACGACTTGTTTTTCTATCATTAACACCTGCCGTATCAAGTGTTCCACGCACAATATGATAACGTACACCAGGCAGATCCTTAACCCTACCGCCTTCGATCAAAACAATTGAATGTTCTTGCAGGTTATGTCCTTCGCCAGGAATGTATGCTGCAGCTTCCATTCCATTAGTCAGCCTAACACGAGCAACTTTTCTTAATGCTGAATTAGGTTTTTTAGGTGTAGTTGTATAAACGCGTACACAAACTCCACGTTTTTGTGGATTACGTTGTAGTGCCGGACTTGCATTTTTTTGCACAATCCGCTTTCTACCTTTCTTTACTAGTTGATTTATCGTCGGCATATCTATTTAAATTCAGCCTATAAATTTATTCAAGAATTATGAATACAGTCAATTATTTTCACAAATATATTCATTTTATTTTTACACGATTTCATCGATAGGAATTTCTATCGGTTCATCGGTCTTAACCTCTTCATCAGAATCCAATAATATATCCCGCAAAGCAGGATATCCAGTACCAGCCGGTATCAACCTACCAATCACTACATTCTCTTTTAACCCTCTGAGATAGTCAGTTTTACCGGCGGTTGCAGCATCTGTTAGTACTCTTGTAGTTTCTTGGAAAGATGCCGCTGACAAGTAACTTTCAGTGTTTAGAGAAGCCTGAGTAATACCCATCAATAATGGATCGTAAGTAGCTGGTTGAGTTTTATGTGTTTTAATTGGTTTCTTACCTTCCTCTTTCAACATCTTATTATTATCTCTTAATTCAGATTTTAGAATCAACGCATCTTTTTCCCAGTCACTATCACCAGAATCTGCTACAATAGCCATCGAAGCTAAACGTTCGTTTTCCACTGCAAAATCAACTCGATCAATTCTTTGAGATTCCAAAAACCTTGAATTACCCGGATCTGTAACTCTGACTTTTTTCATCATTTGACGAACAATCACTTCAATATGTTTATCATTTATTCCAACACCTTGCAATCTATAAACTTCTTGTATTTCGTTAACAAGATATTCACGAACTGCACCTGGACCAAGAATGTTTAAGATATCAACAGGAGAAATTGCACCTTCACAAAGCGGTATACCTGCCGTAATGAAATCCCCTTCATGCACAATAACATGTTTACCATATGGAATTTTATATGCTCGGCTTTCTCCGTCGCGTGTTTCAATCAATATTTTACGAATACCACGTTTTGTTTCACCGAATTTAACTGTTCCATTAATTTCAGTAACTACCGCAGGATTTGAAGGCATCCTTGCTTCAAATAATTCTGCTACTCGCGGTAGTCCACCTGTAATATCTCGAGTTTTTCCAATATCTTTTTGAATTTTTACAAGGGTTTGCCCACGCTTAACTTCTTGATTATTAATAACATTCAAAGATGCGTTCACTGGTAGTATTGTTCCTCCTGCCATTACGTTTCCATCTTTATCCTGTATTTCTACCTGCGGACTAAGTTGACGATCTTTGGATTCAACAACAACCATTTGCTTTTTGCCACCCTGCACTGCTTCTATTTGGTAGGTATCTCCCTCAATAAAATCTTTCAGGTTAACAAAGCCGTCATGCCTAGCAAGAATTATGTCGGTATACGGATCCCATTGAACAAGCGTTGTACCTGGTTTTATAATATCGCCTTCGCTCACCGATACATTAGCGCCATAAGGGATATTAAATTCAGCCTTTATATTGGTTGGATTTTGTTCATCAGCAATAAATATTTTGGAATGTCTAACCATACATCTTGTTATTTTATTACCCGATTCATTAATAGTATCAGCAAAGTCATACTTATCTGAGAACTGAACAACACCGCCATACCTACTCTTCATATCAGATTTCTCAATTATACGTGTGGCGGTTCCACCGATGTGGAATGTCCGCAATGTAAGCTGTGTACCCGGCTCACCGATACTTTGTGCCGCTATAATTCCAACCGCACTTCCCATATTTGCAACACGGTGTCTAGCCAAATCCCAACCATAACATTTGCCACAAACCCCTCTTTTAGATTCACAAGTTAATACTGATCTGATTCGAATATTTTGTATTTCACCATTAGCGATGACATCAGCTTCACGTTCAGTGATAATAGTACCAGCCTTAATCACAACTTTACCATCCATTATCAGATCATCTAATACCGTTCTTCCCAGAACACGATCTGACAATTGTTCGATAATTTCTTCACCTTCTTTTAAATCACTGGTAATTATACCATTAATCGTTCCACAATCATCTTCAGAGATAACAACATCCTGCGCAACATCCACTAATCTACGAGTTAGATATCCAGCATCCGCTGTTTTTAACGCGGTATCAGCAAGACCTTTCCGAGCACCATGGGTTGAAATAAAATATTCCATGACAGAAAGACCTTCCTTAAAATTAGACTTGATTGGTGATTCGATAATTTCACCCTGACCACCAGTCATAGCTTTTTTGGGCTTTGCCATCAATCCACGCATTCCGGCTAACTGCTTGATCTGATCTTGACTACCTCTGGCACCTGAATCAGCCATCATATAGACCGGGTTAAATCCTTGACGATCATTCTTTAATGCTTTCATCATAGAATTAGCTACGTGATTGGTGGCATGAGTCCAAATATCAATTATTTTATTATATCTTTCTCCATCGGTTAAAATATGATTAACAAAATTTTGTTGAATTCCATCAACTTCGATTTCCGCCTTTTTAATTATTTCATCTTTGTCGTCAGGAATTAAAATATCATTAATTGATATTGAACTACCACTGCTAGTCGCAATAGAGAAACCAAGATCTTTTAATTTATCTAAAAATTCTACAGTTTTAAAATTACCAGCTACGAGATAGGACTGATTAACAACGTTACTTAAAGTTCTTTTAGAAATTAATTCATCAAAATACTCCAACTCTTCCGGCATAATGGAATTAAAAATGGCACGACCAACCGTTGTTTTCTTTTGCCATTTACCTTTATGTCGTACATCAATTATTGCATGCAGCCCAACGGCTTTGTTTTCATAAGCTATTAGCACTTCATCTAATGAACCAAATAATTTTCCCTCACCTTTATCACCGGTTTTTGGTCTAGTTAAATAATGACATCCCAATACCATATCCTGTGAAGGAATTGTAACCGGTTTACCGTTAGCGGGGTGTAAAATATTATGACTTGAAAGCATCAAAATGCGAGCTTCCATCTGAGCCTGAACAGAAATTGGTATATGAACTGCCATCTGGTCACCATCAAAGTCAGCATTAAATGCTGCACATACTAATGGATGAATTCTAATAGCTTTTCCGTCCACTAAAACAGGCTGGAACGCTTGAATACCCAATCTGTGCAAAGTTGGAGCACGATTCAACAATACTGGATGATCCTTAACTACAAATTCAAGTACTTTATAGACTATTGGCTCATGATTCTCAACCATTAATTTCGCACCACGAGGAGTCTGGGCGTATCCCCGCGCAATCAATGCATTTATCATATGAGGCTTAAATAGCTCAAGACCCATATCTTTTGGCAAACCACATTCATGTAACTTGAGTTCAGGACCAACCACAATAACTGATCTACCTGAATAGTCAACACGTTTACCTAGTAAATTCTGTCTGAATCGACCTGATTTACCACGCAGCATATCCGATAGAGATTTAAGAGGTCGACGTGTGCCACTTCTAATCGCAGTTTTTCTGCGACTATTATCGAACAGCGCATCAACCGACTCTTGAAGCATCCGTTTTTCGTTGCGTAAAATCACATCCGGTGCTTTAATTTCCATTAAATTCTTTAGACGATTATTTCTAATAATAATCCGTCGATATAAATCATTAAGATCACTAGCAGCAAATCGACCACCTTCCAACGGTACTAAAGGTCGCAGTTCAGGCGGTATAACCGGCAATACCGAGACTACCATCCATTCCGGTTTATTTACTTTTTTATTAATGGAATCAACCATAAACTCCAAAACAACTCGCAAACGCTTTAATGCATCCTGCTTCTTTTGTTTAGATTTTGTAGTTAATATGATGTTTTCTAGTTCATCTTTAAGTCCAGTTAGATTTATTTTAGCGAGTGCATCTTTAATTGCTTCACCACCCATTGATGCTACAAAATACTCCTCTTCGTCACGCTCTTCTTCTGTAACTGCATTAAAACCAAAATTTTGTTCAAGCTCCATCCATGTTTCTTCATCAATAAGCTCAAACTGACTTCTCCCACTTTTACCAGGTTCAATTATCATAAATAATTCATAATAAATGACTCGCTCAAGCTCTTTTGTGCTATGACCGATCAAGTAGCTCAGTTTACTCGGGATTGATTTCAAATACCAAATATGAACAACCGGGACAGCTAGAGTTATATGGCCCATTCTTTCTCTTCGAACTTTTTTCCGAGTAACCTCAACGCCACAACGATCACATATTATTCCACGATAGCGAATTCCTTTATATTTTCCGCAATGACATTCGTAATCCTTTACAGGACCAAATATCTTTTCGCAAAAAAGGCCATCTTTTTCGGGCTTATAAGACCGATAATTAATTGTTTCTGGTTTTAGGATTTCACCATATGACTTCGCTAGAATATTTTCAGGAGAAGCTAAGCTTATGGTAATACTTGAATACTTTTTATTTGTATCAATTTTATTTGATTGAATATAAGTCAAATCTACACCTTTTAATCTAATTCAACGTCTATTGCAAGACCTTGTAATTCTTTAATAAGAACATTAAATGATTCAGGAGAGCCATATGCTGGAGTGTCTTCACCCTTCACAATTGCATTGTACATTTTTGAACGACCTTCTACATCATCTGACTTTGCAGTTAAAACCTCCTGTAATGTATGCGCAGCGCCATATGCTTCCAATGCCCATACTTCCATTTCTCCAAACCTTTGACCGCCAAACTGTGCCTTACCGCCTAATGGTTGTTGCGTAACAAGCGAGTAAGGTCCCGTGGAACGAGCATGCATTTTATCATCAACCATATGACTCAACTTCATCATATAGATATTTCCGACTGTCACCTCATCGTCAAAGAATTCACCCGTTCGACCATCGATAAGTCGCGTCTTACCATGAATCGGTAGATTCGCCTTTTCAAGTTCGGTCTTAACTTCAGCAGGAGTTGCTCCGTTAAACACCGGCGTGTAGTACTTAACTCTTAGTGCACTACCTGCCCAACCGAGCATCGTTTCGTATAATTGTCCTAAATTCATCCTTGAAGGAACACCTAATGGATTTAGCACGATATCAACCGGGGTTCCGTCTTCAAGAAATGGCATGTTTTCTTCTGGAACTATAGCTGCCACAACACCTTTATTGCCATGCCGCCCAGCCATTTTATCACCAATTGAAACTTTACGCTTATTAGCGACAAATACTTTAGCTAATTTTAAAATACCGGGTTGCAATTCATCGCCAACACGGAGTTTAAAGGTCTCACTTTCTAAGAAATTCTCTATCCTATTCCACTCTTTCCTAAATGAATTCCAGACTAATTTTATCTTTTTCCAAGCAGCATTGCTTTCAATCCAGGGCTCATCTTGAGCAAAACGTTCAAAATCAAATTCCTTTAGTCGCTTTTCAGTAAGTTTTGTACCTTTTTTAATTAATGTTTTACCGGAAGAGGCATCACGTATACCTCCCGACGTTTCATCAGTAAGCAATCTTAACAATACCTGATCCCGTGACTGTTTTAAATTATGTTTCTGATCGCGAGTAAGCGCCTGAAGTTCTAAAATTTTTTTACGATCAAGTATTTTTGATTTTCTTGCACGTTTCTCGAATAGTATGGAGTTAATAACTATTCCTTTAATTCCTGGGGAAGCCCTTTTTGATGCATCCTTTACATCACCCGCTTTTTCACCAAAAATTGCACGTAATAATTTTTCTTCCGGGGTAGGATCAGTTTCACCCTTTGGAGTTACTTTGCCAATTAAGATATCACCTTCTTTAACCCTAGCTCCCACTCGAACAATTCCATTGTCATTAATATCTTTGGTAGCTTCTTCGCTAACATTTGGAATTTCAGGTGTTAATTCTTCTTCACCACGTTTAGTGTCACGCACTTCCAGCTCTATTTCATTTACATGAATTGATGTAAATACGTCGTCCTTTACCAATCTTTCACTTAAGACTATTGCATCTTCATAATTAAATCCGCGCCAAGGCATAAATGCAACAACCACATTTCTTCCTAGTGCTAATTCACCATTCTCAGTTGAAGCACCATCAGCTAAAACATCGCCTACTTTAACCTTTTGACCAACACTAATCAATGGTCTTTGATTATAACATGTATTTTGATTTGATCTACGATTCTTCTCAAGTTTAATTACTATTTTATTATCACCGTCTACCAAACTTAATTCTTCGGGAATCTGATCAATTTTAATTTCAATTTGCTTAGCATCAACATTTATTATTGTTCCACTAACCGGGCTAGTTATACAAGCTCCCGAATCCTTGGCAACTTTTCCTTCCATCCCTGTTCCAACAATTGGCGATTCCGGATTCATTAGAGGAACTGCCTGCCGTTGCATATTTGATCCCATTAAGGCACGATTTGCGTCATCATGTTCAACAAAAGGTATCAAAGCTGCCGCAACACTGAGAATCTGATTTGGAGCTACATCCATGTATTGAACTTGTGTCGGTTCAACCATTGGGAAGTCACCCTTGATTCTTACTCTCAATGAGTCATCAGTAATTTTATTATCTGAATCTAATTTTGCACTGGATTGTGCAATTAAAACACGATCTTCATCGTCGGCAGATAAATATTCAATCTTATCTGTAGTGTAGGCTTTGCCCCCTTTAATTTTAATCTTTCTATAAGGGGCTTCAATAAAACCGTGCCAATTAATATTTGCCATCAAAGCCAAAGAAGATATTAGACCAATATTCGGACCTTCAGGAGTTTCTATTGGGCATAATCTTCCATAATGTGTATAATGTACATCTCTAACTTCAAATCCAGCTCTTTCACGAGTTAAACCACCAGGACCTAAAGCAGAAATACGACGCTTATGTGTAATCTCAGCCAATGGATTTGTTTGGTCTCCAAATTGAGATAACTGACTTGTTCCAAAAAATGTATTAATTACCGTAGTAACAACTCTTGCGTTGATTAAATCTTGTGGTGTAATTGATTCAGCTTCACGAAGATTCATCCTATCGTGTATCGTCCTTATCATTCTACTTAGTGCAGTAGCAAATTGATTTTTAAGTTGTTCACCAACTGTTCTAACGCGTCGATTTCCTAAGTGATCAATATCATCCGTTCCACGCTCACCTTTCCGCATATCTACCAGAAACTGAACTACCTTTATAATGTCTTCCATTGTCAATATTGTATCTTCAACATTAATATTCAAATCGAATTGCTTATTTAATCTATATCTACCAACTTGGCCAAGATCATATTTCTTGGGACTAAAAAACATACGCTCAATAAATTTTTGTGCAGTTTCCAAATTGGGTGGTTCACTTGATCGGATCAATTGATAGACTACTTCAAGTGCCTCTTCTGTATTCTGCGTTGGATCTTTCTCGATTGTATTGAGGAGCATCATTGCACGAAAATCGTTTTTCGCATCAACAACTTTGATGGATTTTATTTTTGCATCTTTAAGAGTTTTTAATACTTCATTCGTTACTTCTGTACCATGTTCGAAATAAATTTCACCTGTTGCAGTATCAACAACATCTTCTACAATTGTTGAATCAATAACTTTACTTAAATCTTTTGTTTTAAGATAAACTTTTGTAATGCATTTCATTGCTTCAAATAGATCTGCATCGGTAGAAATACCGAGTGCACGCAATAACATTGTAGCTGGGAATTTTCTGCGGCGATCAATAATTACAAAAATACTGTCATTAATATCAGTTGTAAAATCTACCCACGAACCTCGAATAGGAATAATCCTAGCCTGATATAATTTTGTACCGTTAGGGTGAATGGTTTGATCAAAGAATACGCCCGGTGAACGTTGTAATTGAGATACAACCACTCTTTCAGCTCCGTTAATAATAAACGTACCCTTTTTTGTCATATAAGGTATATTACCAAAGTACACATCCTGCTCAATAGATTGAGCATATTTACTGCGATCTTCCTCATCAGTAATATTTAATACTAATTTAACCTTGATCGGTGCAGAAAATGTGACACCCCTTTCTATACATTCCTCAGGGGAATACTTTGGTGGTGCAAGATAATAACTCTTATATTCTAAAATATAATTACGATGCGAATCTTCTATAGGGAACACATTTTGAAAAACTTCTTCCAATCCGATACGTTTTCGCTCATCCTCAAGAGTATCCTCTTGCAGGAACATGCGATAAGAATCTCGCTGCAGGCCAAGTAAATTTGGCATGTCGACAACTGACTGGATCTTCTGAAAAGAAATCCGATCAGTTGCATATATATTATTGGCTCCCAAAAAAGCCTCCTATGTTTTTGTTAAAACAGAAATTAAAATAAAGATAATAGATTTATCTATTTTACTTTAATTCAACAGTTGCGCCGGCTTCTTCCAATGTTTTCTTAATTTCATCGGCTTCGGCTTGTGGTACATTTTCTTTTACTGCCTTAGGGGCTGAATCGACTAATACTTTGGCTTCTTTTAATCCAAGACTGGTGATTGTTCTAACTGCTTTGATAACAGCAATTTTAGACTGTCCGGCAGCTGTTAAAACTACATCAAAATCAGTTTTCTCTTCAGCTGCAGCTTCTCCTGCAACCGGGGCAGCTGCGACCGCAACCGGTGCGGCAGCACTGACGCCAAACTTCTCTTCAATATCTTTTACTAATTCGGATATTTCAACAATATTTGCTTTCTCTATATAAGATAAAACATCTGCTCTTGTAACGGCCATTAATTAACTCCTTTATTCAATTTATAAATCTATGATTTTTTTTCTTTTAAATTATTCAATACACCAACAAAATTAGACATAGTAGCATTTAACACACTTGCCAACTTCACTAGCGGACTTTGTATAGAAGCAGCGATTGTTGCAATCAACTGTTCTCTTGAAGGCATATTAGCTATGCTGTTAAACTTTGATCCATCGAGGACTTCTCCGTCAAATAGTATACCTTTTACAATTGGTTTTTCAAATATTTTCGCAAATTCTTTGATAATCTTTGCCGGCGCAGTTGGTTCATCATATGAAATTGCAATAGCTGTCGGCCCTAACAAAAATTTATCCAATCCTTCAATTTTATTATTTTTTGCAGCAATTTTTAATAACGTGTTTTTAGCAACGTAGTACTCAACAGAATTTTGAAAAAACTCAGATCGTAGCTGCGTCATATTTCCAACATCCAATCCAATATAATCTGTGAAGTAAACTGCTTTAGCTTGTTCTAACTTTTTTGTTAGTTCTTCAACTTGTTGTATATTTTTTTCATTTGGCATAATATTACCTCAAAGCTGCATAGTCAATTTTAATTCCTGGTCCCATAGTTGAAGATATCGTTATTTTCTTCAAATATCTACCCTTCACGGATGCAGGCTTAGCTTTCTTTATGGTATTATATACTGCTTCAATATTTTCAAATAATGCCTTCTCATTAAAAGACACCTTTCCACATACTGCATGAATGATACCAGTTTTATCTACCCTTAATTCAATCTTACCTGCTTTTAATTCTTTAACTGCGGTTCCGACATCCATCGTAACAGTTCCACTTTTAGGATTTGGCATTAGTCCTTTTGGTCCTAATATTTTACCTAATCTACCTAAGTCACGCATCGCATCCGGCGTTGCGACAATCTTGTCGATATCGGACCAACAGGACTAATGCCAAATCCTAAAAGTGGAACTGTTACGATGGATGTCGGAACCGCAGTTAAAGAATTAAAAGCAGG
>PVMS01080768.1_pt1 | contig 11545 bp, 10 predicted proteins | sample 1853461 | NCBI WGS metagenome assembly PVMS01 (sample SAMN08582032, study PRJNA380276) | Marine sediment metagenome, whole genome shotgun sequencing project. | isolation source: ocean sediment barecode stripped | collected 2017
CCGGCGGTTACATCGTATGGTCGACCCCACCCCCTGCCTGGCAAACGCGGTGGGCGTCGGCGACATCGAGCGCGGAGATGCCCTGCGGCGCCGATACCAGCTGACGGTCGGCCTGCCCAAGGCGAAGCGGGTCCGCCCCGGGAATGGCTATCGCTCCGTGTTCGCCTTCGGTGTCTCCTACGCCGTCGCCTCGCTGTCGTGCACCCTGCCGGTGTTCCTCACCGTGGTCGCCACCCAGGTGACCAGGGGGACCTTTGTCGGCGGATTGGCGACCTTCGTCGCCTACGGGGCCGGAATGTCGCTGGTGCTGGTCGGAGTCACGATTGCGCTCGCCTTCGGCAAGGAGGGGTTGATCGGTCGACTCCGCAACGGCGCCCGGTACGTTTCCCGGATCTCGGGCGCCCTGCTGGTATTGGCCGGCGGTTACATCGTATGGTTCTGGGGAACCAGCCTCGCCTCGGGCGCCGACACCCTCGGTGCCAGCAGGCCATTCCGGTTCGTCGAAGATCTCTCGCAGCGGGCCCAGAACACCATCGCCGCCAGCCCGGGCGTGGTAGCGCTGATCCTCGTCGGGGTCATCGCGGCCGGTATCGTCGTGGCCACCGTTGCTCGTCGGCAGGGAGTCGATGTCCACGACTGAAATCGACAGCACAACTCAGCGCCGTGCCCTCATCGGAATCGCCGGTGCGCAGCTGTTTGCCCTGACGCTCTGGTTTTCCGCCTCGGCGGTCGCCCCGCAGCTCGAGATCGACTGGGATCTCTCCGTCGGCGAGGTCGCCTGGCTCACCCTCACCGTGCAACTGGGATTCGTCGTCGGTGCGATCGGCATCGCCATGAGCGGCCTCGCCGATTCCATCCCGGCACGCCGCCTCTTCACGATGTCGGCGCTCGCCGCAGCCGCGGTCAACGCCGCGCTCCTGGTTATCACGCCCGACACCGTCCCGCTCGCCTTCATCCTTCGCTTCGCCACCGGTGTCCTGCTCGCCGGCGTCTACCCGAGCGGGCTCAAGGTGATGTCGGGCTGGTTCCGCACCGGACGCGGCATGGCGCTCGGCGCCCTCGTCGGCGCGCTGACGATCGGCAGTGCCACCCCGCATCTCGTCCGCGGCTTCGGCATCGACTGGCAGGGGGTGATCCTCGTCGCCTCTGCGCTGACCGTGGTCGCCGCCTGGGCGATGACCTTTCGCGTCGCCGACGGGCCGTTCGAGGTACCCGTGTCACCATTCTCCTGGGACCACGTCGGCGACGTCATCGGTAACCGCGGCTTCCGCCTCTCCACCTACGGATATCTCGGACACATGTGGGAACTGTATGCCATGTGGACCTGGACCGCCGCGTGGCTCCTCGCCAGCGCAGGTGACGGCGGATATAGCACCGGCTGGGTATCCACCGCCACCTTCTTCATCATTGCCATCGGCGGGATCGGCTCCTACGGCGCAGGGATCCTCGCCGACCGGGTTGGCCGCACCCCCGTCGCCGGGGGATCGATGGCCATCTCCGGCTCGTGCGCGGCCGCCTCTGTCGTGCTGTTCGGCCTGTCGCCCCTTCTGGTGATCCCCGTGTTCCTGGTGTGGGGCCTCACCGTGGTCTCCGACTCGGCACAGTTCTCCACCATGGTCACCGAGACCGTCTCGCCGGCGCATCGTGGCACCGCACTGGCGCTGCAGACCGGGCTGGGGTTCCTGCTCACGCTGGTGACGATCGCCGGTGTGCCGTACCTCGCCGAGCAGTGGGGATGGCAGTGGGCGTTCCCGTGGCTGGCGATCGGTCCGCTGATCGGCGTCGCCGCCATGGTGGCGCTACGCCGTTCGTCGTATGCGGAGTTGCTTGCCGGCGGTCGCGGTTAACCCTGCCAGAAGCGGGCTTCGGGCCAGAAGGTGGGGACGTCCTCCGGGAAAGAGGTGAACGCCGGCAGGATGTCGAGGATCTGCCCGTCGAGGTCTCCGCCCCTGCCGATTCCCCGGGTTGGATCGAACCGGGTGCCGGAGGCGGCATCGACCAACTCCCCGTCGACCACGGTCAACTCGACCACGACCTCGTCGAGACGGCGGCTGAACACCGCCCACCGCTGGTCGTCTGCCGGATCGATCACCACCGCCATCTCGACCCCGGCAACCACATCATTGACGACCCCAACCTCCTGGAGCCGTAGTACCGGATAGGCCGCGACCTCGGTGCCGAGGTCGACCACCAGGGCCATCTGCTCCAAGGCGAAGCCATCGAATCCGCCCCGCGCATCGAGGGCGAGGGTTTGTGGGTGTTCTTCCCGCCACGGCCCCCACCGAGTCAGTGACGACGCCAGCAGCTCCACCTTCTGACCCTTACGCGGGCCCAGGATCGCCTCACCGATCGGCTGGCTCCAGACGCTCCCGGTCTCGTGGTCCCACCACGTCATGGCGTTGCCCCAGAGCGCACCCTGGTTGCCGAAGATGATCTCCTCCCCGTCGATTTCGCGACGATGAACCATCGCCGTGCCGCACAGCGGTCACCAGGTGACCAGCACCGGGATCCCGGCGATGGAGTCGATCACCATCTCCCTGCTGTTGAGATGGCTGACCGGGTAGGCCCTGGCATCGCCGTCGATCTCGACACCGATGACCAACGCGTCTTCGGGCCATTCGCTTGCCGCAGCCGATACGAACGTTGGGTCGTAGATCGGGGCGATTCCGTCGCGGGCGATCAGCTGGCGGAAGCCACGGGGAGTCTCCTCGCCGGCCTTCACGGGGTCGTAGGTCGCCGAGGGGTCGGCGAGCGCACCGAGGCCGACGACCGCGTCGGGTCGGGGCGATCCCCCCTGGCTGGTGAGGAACCAAACGAGCAAGGCGATCCCGGCCACGATCATGATGACGAGGCCTGACCCGATCGACTCGCTGCGGCGTGGGAGGTTCACGATGGGTAAACGCCCGGCGGGATCGCCGTGTTCCGAAAGGTCAGGCAGCCGACGATAGGAGATCGCCGAGAATCGGCTCCAGTTGGGTGGCGGCCGACCGGCGCCCCCGCTCGAAGACCATGCGGGCCTGGCGAGCGCTCATCTCGAAGTCGAGGTCGGCGTCGACCGGCACCTCGATCACGTGTGCCCCGCGGTCGATCAGGCGGGGGAGAGCGTATCGGGCCCTGACGCCGGCGATGACGACAGATCGGGCCAGCGTGAGCGGGCCGCGGACCGTGTGATGGTCGTGGCGGTCATCGGCGGCGACGAGGCGAAACCCGATCACGGGATGATTCCGCCCGACAACGCTGACGGGGTAATTGGCGGCCATGGCACCGTCGGCCATCAGGACATCCTCTCCGCTGAGGCGATCGCGCATTGTCACCGGAGTGAAGAAGAAGGGGAGAGCGGCGGACATGCGCAGGGCCCGGGCGACGGGGAAGCTGTCGGGGTCGTACCCGTAGTCGCGGAGACCATCGGGCATCAGCACGCCCCGGGCGTGGCTGAGGTCGGTGACCACGACGCCGAGCGCCCCGGGGCGGATGTCGCCGAACGTCCGCACCCCGCGAGCCGCCAATAACTCGCCCCACACCTCCTCGAGTCGGCTGCTGTCGAACCATCCCTTCCGGGTGAGGAGGGCGAGGTGGCGCCCGATCCCGGGTATCCGGGCCGCCGGGACCGGATGGAGCAGACCGGCCCAGTCGACATAGCAGAGGGAACCGGCCATCTCATCGGGCCCGTATCCGGCGACGAGCAGGGAAGCGACGAGCGCCCCAGCAGAGGTACCGACGGCCCGGTCGAACTCGAGGCCGGCGTCGAGAGCCGCCGCGGCGGCACCGGCCAGCGCCACCCCGCGCACCCCGCCGCCTTCGAATACGCCGTTGATCTTCATATCCGGGGAACACGGCAAGCGGTGCCGGACTCGGTGAAATGTCACCGCACCGACGATTCCCCGGAAGTCGAAGCCACCCGGGGGTGTTGGTGCCGGTATGGACACCGCGGAAAACCAACACTTCGCCTGGCTCGCTCGCTCCTTTGGCAGAACCGACTACCTTCCGCTCACCCCGGACGATCTGGACGCCCTTGCCGACGCCGGTTCCTACGTCGAGAAGTACCCGGGGACGCATCTGTTCAAGGAGGGGGAGGATTCAACGGCGGCCTATGTGGTCAAGTCGGGCGAAGTCGAGCTGTATCGCACCAGGAGGGAGGGTGAGCTGGTGGTGGGCAGAGTCGGCGCCGGGGCGGTGATCGGTGACATCGCGCTCTTCCAGGGGACGCCATACGTGTCATCGGCGCGGGCGGTCGAGCCGGTGGACGCCTTCCAACTCGATCGAGCCAAGCTGGTCCCGCTACTCATCGAACATCCGGTGATCGCGATGCGGTGGCTCGTCGCCGGGCTCAATCAGCTCGAACGGACCCAACGTCAGGTCATCCGCTTGCTACATCGCACCGTTCTCCAACAGGTCGCCGAGCTGATCCTCGACGAGGCCGACCGCTTCGGCGAGGTCCGGCTATCTCAGGCAAGCCTGGCCAACCTGCTCGGATCCTCGCGCCAGACGGTGAACCAGGCGCTCTCCGAGCTGCGGGAAGCGGGGGCGATCGAGACCGGCTACCGGGTCATCAGGGTCATCGATCGGGATGTCCTCGACACCGTCGTCAACGGTCGCGCCTCCGCAGCGTGACCGAACCGGCTCGACGAACGGTGGCCACTTGGACAGAAGGGAACGCCGCGTCATCGACCGACGTTTCTTGCCCAGAGACTCCATGAGCCGTATCACCATGCTTTCTGTCGCCATCGCTCTCGTCGCCGCCGCCTGTGGGGGAGTCGCCTCGAGCGGTGACTCCGATGACCCGACCACGACCGGGGCCCCGGCGACGACCGGCGAGGAACCGGATCCAACCTCCACCGTCGCCCCCGCCGCGGTGGGGACCTTGCCGACCGGCCCGTCTGCCCTCGTCACCATGGACGCCGATGAGTTCCCGGATCCACTGATCCCGGTGGGAGAGATCATCTCCGGAGGCCCCCCGCCCGACGGCATCCCCCCAATCGACAATCCGGTGTTCCTTCCGGTTGCCGACAACCTCGAGATCCTCGACCCGGCTGAGCCGGTGGTCGCCCTGGAGATCAACGGCGACGCCCGTGCTTACCCGATCCGGGCCATGGTGTGGCACGAGATCGTCAACGACGTCGTCGGCGGCGTGCCGGTTGCCGTGACCTACCGTCCGCTGTGCAACTCCGCAGTGACCTATGTGCGCGAGATCAACGGTGTGGAAACCACCTTTGGCACCTCGGGCCGGCTGTTTGCCTCGGCATTGGTGATGTACGACCGGGCCACCGAGTCGTTGTGGACCCACTACGACGGCCGGGCCGTGGTCGGCGTGCTCACCGGGGCCCAGCTCGAGTCGATTCCGTCACCGCTGCTGGCCTGGGGCGATTTCCGCGAGAATCACCCCACCGGTCAGGTGCTCGACTGGAATGCCAGCGGCTTCAACCGCGACTACGGTCGCAACCCGTATTTCGGCTACGACGATCCGGGCACGAGCCCCTTCCTGTTCCGGGGAACGGTCGACGATCGGGCCGTGGCCAAACAGCGAGTGGTCGGGGTGGCCGTTGACGGAGCCGCGACCGCGTTCGCTCTCGAGGCCATCTCGGACGGTCCGGCCAAGGCCACCAATGCAGTGGTGGGAGAGCGCCCCATCGTGATCTTCTGGAAGGCCGGCCAATCCTCGGCCCTCGACGCCGCCGACCAGTTCTCCGGCAAGGACGTCGGTTCTGTCGGCGTGTTTGATCCGGTGCTCGATGGCGAGCTGCTCACCTTCGCCGCCTCGGGTGACGGTTTCGTCGACGAGGAGACCTCGAGCGTGTGGACGATCACGGGTGAAGCGGAGGACGGGCCCCTTGCCGGTTCCCAGCTCGAACGCCTCGACCACCTCGATACCTTCTGGTTCGCCTGGGCCACCTACCAGCCCGGCACCACCCTCGTCGAGCAGTAACGGCGGTAGCGGCGGCGGTGCGCTGATCTGCCATCATCGCGGCCATGAGCTCCGTCGTCGTCGAGACCTCGAATCTGGTCAAGCGGTATGGAGACACCACGGCCCTGGACGGCATCGACCTCGGGGTCGGGCAGGGCCTGGTGTACGGCCTCATCGGACCGAACGGTGCCGGAAAAACAACGTTGCTTGGCATCCTCTCCGGCTTGAGGTCCCCGACCGCAGGGTCCGTCAACGTCACCTCCGACAACTTCGCCGTGCTCCCCGACTCGCCGGCGTTCGATCCCTGGCTGACCGCCTACGAGGTCGTCGATCTGGCCAGGAACGTCGCCCCTACCAACGTGCCGAAGGAGGCGGTGGAGGATGTGCTCGACCAGGCCGGGCTGGAGGCGGCGGCACATCGCAAGGTCAGCGGCTTTTCCCGCGGCATGTTGCAGCGCCTCGGCATCGCGGCCACCGTCGTCGGCGGCCCCGACCTGTTGTTGCTCGACGAGCCCGCCGCCGCTCTCGATCCCGCGGGACGTCGTGAGGTGCTCGATCTCGTCACCGGGATGCGGGGGCGGGCAACAGTGATGTTCTCCAGTCACATCCTCGACGACGTCCAGGAGGTCTGCGACGAGATCGGCATCCTGCGGCGCGGGCAGCTGGTGTACGACGGTTCACTCGAGGGCTTGATCGCCAGACAGAGCCCACAGGCCCGATATGTCGTCGAGACTCGGGGCGATGCGGCGGGGCTGGCGCACCACCTGCTGTCGCAACCCTGGGTGGTGATGGCGGCCGCAGGCGATTCGTCGGTGACCCTGGAATCGGAGTCGCTCCGGGCGGCCGAAGCGAATCTGGCCGGCGTGCTTAGCGATTTCGGGCAGCCGATTGTGTCGATGAGCCCCCTCACCCGTTCGCTCGAGGAGATCTTCCTGGAGGTGACCGAGTGAACCTGTGGCGTCTGGAGTGGATCAGGCTGACGAGGACGGGCCGCGTCCTCATCCTGCTGGCGGTGTTCTTCTCTTTCGGGATCATCGGGCCGCTGTCGGTCAGATACCTGCCGGAGCTCCTCGAGGCCGCCGGATCGAGCGAAGCGATCGGCACGCTTCCTCCGGTGACCCCGGAGTTCGCCATGTCCTCGTTCCTCGGCAACGCCCTCCAGATCGGCTTGCTCGCCGTCGCCTTCGTTGGTGCCGCCGCGCTGGCCATCGATGCCAAGCCCGAGGTTTCGGAGTTCTTCCGCTCCCGGGCCTCGATCCCTGAGATCCTCATCCCCCGCTTCGTGGCCATCAGTGCGGCCACCGTGGCCGCCTTCGCCGTCGGAGTCGCCACCGCGGCGGTCACCTCCGGAATCCTGATCGGCTGGCCGGAAGCCGGGACCACGATCATCGGATCGCTGCTGGTTGCGCTCTACCTGGTCTTCGCCGTTGCGCTCATCACCCTCTTCGGTTCGCTGGTGCGCAGGGTGCCGGCCACGGCCTTGCTCGCCGTCGGGACCCTGATCTTGCTCAGCCTGATCGGTTTGGTGGGAACGATCGGCCCCTGGCTGCCGTCCTACCTCATCGGCGGTTTCGACGGCATCATCGCCGGAGGCGACTTCGTGTACTGGCGAGCGGTCGTCGTCACCGTGGTTGCCATCGCCGGAGCACTGACGATCGCGGTGGTCAGGCTGGAGAACCGCGAGATCTGACCGAGGACCGGGTAGGATTCCGACACAGTGACGAATCCCGACCCCTATTGCGCCTGGTGCGGGGGAGTGATCGAGGGGACGCCCGGTCCCGGCCGCCCCGCCAGGTATTGCCGACGCAGCCACCGCCAGCGCGCCTACGAGGCTCGACGCCAGGCCGAGCGAAGAGGCCTGGCTCCCGACGGGGTGGTGCTCAACCGCCACACCTGGGAGCGCCTGCGCGATGCGCTGTATCGACTGGAGGCGGCGGCGACCGACGTCGCCCTCGACGTCGGGTCGGAGAGGGCGACCAAGGCCGATTATGTCGAGGCCCTGGGACATCTGAGTGCCGCTGTCCGTGATCTCCAAGAGGTCGCGGTCGAGCCGACGGCGATCCGCGACTAGGGAGCCTGGACCCCGAGCTCAGCGACTCCCATTTCGCGGAGCTTGAACTTCTGCACCTTCCCGGTGATCGTCAGCGGGTAGGCGTCGGTGAATCGCACGTATCGCGGCACCTTGAAGTGGGCGATCCGGTCCCGGCAGAAGTCGATGACCTCGTCTTCGGTGAGATGGGAGCCGGCCTTGGGCCGGATCCATGCCATCACCTGCTCTCCGTACTGCTCGTCCGGCACGCCGACGACCTGAGCATCGACGATATCGGGGTGGGTGAGCAGGTACTCCTCGATCTCGCGCGGGTAGAGGTTCTCCCCGCCCCGAATGATCATGTCCTTGAGCCGGCCCACGATCTGGACATAGCCGGAGTCGTCCATCGAGGCGAGGTCTCCCGAGTGCATCCACCCGTCCTCGTCGATCGCCTCGGCGGTGCGCTCCTCGTCCTTCCAGTACCCCCGCATCACCGAGTAGCCGCGGGTGCAGAGCTCGCCGACCTCGCCTGGCTTGACGACGGCTCCGGTCTCTGAATCGACGATCTGGATCTCGACATGCGGGTGGGCGGCACCGACCGTCCCCACCCGCCGCTCTATCGAGTCGGTGCGCCGGGTCTGGGTGGCAACCGGGGACACTTCGGTCATGCCGTAGGCAATGGTGATCTCCGGGCAATGGAGCTCGTCGATGACGCGCCTCATCAGCTCGACGGGACACGGTGCTCCGGCCATGACGCCGGTGCGCAGCGAAGACACGTCCCGTTTGGAGAGGTCGTCGTCCTCCAGCAGCGCTATGAACATCGTGGGGACGCCGTACAGGCTGGTGCACCGCTCCGCCTCGACGGCTTCGAGGACCGAGCCGGCATCGAAGCGCTCGGAGGGCACCACGATCGTGGCACCGTGGCTCGTACAGGCGAGGTTGCCGATCACCATGCCGAAGCAGTGGTAGAACGGCACCGCGACACAGACCCGGTCCGCCTCGGTGTATCCGAGCACCTCCCCGCAGAAGTAACCGTTGTTGAGGATGTTGCGGTGGGTGAGGGTGGCGCCCTTGGGGAAGCCGGTGGTGCCGGAGGTGTACTGGATGTTGATCGGCTGGTCCGGCTCGAGGAGGGCCTCTCGCTCCCACAGATACTCATCCGGGATCGAATCGGCAACGTCGAAGAGCTCGTGCCACCGGGGCGAGTGGAGGAAGATGACCTGCTCGACGGTGGGGGTCTGGTCGATGACCTCGCCGACCATCTCGCGGTAGTCGGAGGTGAGGTACTCCGCTGCGGAGATCAGGGTTCGACATCCGGACTGGTTCAAGACATATTCGAGCTCGGAGGTCCGGTATGCCGGGTTGATGTTGGCGAGGATGGCGCCGATCTTGGCGGTGGCGTACTGGATGGCCACCCATTCGGCATTGTTCGGGCTCCAGATCCCGATTCGGTCGCCGATCTCGGTGCCGATCCCCAGCAACGCCTTGGCCAGGCGATCGGTCGCGGCATCGAACTCGGCATAGGTGCAACGAATACCCTGATGCCGCACGACCAGGGCCTCCCGGTCGGGGAACCTGGCGGTGGTGTGGCGAAGATTCTGGTGGATCGTCTGATCGAGCAGCGGGCTGATCGTCGAGCCTTTGGCGTGTGCGTGGTGCATGCTGGTCCTCTCCTCACCTCCGACGGTATGGCAACGGAACGAGGCCGACCAGAGGCCAGGGTCACATGTCGTCCTCGCGGCCAAGGAACTCATTCGACGCCATCGTCGACTTCGAGGTAGAAGGACTCCTCGCTCCTTCGCATCAGCGGGCCCCGGCCTCGAAAGCCTCGACTCCCGAGCCGACGGTGGGGACGATGGTCGGGTCGTCGAGGTGGGCGAATGTCTCGGCGCTCTGCACGACCTGCAGTGGTTCACCGCGCACTCTGGCATACCAGATGGAGATCCCCTGGTCGGCGAGCTTCTGCTCGAGCTCGGTGAGCATGACCAGGGCCGTGGAGTCGATGTCGCTGATGCTCTCGGCGTCGACCAGCACCACCTCGACGGGTTGCTCTGCGGCACCGATCGCCTCCATCAGCCGCTCCTCGAAGACCGGGGCGTTGGCAAAGAACAGCTGGGCGTCGAAGCGGTAGATCAGCAGACCGGGCAACTGCCTGGCATCGGGGAAGCGCTCGATGCTGCGATACACCGGAATGTCGGTTCCCTCGTAGGTGACCTTGACCTCACCGAGGATCTCGGTGTTGGGTCGGCTCGCCCTGCCGACGAGGAAGAACAGCGACAGGATCACGGCCAGACCGAGACCGGCGAGAATGCCAAAGGCCAGTACCCCGACGAGAGCGGCAAGGCCGGCCCAGAAGTCGTTCTTGCGGATGTTGTAGTACCGGCTGATCTTGCCGAAGTCGATCAGGTGCCACACGGCGTGGATGACGATGGCCGCCAGCGTTGCCTCCGGCAGGTTCTCGAAGAGCCCGGTGAACCACAGGGCGGTGATCAGCACCAGGACCGCCACGATGATGCTGGTCATCTGCGTTTTCTGGCCGGCGCCGTCGGCGGCGGCGGTCTTGGACAGGCTGCCGTCGACGACGAAGCCGCCGCTGAAGCCGGCACCGAGGTTGGAGGCGCCGAGGGCGATCATCTCCTGGGAAGCGTCCACCTCGTACCCGTGCTTGGAGGCATACTTCCTGGCCGCGGCGACCGACTCGGCAAAGCCGACGATCAGGATGGCCAGCGCCCCCGGGATCAGCTCGACGACGTTGCTGAAACCGACCGAGTCGGGGAACCCGAAGGGGGGAAGGCCGCCCGGGATCTCGCCGATGACGTGAACGCCGCGCTCCTCCAGGTTGCTGATGCTGAGCAGGATGATGGCGGTGAACATCACCACCAGGGCGCCGGGGAGTCGCGGGATGAAGCGGTCGAAGAGGAACAGGGCGGCCAGACTGCCGGCACCGACGAGGAAGGTCCACCAGTTGGTCTCGCCGAGGTCTCGAATGACGAACCAGATGTCCTCGAAGAAGTTGGATCCGTCGACATCGAGGCCGAAGAGCTTGTGTAGCTGTCCGGCGGCGATGGTCAGCGCCAGGCCCACGATGAAGCCGTCGAGGACGGGTTTGGACATGAAATCGGCGATGAACCCGGCCTTGAAAATTCCAAAGATCACAAAGAAGACCCCGACCAGGATGGCCAGCCACGAGGTCAGGGCGATGAAGGCCTCCGGGTCGCCGGCAGCGACCGGGGCGACCACCGATAGCGACAGCACGGCGACGGTGGAGCTGGGCCCCACGTTGAGCTGGCGCGAGGTGCCGAAGATGGCATAGCCGAGAAGGGCGAGCGGGGCGGTCCAGAGCCCGGTCTCGGGTGGCATGCCGGCCAGGGAGGCGTACGCCATCGCCTCGGGGACGAGCAGTGCCCACACGGTGGCGGCCGCAACGGCGTCGGCGGTCAGCCAGGAGCGCTGATAGTCGGGCAGCCAGTCGGCGATGGGGACGTATTCGGTCCACCCCGACGTCTCTCTCGTTTCCCGTGCCATAGCGGCGCCGAGGCTACCCGAACCGGTCCGGCGTCCCGCTAGACAAGCCGGGGTTTCTAGGGTGACCGAATGCAGGAGGACGCTCAGCG
>PVMS01153513.1_pt1 | contig 11544 bp, 4 predicted proteins | sample 1853461 | NCBI WGS metagenome assembly PVMS01 (sample SAMN08582032, study PRJNA380276) | Marine sediment metagenome, whole genome shotgun sequencing project. | isolation source: ocean sediment barecode stripped | collected 2017
AACCAAATTGAGATCGGAGATAGTGATCGAGGCGCTATCCCCTTCGATGACAAAAGGCGAGCCGGTGCCGCCGGCAACGCCCCGATAAAACCCAGTTAGGTGTTCCACGTTGGCTTTGTAGCGAAACGCGTCCGGCTGTTGCAGAGGGAGATGGACATCGAGCCGGCCGTGAGCCGCCAGCCGGGTGTCATCCGGAGTGGATGGAAAAAGCGCTTTTAAAAGTTGGTCCAAGGGAAGTGCCGAGAGATCGAGTGACGCTCGAAGCGGGAACGGTTCATCGAGCTCGAGCTCTGTTTTTGCGAGTGTTGGGCCGTTTATGAGCCGGATTTCCATGCGAGCTACCTCACCGTTCGAGTGAGCGTCGACTTCGAGAGGCGGAAGGGCGGCTCCACGAAACGCTACGTCCTCGAGCGAGAAGCTGGTGCGTCCTTGAAGCGCCGGAAAGACACCTTCAATTTCTGCTTCCAGGGAAGGGATGATTCCGTCCACACCTAGCCCGACCTGGTCCAACTCCTTTAAGTGAAGTCGCTGCGCGTCGAAACGCGCGGTGATCTCGCCCGTATCGAGTCCGAGTTGGCCGGTAGCGCTTGCCGATGCCCTTCCAAGGTGGACTTCCAAGTTGTCGATGAGGAGGCGGCGTTCCTGCTTGCGGATGAGTAGGGAGGCTTTGCCCGGTATCTCACCCATCTCTAAGCGGGATATCTCTAGCGAAGCGGATAAATTGGGATCGAGGAGATCGCCGGACGCTTCGAAACGTCCGTGAACGATGCCACCGAAGCTACCGGTGAGACCGGATAGGTCGAGTCTTTCTACGCGGCCATCCAAATCCAGACTTTGATCCGCCAGCCGAATGTTCGCCTCGACTCCAAACGGCTTTTCGTAGAAGAGGAGAGAATCACTCGATAGCGTCATGTCCGAGCTGAGAGAGGAGAGCTGAAAGAGGTTGCCGGAGAGGTCGCCTCGCAGTGAGACCGCGCCGCCTAGCTCCGGGGGCGGAGCGGATATCTCGAGGAATTGAAGGATCGGATCCAGTCGGCGGACCTCTTCGAAACGGGCCGCGTAATCAGCGGTCAAGCTCCCATCCCCGCGCAAACGGCCATCGATCTCGAGCGACCCGTCCGGGACGGCAAGCTGCCGGGTATCGAAGCGAATCTCTCCAGAGGCGACCGACAAGTCGATGGCACCGGTTAGCGGGACGCCTACCTCTGTCGGTAACGGTGAAAAGGAGATCTGTCCGCTTCCGTCGGTGCCGGTTAGGCTCCAGTCGGTGAGCTCCAGCTTCATGAAACCGTCGGCTTGGCTTGCGATCGGGAGGGGGCGCTTCGCCCATATGCGGCTGAGCGCCGGAATTTCCACGCCGGCAAAGCTCACTTCCATGGAATGTCTTGGGCGGTCCAAATCGAAACGCCCTGTCGCTTCAACCTCTCCTCCATAGCCTTGGAGCACGAGCCGGTGGACATCGAGCAAAGTGTTCTCGAGTGCTATTTCTCCGTTCACCGCCCACTGCCCGAACAACGGGGACTTCAAGGCGGAGGAGCGGATCTCGGAGCTCACATGCCGCCCGGTGGAGTCCCAGACCGCTCTTGCGTTGCCCTCGACTTCACCCACCAAGCCCAGCTCCGGTGCGAGCGCTTGCATATTCTGGGCGTCCAGGCGGAAATCGAGGTCGAGATCGGCTTCGAGAGGTGAGATCGACAGGAGCTTTCCTCTTGCTTGGACTCGAGACCGGCCCTGTTCGACCAGCGCTTCGGTTATTTCGAGCTGGCTACCATGGATCACGAAGCTGGATTGCAGATTGTTAAAGGCAAGCCCCTCCACCCGTCCCGATGAAGACCGGACCGAGCCTTCGTAGGTATCGTGGCTGGCAATGAGCTCGGCCTCAATGGAGGAAATTTCCAGCCAGGGCTCCTGGCCCGGTTCGGAGACCAGCAGAGTGCCATCGTCCACCGTCAGCTCTGCCAACCCGCCCGGAATCGAGATTGCTTTTTCACGGGTGCCAGGCGCTTGTAAAAGCTTTAAATGTGGGCTTTTGAGGGAGACGGAAGTCCCTTTGGATGACCACCTTACGGCGATCTCCCGGACGTCGAGAGTGTACGGGGGGCCTTCGGCGGTCGGAGTGATGCGGAGACCTCTAAGAATGAGCTCTCCGCGCCATAAGCGGTAATCGAGCTTCTGGACATCGACCGCCGCCCCGAGCTCGGACGAAGCCCAGCCGATGAGAACGCTACGGAGAAGGCTTTTCGCTGCTGAACTGTGGAGTACGACCAGGATCAGGAGCGAAGAAACAGCAAGCCCGAGAATCCACTTCAAGCTTTGTTGCTTCACGTTCCCGATGAGAAGGTTCTACTCCTAGCTTCGGTTATTCTCCTATTGTAGCGCCTCACCACTGGAAGTGATGCGGGATCTGCTAAGAACGCTTCAGGTGCTGAAAGAAAAAAGCAAGCGTCTTCTCCCAGGCGTCGGTCGCCGCATCGGCTTTGTATCGAGTTCCGGAAGGATTTGCGAAGGCATGCTCCGCGCCTTCGTAGATGTGAATGCTGGCGTCTTTTTCGAGAGTGTCCAGAGCTTGCCCGAACTCTTCGACCATTTCCACTGGAATGCCTGAATCTTCGGCGCCGAATATCCCCAGGATGGGCATCTGGAGCGCTTCGAGCCTTTCTGGATCGGTAACCAAGCGTCCGTAGTAGATGATGGTGGCGTCGACTCGGTCAGGAAGCAGCAGAGCGGTATTCAGGGACCAGCCGCCGCCGAAGCACCATCCTATGGTGCCAATCCGAGGTGCTTGTTGTTCCGCCTCTAGGTAAGCGTAGGCCTCTCGGAGGTTCTGGTTTGCCGCTTCGACGTTTTGCATCGCCGCTTGCATCAATTGTTGGGCTCCATCCGCGTCTTGAGCTATCTGGCCACCGTAGAGGTCCACTGCAAGTGCGGTGTAGCCTTCTCCGGCCAGCTTTTCTGCCATCGTTCGGATGTTGTCATTCAAGCCCCACCACTCGTGAATGACGATGATTCCGGATAACGGGCCTTCGCCGTCTTTCGGCTTTGCCAAGTAGCCAGATACGTCGTTACCCTCGACGGTGGCATAGGTCACGGTTTGTGTTTCTACTTCGGTTGCCGGTTCACCTTCCGCAGCCGCTCCAGGAACCGGGGAGTCTTCCCGGTGCTCCTCGGCCATCCGACCGGCGTACTCCTCATCCGACATTTCTTGACCGCTGCAGCCGACCGTCCCGATTCCGACGACGGCCGCTATTGCAATGCACAGTAAACGCATATAGATGTCCTCCTACTCGAATTTTTTAAATTAAAGAGCCCGTTCCTGTTGATGGGTGCCACCGAAGGCAAAATGTAGGGAATACTCGGGCCCGCCGCGCCAGAATCATTAATAGCACGAAATGACCGGTCAGGCACGCCGTGGAGCGAAAGATCCCGCTATACAGGGCTCTCAAAGGTCTATATCGAGGCGAGCCACTCGCGTATCACCCGGCGGCGTTTCAGAAAAGAGCTTCTGCCGACGAAAACCGTACCGTGGGCGCCTCGACAGCCGGTTTTTCGGAATCGACTCCGATGCCGCCGGCGAGCGTACCGAGTTCGACCCTGCCATGGTCAAGATTCGAGGAATCTTCACCTCTACTTCTGGCCGGCTTTTACTTTCTTCCAGTTCGACTTCAGTCCCGAGCTTCGGAAGCGGGTGAAGATAGAAACTTACGAGGCGGGCCACATGATGTACATACACCGACCGTCCCTGGTCAAGATGAAGGGCGACATCGTCGATTTCATCCGCTCGGCGACTCCAAAATGAATCTGGTCACCGGCCCGAGTGACAGCCCGCTTTTGTGATAAGCTTGGGCGGGCGGGTGTTTTAGGGAGTTCGGTTTCAACCAGGAAAATCGGCGGCTTTGTGCCGATTGAAGCCCCATTTTTGACCCGACGTGAAAATCATTTGCCCTGAGGGAATGACTATGTCGACTATGTCGACTCATGACAACGAGATCAAGCGGGTGGACCGTGGCCGTCAATGGACCGGCTGGTTGGCCGTTGCCACGTCCGTTTTTGTGTTGTTCATGACCTTGAGCGGACTTTCCATCTGGCTCCTTCCATTCAGCCTTGCCAACCAGGTCGTCGTCTACCTGCACACGCTGTTGGGTGTTGGTTTCTTCCTTTTCTGCAGCTGGTATTTGATCCGCCATTGGTTGGTCTACAAAGCCAACCAGATGAACCACATCGTGCTGCTCGGCTACCTCGGCGTAGCTGCTTTGGTGATATGCAATCTGTCGGGCCTGGTGCTGACGGTGCAAGCTTTGTTTGGCCCTGTTATCAGCTATAGCTGGGACGCGGTCCATATCGTCACCACGTTTGCGGTGGTGGCTTTTGCATTGCCCCACGTTGTGTTGATCGTTGTGAGGGACCGGAAAGCCTGGGCGAGCGGGACCGCCACCCCGGTGGAGGCTGCTGCAGCTCATGGGCGGGCGGTGTTAGTGGCCACCGTCAGCCTGCTGGCCGGCTTGGCCCTTGCGGTTTACGCCTATCAACCCCCGGAGCTTACCGAGGAGTTTCCTGCGGACTACAGTTTCAAATATGGCGAGGATCGACCGTTTGCACCTTCCCTGGCCTTGACCGCTACCGGCAGCGCATACGATACGAAGCTTCTGTCGGGCTCGGAGGGCTGCGGTACCGCCGGTTGCCACGAGGAGATCTTTCACGAATGGGAGGCCAGTGCTCACCGCTACGCGGCTATGGATCCGGCTTTCCAAGCGATTCAAATGAACATGGCTCAGCAAAACGGGCCGGAGTCGACTCGATACTGCGGTGGTTGCCACGACCCCATTTCCTTGTTCTCGGGTACCAAGAACCTCTATACCGATCCTGAGAAACTGACGGTTCTTCAGGGTTATCAAGAAGGTGTGTCCTGCTTGTCCTGCCACGCGGTGCGAACCGTGGATGTCCAGGGAAACGCCAACTACGAGATGGGCCAACCGTCGCGGTACATGTTCGAGCTCGAGTACGATGCTTCACCGAGCCCAACGCTCCGTGTGCTCCGAGATTTTCTCATTCGTGCCTACCCTCGCGAGCACGTGGAGTCACTGAGCAAGACTTTGTTCAAAGCGCCTGAGTACTGCGCCGCCTGTCACAAGCAGTTCGTGGACGAGGAGATCAACGAGGTCGGCTGGGTGCAGCTCCAAAACCAGTACGACAACTGGCGCAAGAGCCGATGGAATCATCCGGACGAGCCGAGGAGAACGGTCGAATGTCGCGAGAGCCACATGCCTTTGACTGGTTCGAACGATCCGGCGGCCGGAGACGAGCGGGACTATAACCGTAGCGCTACCGATGGCAAGCATCGAAGCCACCGGTTTCTTGGGGCCAACCAGATGGTGCCTGCCTTGCTGGATCTGCCGGGAGGAGCAGAGCACACACGTCTAGTGGAACAGTGGCTGCGGGGAGAAATCGAGATTCCGGAGATTGCCGACAAATGGGCCGCCGGTCCGGCGGTGAGCATTGATTTGTTGGCTCCCGAATCCGTCCAGCCGGGCAATCCCCTGGCGGTGAAGGTGGTCATCACTTCCAACAAAGTCGGGCACGATTTTCCCACCGGGCCGCTGGACATTATTCAGTCCTGGGTCGAGGTGGTGATCAAGGACGAGGCGGGCGAGGTTATCTTCGAAAGCGGCACCGTGGACGAAAAGGGCTTCATTAAGCCGGGCTCGTTCATCTTCAAGGCGGAGCCGGTGGATCAGTACGGGAATCTCATCGACCGCCACAACCGCTGGGAGATGGTAGGGGTTCGGCACCGTCGCGCTGTGGTTCCAGGATTTTCGGATACCGCGGAGTACGAGCTAATGTGTCCTGACCTCCGTCGGGCGAAAAAAGGCTTCCCGGGCGGAACGGTGGAGGTGAGCGCGCCGGAGGGAGCGGGAAAGCTTACCATTACCGCCCGTTTGTTGTACCGCAAGGCCGATCAGTACCTGCTGAACTTCATTTTCGGCGAAGCGAGCGGCTTGACCTCTCCGATCACCGAGATGGCTATGGCCATCCGGGAGGTCACCGTAGGGGAGCCGTCAGCGGATTGATCCGATCCGAATGGTAAAGAGAAAGCGGCTCATGCTGCTCGCCGGCCTGCTGGGGTTGGCGATTGTGCTGGTGGCCAGTGCGCTCTTGATGTGGGCTCGTCGGCCACCGGAAACCTACGAGCCGGGCCAAGCGATTGAAGGGATCACCAGCACTCTGGCCCGCGATATTCCACCCGACTATCCGAAGATCGAGTTTCAAAATGTAGCTGCTTCCGCGGGAGTTCGGTTCAAGCACTTTCATGGACGCCGCTCCACCCAGCTACCCGAAGACATGGGGTCGGGTGCCGCCTGGGGAGACTACGACAACGACGGCCACCCCGACCTGTTTCTTTGCAACATCGCCGGCCCTTTGACGATGGACGCAAACGAAGCGGCCGACTCGCCGGGTGCCAGCCGCTTGTATCGCAACCAGGGCGACGGGAGCTTCACCGACGTGACCGAGGAAGTCGGGTTGACGGACCGGACGGTCGGAATGGGCGCTGCCTGGGGGGACTTCGACAACGACGGGTACCTCGATCTGGTGGTTACCAGCTACGGTGAGATTCATCTCTACCGCAACAACCGTGATGGGACTTTTTCCACCCAGACCGAGGCGGCGGGATTGAGCGGTGTTTCGGGTTTCTGGGCCGGTGCGAGCTGGGGCGACTATGATCAGGATGAGGACCTCGATCTCTACGTTTGTGGCTATGTCCACTATACGTTCCATCCCGAAGATGCAAGCCGGGGCACGCTCCAGTACCAGGCCACCGTGCCTTACACGCTCAATCCTTCCTCTTATCCACCCGAACGCAACTTGTTGTTTCGCAACATCGGCGATGCCACTTTCACCGAGATTGCCGCCGAGGTTGGAGTGGACAACCTGCAGGGACGGAGCTTGAACGCTACCTGGACCGACTTCGATGAGGATGGGTGGCTCGATCTCTATGTGGCAAATGATGTCTCAGATAACGTCATGTATCACAACCTGGGAGACGGGAGCTTCGAGGAGGTTTCCCACGCCGCCTGGGTGGCGGACTACCGGGGCGCCATGGGGCTGGCGGTGGGGGATTGGGACGGTGACGGGGATCAGGATATCTTCACCTCCCACTGGATTGCCCAGGAAAACGCCCTCTACTCGAATTTGAAAATTGCTTTTGGGGCGAGCTCGGTCGATCCAGGCGAAATGCGCTTCATGGATGTGGCCGACATGGTGGGTCTAGGGCAAATCGCTCTCGACTTCATCGGCTGGGGCTCGGTCTTCTTCGATTATGACAATGACGGCCGCCCCGATCTCTTCGTCGCCAACGGAAGCACATTCCAGGACGAAGAGAACCCCGAGCGACTGGTCCCCATGCGAGATTTGCTGTTTTGGAACGGGGGTGAACAGCGGGGGTTCTTCGAAGTGGGGCAAGTCAGCGGGGAGCCTTTCCAGCTAGAGACGGTGTCCCGGGGAGCGGCGGCGGCCGACTACGACGGCGACGGCGATATGGATGTTGTGGTGATCCAATACGACGGTGAAGTGCGGCTCCTTCGTAACGAAGGGGGCAACCGCAACAATTGGCTCCGGGTCGAGCCGCGGGCACGGCGGGGCAACCGTTTTGCGGTTGGGGCGAAGGTGCGGATCGAGGTGGGAGACTCGGTACAAAGCGCCCACATCGGGAGCCAACCTTCTTATCTGTCTCAGAGCCCCTACGAAGCCCATTTCGGATTGGGTCGAGCCGAACGCGCCGACCGGGTAGTGGTTTTGTTTCCCAGCGGTAAGCGTGTCGAACAAAGCGACGTAGCGGCCAACCAGAGGTTGGTCGTCTGGGAGGCCGAGCCTTGAAACGTTCCCTGCTGATCGTGGGGGCCGTTTTTCTTTTCTTGTGGGCTGGCTTGACGGTTCTCAAGCTGAGAAACCGACGCGGGGCCGCCACGGTCACCGAATCCGCAAGCGGGCGTAGTGCCGAAATCAAAGATTTTTGGGATTCCTATAATCTGGCTGAAAAAGTACGGCTCCAGGGAGGATTTGAGGAGGCGGCCACTTCTTACCGTATGGCTCTCGAGATCGACCCGGACCATCAAGATTCTTTGTTCTATCTGGCCATTTGCCTGCAAGAGTTAGGCAAGTACTCGGAAGCGGCTTCGATGCTCGAGCGGGTCATCGAGCTCTATCCCGACAACAATCGGGCCTTGACGCAACTAGGAGCCGTTTTGGCCACTAATGCCCCGGGAGCTCGGCCGGATTTCGACCGGGCCGCCGATCTCTTTGTTAGAAGTCAGCAGATCAATCGAGAGCATTCCGGGCCGTTTCTGCAACAGGGTCTTTTAGAGCTCAATCGGGGCAACCTTGACAAAGCTGCGGAGGCCTTTCGGGTGGCTTCCGGGGGAGGAGCGCCGGAGAGCTTGTTTCTGGCCGGCCTGACCGATTATCTTCGGAAAGACTATTCCGCGGCCGCCAAACGGTTCATGGAGGTTCTCGAAGCCAATCAAAGGGAAAAGGCCATCAGCGGCCGAGGCATGGTTTCTGAGGGAGATGCGCAGCGAGCCGGCAAAAGCGGTGGGCTCAACGCCTTCGAGCGGGCCGGCATCAAGTCTCTTTTTGGCCTGTACTGGGCCGCCCATCGTTTACGAGGCTATCCGGAGACGGTGCCGGAGTCTTTCCAGCTAGAACCGCCATCTCAACAGGAGCAGCGCTTCGATATCGACTACCCCGAAGCAGCTAATTCATTGAAAGGATTATGGATAGACTACAACCGCGACAACCACCCCGATTTACTTCTCGTAGGCCCAACAGGTGCCAGCCGATTGTTGAAGGCCGGCTGGGAAGACGTGACCCGATCGGTGGGGCTTTCTGAAGTTGGTGCCGCTTGGGGGGCCATCCGGTTCGATTTGGACGGAGACGGTTGGCAGGATGTCTATTTTATGAAAGGGGGCTATGCGGGCCGAGGCGTCAACGCTCTGTACCGCAACCAGGGTGGCCGGTTCGTCGATGTGACGGAAAGCTGGGGGCTTTCTGGAGAGCGTTCCACTGCCGCGGCGCAGGCCGCCGATTTCGATGGTGACGGTCGGGTGGATTTGCTGGAAGTGGGAAGCTTTGGAGTACGGCTATACTTGAACGAGGGATCTCGTTTGGTGGAATCGACCGATAGCGGTTTGATTTACCCCTCTTATGGTGTGGATGCTGCGGTGACCGACTACGACGCCGATGGGCGACCAGACATCTACGTCCTGGGCTGGAAAGCACCGGGGCGTTTGTTCCGAAACACCGGCACCGGTTTCGACGAGGTTACTGAGGACACCGGCCTCGAGCGCGTGGGTGGAGACGGGTTCAGCGTTATTTTTTTCGATTTCAACCAGGATTCGAGGCCTGACCTTCTGGTGACTTCCCATGCTCGACTCGAATACTCTCTCCAGCGCATTTTCAACCCCACCATTGCCTCGGAATGTGGCACGCTTCGATTGTTTCTAAACCGAGCCGATGGTCGATTCGAAGAGGTCACGGCTGACGTGGGCGTGAACCGCTGCTACGGTGTTCTGCAGGCCGTTTCCGCCGATTTCGATGCCGACGGTTGGCCCGATTTGCTCCTGTCCCTCGGAGGACTGGAAGCCTCACACCTGGAGCCTAGTCTCATCCTTCGCAACCTCGAGGGTCGGGAGTTTGCAGAGTGGGCCTATCTGCCATCCTTCGAACACCCCATCAATTCCAGGGGAGCCGCGGTTGCCGACGTGAACGGTGACGGTCGAGTGGATTTATTCCTCTCGGGAGTCGGGATTTTAACCAACCAAACAAAAAAAGAATCGCAATGAATATCAAGCGAGTGATCCTACTGGTCGCTTTGGTGCTGTGGGTTTGTCTTACGGTTACAGATGCACAGAACGTGGACATTCAGGTACACCGCAACCGGGGGAAGGCTTACTACGAGCGCGGAGAATACGCACTGGCGGTTCAGGAGCTCGTCAAGGTGCTCGAGATGGGTGGGGCCACGGCGCGCGACTCCGTCAATGCGGGACTGGCCCTGCTTCAGGACTTGGATCAGGACGGTGCGCTGGGCGCTTTCACCACCGCCAAACAGATGGATCCCGACATGATCGAGGTGGATTTCGGTCTGGCCGTTCTTTATAAGCGCCAGCTCCGCCATCCTCTGGCGTTGGAGTCCTTCCAGCGGGTAGTGGCTCGAGATGCCGAGGACACTTGTAGCTGGTTCAACATCGGGGTGGTACAGGCTTCCCTGCAGAATCGTGACGAAGCCCTTCGCGCTTTCGAGCGCGTCCTGGCCATGGGGTATCCGGTAGCCCAGAACTTCTATGTCAGTGCATTATTTCGAAAGGCCGCGTTAGTCTCCCAACAAGGCCGCCGAGATGAAGCCAGGCCTTTGCTGGAAGAGTTCAAGCTCCTGCGGGCCAAGCTGCCCAACGTCTCTTTTACCGCCTCGGCACTCGAGAACGGCAAATACGGCCAGGTCGAAGTCCCGGTATCGGTGGGAACGGCAACCGTGGCTCGCGGTGCGACTCCGATTTTTGCCGAATTGGGACGGGTGCAGTTTTCTGACTCACGCTGCAAAGAGGAGCCATCTCTTGCACTCGGAGACTATGACGCCGATGAGGCGGTGGATGTGTTCGTAACGAACCCATGCGGCCAGAACCGACTTTTCCGTAACCAGGGGAACGGCCGGTTTGTCGACGTGACATCGGAAGTTGGCCTCGAAGCGTCGAAGCAAGGGCTGGGGGCGCTATTCGTCGACTACGACAACAGCGGCTTCGTATCTTTGGTGGTGTTGGGTAGAAACGCCAATCGAATCTACTACAACCAAGAGGGCAAGTTCCTGGACGTGACCGAGACGACGGGCCTTGCCGGCGGAAGTGATGCTGCTTCGAGCTCGGTTCTCAGCTTCGATTTCGACAATGATGGTCAGCTCGACCTGTTTTTGAGCGGAGCTGCGGGACTGAAGCTCTATCGCAACAACGGCGACGGGAGCTTTGAGGATATCTCCGCAGGTGTTGGGTTCCCGATCGAGCGATCCCGGGGTGCCGGATTTGCCGACTTCAATGAAGACGGTTTCACCGACTTGTTGCTGGTCAAGGAAGGAGCCGAGGCCGTCGTCTTGTCCAATGCCGGCAATGGTGAATTCCGACCGGCGTCGGTTACGTTTAATGGTAGTCCGGCCGGCCGCCTTGCGGCCCGGGTGTCGGTAGGCGATTTCAATCACGATGGCTGGTTCGATGCTTTCGTTGTGGATGAAAAGAGCGTGACCGTCCTTCTCAACCGGCAAGGACGTTTGGAGTCTGTCTCGCCGTCTGAGGCTCTCGCCCCCCATTCCGAGCGCTGGGCGGTTGCTTTAGACGCGGACGCGAACGGAAGAATCGACGTTCTTCTGCGCGAGGAGGAGGGCCGGTTCCACCTTCTGACCTACAAGGGCGATGGGGACTTCGAGGAAGGGCCGATCGAGCTCCCCGATTCGGCAACCGGATACGCGGTTTGGACGGACCTGGACGGAGAAGGGGCGACCGATTTGATCGC